>Ga0256914_1003418_pt1 | contig 12512 bp, 14 predicted proteins | sample HulkmetaG_FD_191571 | JGI IMG/M metagenome (GOLD analysis project Ga0256914, IMG submission 191571) | Hydrothermal chimney microbial communities from Main Endeavour vent field at the Juan de Fuca Ridge, Pacific Ocean - Hulk | ecosystem: Environmental > Aquatic > Marine > Hydrothermal vents ...
TCTAAAACTTATGAAGAGAATATAGAAAATATGAAAGGGTATATTTTGCACGATAAAGAGCTTAACTATAAAAAGTATGTGTATTCCAACCTTGCAAAAAGTGTATTTAAAAATCTAAATCCTAACAAATATCTCTCAAAAGATGAAAAAGTATATGTAATAATTAGCTCTTCTATACCTAAAACCACTCTTAAAAATTACATTAGAAGCGTCCAAAACATTAACGGCGAAGATGTGGTGTTTGTTTTAAGAGGATTTGTAGGGGGTATAAAAAAGGTAAAACCCACCCTTGCTTTTATTCAAAGTCTTTTAAAAAAAGAAAATTGCAACGATAATAACTCAACCAAATGTATGTATAGGGCTAAAATAGAGATTAATCCTAAAATTACAAGACATTTTAATATCCAAGAAGTCCCTGCTGTTATTTTTGTAAGAGGTTATAACGGAATTTTAGATAAACACACAACCTTTAAAGAGTATCAAAGTGATAGTGAAGAAGCTTTTATCGCATTAGGTGATAGCAATTTAATATATGCTCTTGAAAAGTTAAACAAAAAGGCAAAAGATAAAACCTTAAACAACCTCATCAAAGCGTTAAGAAGTTCTTTTTTTAATGAATAAAACTTAAAAGGGGGAGTAATATCAATATTTTTTTATTTTTATGTTATAATCTGATAACAGAATATCAGAATAAGGAGATGAGAATTCCTGAATTAGCAGATTTCGGGAATTTAATAGACCATTTAAGCGGGGAGAGGTTTAAAAATATTAACGAGGCTCTTGAAGATTTGCAAAGAGAAAAAAAAGAAAGATTAGCGGGGGTTGAGATAAGATGAAAGAGGACTATAAAAACTATATCTATTTTAAAATCCCAAAAGAAGAGTTTGAGAGATTAAAAAAAGAAGCCCTTGAAAATGAAAAAGGGCGTTATAAGAAGCTTATAAGTTTTGATGAGCTTATGGATTATTATTATCTTTATAAAGGCAAAATAGAAGGCAAGGAGAAGGGTGCTAAATTGGCGCACAGGATAAAAAAAGCCAAAACCAATATGAATATATATAAAGCATTAGAAAACTACTATACGGGGTTATTTAGAGAGAATACCCGCTTAACTCCTTATCGCCTCTCTAAACTCTCAAAAACTCACTACCAAACGGCTAAAAGGTTTTGGAATGAATACAACTTGGATTATTGGATTAAAGAGTTTGAAAAAGATAATAGCTCCTTATCTAAATTCAAGTTTCAAGAACTTTCGGAGAGTTTAGTTTATGGTCGTTAAATAGGGGTTAGTTATATATGAAAAAATTTAAAGGAGTATAAATGGAACTTAAAACAGATATCTTAACCTTTGTAGAAAGGTTAATTCATTTTAATGAAAATCTTGTAGTTAAAGCTCCTATGGGGAGTAATATTATGTCAGGATTTTATCTACTATACAAACACAAAAAAGGAATTGCATTTAAAATCATATCGCCTATACCTTTTGATTTTTCAGAAAATTTAAAAAATAAAATTTCCTTTCCAAAAGAAATACTAATCTTTAATGAGGAATGGTTTTTTTCAGATAAAACCCAAATTGATAGAATATTTAAAGAATATTGTTTATCTATTGAAAAAGCCATAAATGATATAGCAAAAGAAAATAAAAAAAATAAATTTTTAGTTATATTTAGTTTTTTTGCTTTATCAAATTTAAACATTACCCAGTTACAAAAACTTAAAGAACTCTTTTTAAGAACAAATAAACTAAAGATAAATCTAATATTTACAACACCTGCTGAAGCAGAACTGTCACAAGAAGAAAAAGCTATCTTAAGCGTTTTGGAGTTATATTATAAAAAAGTGCAAATCTCGCCTATTATCTCTAATTTAGAAAAAAATAAATTATTAAAAAAAATTGTTGCATAAAATTTTTATGGCTTAAGATAGCACAGAATAGCGAATTATATAAGGAACTAATGAGTGAGGGAATAATAATATAGAAGGAGAAGTTATGAATAAGATTTTAGTAGAACTTCTTATTAGAGAACTAAAAGATGTTATTGATTTAGAATACGGATTTCTAAACAATTGCATAAAGTTAAGATTTAAAAACATTGAGGGGGAGTTTTGTGTAGATAAGTATGATTTTTATCTATTAGAAGCTGTTAAAAGAGCTAAAAATAAAATATTAAAGAGTGTATTGATAATAATTTATACGATAAAGACCCTTTTTGTTTTAAAAGGGTAAATTTATCTCACTTGGCAATAGAGAGAGTTTATCTGTAAAAAATATCAATAGTGAAATTTTTAATTTTTAATATCTTTTATAAAGATTTTATCTTTATTTTTTTAAGCCGATTTTGATAAAATTAATAAAAAAGGCTTGATATGACGCTTTATTTAGTCGAAAAACCATCACAAATAAAACCTCTAAAAGCGGCATTAAATGCGGTAGGTAAAAGCGGATATGAAATAAAAAGTCTGTTAGGACATATTTTAGGGCTTAAAGAGTTCAAAGAGCTTGACGAGGATTTTAGTAAAAAAAGCTGGAATGAGCTTGTAAGGCTTAACAAAGTCCCTTTTTTTTCTAAAAACCCTTTTTCAATAGAACTAAAAAAAATCAAAAACAAAAAAATCTTCGATGAGGTAAAAGAGGCTATTAAAAAAGCGGATAAAATTATCCTTGCAACCGACCCTGATAACGAGGGTGCGACGCTTGGGCTTGAAGTTGTAGAAAAAGCAGAAGCGCTTAATAAAGTTGCCGGAATGATTAATATGTCAAAACTCGATTTATACTCTTTAAAAAAAGAGGTAAACATAACCGATAAGTTGCCTTTTTGGCAAATGTATGACGCAGGGCAAAGCAGGGCGGTATTTGATATGCTATTTGGTTTTAACGCCACTATTATGGCAACCGAATATCTTAATAAAGGCAATAATCTTTTAAATATCGGAGCGGTAAAACTTCCTACAATCAGAATGGTGGTTGAGAGGGATTTAGAGTTTGAAAAACATAAAAAAATCCCTTATTATGTAGTTAAAGCAAAAGCAAAAGCAAAGGGAAGTGTTTTTGATGTAACTTTTAGCATTAAAGATAGAGAAAAAATTGAAACAAAAGAAATCGCAAATAAACTTGTAGAAGCTATTAAACAGAATAACATTTTTAAAGTGTTTGAATTTGAAGAAAAAGAGAAAAAAGAAGCTCCGCCAAAGCCTTACAGCTTAACCGACTTGCAAAACGAAGCGGGTAAAAAGTTTAAATTAACCGCTAAAAAAGTTTTAGAAATAGCACAAAGTCTTTATGAGACTCATAAGGTTGAGAGTTATCCGAGAACTGACAGCAACTACTATTCAAACGGAGAATACTTCCAAGCTCCAAAAGTCTTATCTGCCCTTGCAAGTGTAGAAAAATACAATCAATTCATCTCAAAACTAAATTTAGAAAACCTCTTAAAAAGAAAAATATTTGACGATAGCAAAGTAACAGCACACACCGCAATAGCACCTACCACCGAAGCTAAAATGGAGAAGTTAAAATCTTTAAACGAAGAGGAAAAAAAGATATTTCATTTAGTTGCAATTAGATATATTATTCAATTTTACCCGGATTACGAATATTTATCCGTAAAAGGCAAGGCAAACTATAAAAACATAATTGCCGAATTTGGAGAAAATGTGCCTCTAAAAGCGGGATATAAAGAGGTTACGGGAGAATTTAAAGAGAAAAAAAGACTCATACCTCATCTTGAAAAAGATGATGAAATTGAAATATTAACCGACACTATTGAAGTTAAAGAGGAATTTACAAAGCCAAAGCCGAGATTTACCGAAGCAACTTTACTTAAAGCGATGGAGAAAGTTGCTAACTATTTTGAAGATGAAAAGATTAAAGAAGTATTGAAAGATAGCGGAATAGGAACTCCGGCTACAAGAGCGCAAATTTTAGATGAATTAAAAAAGCCCGATAAAAGCGGAGAGGCTTATTTTAGAGTTGAAAAGGGCAAAATCATCTCTACTCAAAAGGCAAGGGATTTAATAGCTAAACTCCCGGATAAACTTTCTTCACCTGTAATAAGGGCTACATTTGAAGAAAAACTAAAAATGATTGTCTCAAAAAAACTTACAAAAGAAAAATTTTACGAAGAGGCAAAAGAGTATATTAAAAACGCCTGTGAAGAGATAAAAAATGTGGGTAAATTAAGAGAGATAAATAAAAAAACGGGGCTTAAATGTCCTTTATGCGACGGAGAGATTATCGAAAAACCAAAAGTATATATGTGCGAAAACGCAAAATTCGACCCTAAAACAAAAGAGCTAACAGGCTGTAAATTCTTTATAGTCAAAAACGGGAAATATATTGATGTATCGCTTAAAGATTTAGAAAAGCTGTTAAACGGCGAGAGCATTGAAAACGAAAAAGTTAAACTAACCCTTGATTTAGAAAATAAATATTTCGTAAAAGCCGAGTTTAAAAGAAACGAAGATGAGGTAATAGAAACTCCTAAAACTTACAGACTTGGTGATAAGTATATATTTAAAACTTTTAGAAACAAAAAAATTACTCTAAAACAGGCGGAAAAAATTTTAAAAGGCGATAAAGTAGTCTTGTCATTAAAAAGCAAAGAGGGCAAACCTTATAAAATGAAAGTGTGGTTTGTAGAGAATGGAAAAATAGATGGGGAATTTGTAAATACTAATACTAAAAAGGGTAAAAAATGAGATATTTAGCGATATTTTTAATTGCACTCTCCACAACTCTTGGAGGGTTGGTTTTATATCAAAAATTTCTTCTTCCAAAACAAATCAAAAAAATTTATGTAGTTGATACGCAAAAGATAATAGATTTTGAGAGAAAAAAGATATTTAACGCCGCAAAGGCTAAAAACGAGATGGATTTTCAAAAGGCTTTAAATCTTGATAAAAAATTTCAAAGAGCTATTAAATATGTAGCTATAAGGGATAATGCTGTCGTTTATGCTAAAAAAGCGGTTATGGCGGGGTATGATAAAGATATAACTAATGAAATATTTTTAATAGTAGGAGGTAAAAATGAATAATTTTAAACTTTTAATAAATGAACTCAAACACAATACAAGTTTTCAACGAAAATTTTTGCTTGGACTTTCAGGCGCAATATTTGGTATAATAATTACTTATATATACTACCCGAAAATCCATTATAGAATAGGGCTTATCGATACGCCGAGCATCTACGAAAAAATAGTAATTTATGAGCTTAAAAAGCCTGATGAGGTGATTAAAAATAAAATGTATGTCTTTAAATTCCCTTATAGCACAAAATATTACAAAAAGGGCGAATTATTTATAAAATATGCAAAATGCCTTCCGGGCGATAAATTAGAGGTAAGAGGCTATAAATACTATTGCAACGGCAAATATTTTGCGACTGCCGTTAAAACGGATAGTAAGGGAGAGCCTGTTAAACATTTTGAATATAACGGCACTATCCCTCAAAATAAATATTTTATGTATGCACCTCATCCGCAAAGTTACGATAGTAGATATTGGGGGTTTTTGGATAAAAAAGAGATAATAGGAGTGGTTAAATGGCACTTAATGGATTGGTAAAAAAAAGCATTGTAGCTTTTTCTCTTGCTACCCTGCTTCACGCAGGGCTTGGAGATTTTATAAGAAATAAGTTGAACGGAGCGGTATCTACAACAAGTGCGGGTTATTATAAAACACAAGCGGGAGGCTATTGGCTTGATGGAGGCGGCGTAAAAGTTAGATGGGATTTAAGCGGAGCGAATATTAATCTATTTCACGCTCAAGCTCCTTCATTTGCGGTAGGCTGTAACGGGATTGACGCAACTTTTGGGTCTTTTTCTTATTTGTGGTTTGATGAGCTGGTTGAGAAATTAAAAAAAATCTCCGCCGCCGCTCCTGCGATGGCATTTCAAATGGCTATAACTACAATGTGCGAACAATGTAACACTATTATGACTAACTTGGAAAAAATTTCAAACGCACTTAATAATTTTAATATCAACGCCTGTGCCGCAAGTAAAGGGATTTCAAGAAAAATGTTGAATGTTATACCAAACACTGGTGGAGCAACTGACGCTACTGAAACAAGAAAGAACGCAAAAGAGTCACCTGAATGGGCTTTTACAGAAGCTCTTGAAGGATATGCAAAAAAATTCTCTTCATTTGGGGAAGAAGGATTTCATAATAGTTTAGGTCACGGAAGCGTATTAAATAAAACGCTTAAAACTTATTCGATTACCTTTATGGATAAAAATAACTTTATTGGATTGATGAGAGCATTAATAGGTGACATATACGGATTTGACAGACCTCAAATAGGTAGCTCTGGCGAAAATGAAACGCAAATTGGGAAATTTTTATTGTTTAATCCTATAATTGAGATTAAAGACTTTTTAAAAGTCTTAAAAGATGGAGGAGAAATTAAAATAGAAGAATTGACTGACAATAAAGACGCAAAAGGACATTATTTAATGCCAAGCTTGAATGTAAAAAGCATTACAATAGATTCAAATAGTGCCTTTTTGCCTGTCTTTAAACAAAAAATTCAAAAAGTTATCGCCGATATTGAAAATAAAACACTTGATGACAAGGATATAAAATTTGTAAATTCAGTGCCTTTTCCGATTTACAGATTTGCTAACTTACACGCTACATTAAGAGATGAAATGAGTAAAGAAGTTGCGGAATATCTTGCATACTCATCGATGAAAGATTTCGTTCAAAAAATATTTTTTGAATTTATGAAAACAAGCGGTAGTTTATTACAAAATTCCGATTATATGGCAACGGGTAACGAATATGTAATTAAGTGGACTAAAAATGTAAAGAAAAACTATTTAGAAGCCCTAAAAAGACTTAACGATATTCTCGCACAAAAACAAAACAGCCTAATGGAAAAAGAGAGACTAATCGATAAATATCAAAAAATTGAAAGACAACTTGTTAAAAATTCGGCTATATGGAAGAGTATGGGACTATAATGAAAAAAGCGGTTTTAATCTCTTTAATAGCTTTAAATCTTTTTGCCTCTCAAAGAGAGAGTTATAAAGAGGGAATTAACAGCGCTAAAAGTATATTAAGCGAATTAAAATCAAATATGGATAGTAGAATAAACAATCCTATTACAAAAGGAGAGAGTCTTTATACTTTTGATAACAGCAAATCGGCTCAAGTTTCAATAACCTGTGCGGAAGAGAAAAATATTTTGCAGGTTAGTTATAGTGTATCATCAGGAGGGAATATAAATATAAGAGTTGATGAGGACTTTAATCTTGATGGAAGTTATGAAAGCAGTGAAAGTATAAGCGAAGTTAGCGGAGTGTGTGCTAATGGAGTTATTAAATGCAGTGACGGGGGTTGGAATAATTGCAAGTATTACTATTTAAATTTTAATGGGAGTAATTATTATTTAACTCAAACAACCGATATTTCGAAATTGTCCGGTTGTTATTGTATTAATGCTTCTTGTGATAATTTATCATCAAATGCAAAAGATAAAGTATTAAGCGATATAGCGGGGCTTTTAGCTAATTTGATAAGAAACCGCTATTATGTAGTTTCAAATATAACCTTAAACGGCGATTATGCTTATGTTAGCGGGAAAAATATAAATTGTGAGGGGGAAAAAGCTCCTCTTGGAATGTCTGTTGTGGATTTAGAAGAAAAAACACAAGAAGAACAAACAAATCAAATGAATGATACAAATAGTGTATATTATCTTTTAAATGAAACAGCTACAAATGTTAATAATAATCAACCTAATGATGACTATAAAGAATCTTTAAAAAATAAACAGCAAATAATATCTTCTAACTCTGAATTTGATGAAAATTCAAAGGTTTATAGTTATACTGATGAGAATGGCACAAGAGTAGATGGGGATGTATATTTTGAAAATTTAGAAGATATTAAATATTGTGAAGTCGAATACTACGAGAAGTCTCCCGATGTTTTTAGCGATAAAACAACAAGAACCTCATCAACCTCATCGGATGAGGTAAAGAAAACTAAAATTATTGAATGTAAAAACAATCACGGTTCTTGGATTTGTCCTGTTGGAGAAAATGAAACTATCAAACACAATTGCGGAAATATTAATGAGTTTGGAGAAGTTACGGGAGTTTTAAATTCGATTGATGACGCAGTTAAAGATTTTAGTTGTTCTACAAAATAGGCACAAGGATATTAGGATGGTTGAAAAAGTAAAAAACAACAAAATGATTAGTTTCGGAATAGCCCTTTTATTTGTTTTATTTGGGATGGTTGTTTATTTTAGAAATAACTTTTTTAATAAAAATAAAACAAAAGACACTATTTTAAATTTAGACGAAAAAACTTCAAAAAGAATGAAATTTACAATAAAATCATTCGAGGAAATATTTAAACAAAAACCGGATTTAGTTATTACTTACAAGGCTATCGAATTGTTTGGAGGGAATTGTAAATTAACAGAATTAATCTTTAGAAAATTGGATTTATCGGAAAAAATAACTAAAGACAATTACAAAAAAAATCTCGAAAAGTTTTTTACAAGTAATCTACAAAAAAAATATTCGGAAAATCTTTTAAGAGCATTAATAATGCTACATTATTCCATAAAAACTAACGCTTATCCTAAAATAAACGGAAAAATGTCGTATGATATTTTTAAACCTTTAGAAAGGTTATAAATATGATAAAAAAGTTAATTTGGCTACTTGGAAGTGTCTCGTATATTTATGCTTTAAATTGTTCTTCAGTTACGGATGTTAAAGAATATAACGGTCATTATTATACTATTACGAAAGAGAGATTAAGTTTTTTGCAGGCTAAACAATTTGCCGAAAGTAACGGAGGGTATTTGGCTATTCCAAATAATAGTGCGGAAAATGATTTTTTAAAATCCCTTATACCCACACCAAAATACGCTTGGATTGGCGTATATGACCCTAATTATATGAGTAATTACTGTTATGAAGGGGGAAGCTGTCTATATGACGATAGCAGATTTAGAGATATTAAAAGAAATGCTCTAATTTATACTAATTGGGCTAATAGACAACCTGATAATTTAGTAAAAAGCTACGATATCTATGATGGGAAACAACTTGTCTCTCCACTTGGGGAGCATTGGGTAGCAATGTCTTCAATTGATGGCAAATGGGCGGATTTTGGAAATCACGCAGATGATTATAATAATCCGGTTAAATTTTATGCGTTGATTGAGTTTGATAATATGCCTGAGTGTTATACTCCTGAAAGCAATGTTACCGATACATATTCAGGGGCAAAATGTAATACCCAAATTTACGATAGCACTACGGGAACTTTATCAAGCGGAGAAACTTATACTTGTCTTCAAGACCCAAACGGGGTTTATTATTGTCCGGCAGGGCTTGCCACTTGTGGGGAGACTTGGGATTATAAAGATGGGTATAGTGTTAAAAAAACTAATGTTTTATATACAGGAGAGCCTATAAAAACTACATATACCACTTTAAATGATTGTAAAAATGATAACAATCAATTATGTGTTAAGGCTAATATAACTAAGGATATAAAATTTACACTTTATTATGATTCTACTCCACATGAAGAATGCGATAAGGTCAAAGTTGTTAGCACAAATTTTGGACATACTTTTGATTGGAGAAAAGGATTAAGATATAATGATATAGACAAGATAGTTTTAGATTATATGGGTATATCATACAATTATATTGTAGATTCAAAAGATTTTAAAAATTGGTTACAAGATGTATATGAAAATTATGATGGTGATTGTAAAAGAGGAAAAATTTATGGTCCTAAGGATATAGTAATAAAAATAAATATGTCAGAATATGAAGGATTAAAATGTAATGTAGGAAAATTAAAAAATAGTAAATGCTATTTAGAATATTCATATTATACTTATTTATGTGAAGGAACTAATGAGTATGGAGAAACTTATGAGCCTACCAATGAGGGAGGAGATTGTAACCCGCAGGATGAGAGTGATTTAATTGATACGGATGGTGACGGGGTTGCTGATAGTTGCAATTCTCCAACTCCACCTCCAAACAATTGTAAAGCTCAAAGCTTTACTTGTGTTCCCGCACCTGATAGAAAGTGCGTATATGTTGATAATCAGTGGCAATGTTCTCCTTATCCTTGCTTTGGAGAGGGTGCGGGGGATTATAATGTGACTAATGCCGATACTCCGGTAGGAATTAATGATGCAAACAATAACGGTTGGAATAGTGACGGAAGTTGCACGGGAGAGTTATATATCTTCAATGGAAAAGATATGAGATGTAGAAGTGATGACGCATTTTTTGGATTAACCGGTGGCGGTTGTTGTGATAAAGATAAGGTGTTTTTAGGTTTAGTGCAATGTAAGGAAGATGAAAAAATTCTTGCACGAAAAAACAATAATGAAATGTGTCATTATATTGGAGAGTATTGTTCTAAAAAGCTTGACCTGCTTGTAGGTAGCATCTGTATTCAACATAAAAAAACTTATTGCTGTTTTAATTCTAAGTTAGCAAGAATTATTAATGAGCAAGGAAGAGTTCAGATTGGTAAATCGTGGGGAACTACAAAAGAACCGGATTGTAAAGGGTTTACGCCTGAGGAATTTCAAAAGTTAGACTTTTCAAAAATGGATTTAAGCGAGTTTTATAAAGATATAAGTCAATCGTTGCCAAGTAGTGTGGTAAATAATATGACTGACTATATTAAAAATTCAATCAATAGTCAGCTTCAATCAATTCAGCATTGATGGTGGGAAGGGTAGGGCTAACACGCCGGAACAAATCCTTCGTGTTTAAAAATCGCAACTTTTTTAATGCTTCCGTCAGCCTGTTTAACTTCCTCCGCTACCCTTTTTGTGAAAGCAAAAAGAGGTGTCCCGATGTTTTCAAGCTCTTCAATCAATGGCTTCATAAGCCATAATGCCCCACCAATCATAAAAGCAAGATTTAATTTTTTAAATTCTGTTTCATTGATTTGATATTTGTCTCCAAATTCTCCGTTATCGCTAATAATCATCTCTCTAACCTCATCTCTTACGGGAGAGTTTTCATCAATGCAAAAATCTATCACCAAATCATAAATGGCACCTGCTCTTTTTTTAACCTCATCTGCACTTGGAAGCTCGTTAAAAGTTAAAAGCTCCACTAATTTTTCTCTATATGAAGATGGTAAATCTACCACTCCCGCTTCAATTTGCTCAGCACTTGCATTGTGTTGAGTTAAATTGAGAATTACACTATAATTTTTCATTTTTCGCTCCTTTTTATTTTTTAGACTTAATTAAAAACTTCTAAAAGCTCTTAATTAAGCCCACTCTGTTTTATTTTTGTGTTTAATTTTTCTTGAGTAGGCTTTTTTGGATTTAACAACTTTTGGCTTATAAAAGCCTTTTGCCATTGCTACAATATTCCAATCTCTTTTTTTAATTTTCATTTTTAATCTCCTTAACATCAGATATAATAATCTCTAACCCATTTGTTCTTACTTTTATTCTTTCTTCTCCACACTCATCAATGATTTCGATATCGTTAAAAATGCCTCTTAACAGCTCCGCTTTTTTTTTCATATTGTTATTTTTCGTAAGTTCACATATTTCATTAATACCTGCTAATGCTTTTGCTTCTTCAATAGGAAACATATCTACATATTTACCTTCATTTGCAAACACATTTGTAATTAATTTTCCATTTTTATTTTGGTAAATTTTATATCCGGCTTCATATCTTCCATTAAATCCTACAATTAAATACCCTCCATCTTTAAGTGAGGCAATTAATTCGGTATGTTCTCCAAGTCTTCCTGCTCCTGTTGCACTTTCAACCACTCCATTTTTTACTTCTTCAATCCAACTTGTCCCTCTATAAGAGGAGTTTACATAATCATTAAATGTAATAGTTTTTTCATCTTTTTTAGCGGTTAAAACCGCTTTATTGTTTTTATTAAAATAAAGTTCTAATTTATTTAATTTCTCACTATTAATTTCATCTCCAACGATTTCAGCTCCACTTTTTGAGAAGTATACCCTTTTATAACTATCTGAAATATTTTCACCAACTCCGCAGATTTCAAGATATTTAATTCCTGTATTTTTTACTTCTTTAAGTTCCATTTGCACTCCTTATTTGTTTTTTTCTCTAACAAAAGTATAAATTAAAAAATTGACAAAAAATGTCGTCGAATAGTTTATAATATAAAAAACTCTTAATGTTTAGCTTATATTATTTACAATATACTTGACATTTCTTACAATATAAGTTATAATACATTAACATATTAAATATTAAGGAGGTTATGATGAAATTAATTGTATTTACTTGTGGGAATAAAGAAAAATTAGTAGCTTTTAATAAAAATAATTTTTTTGAAGCAATTTATGACGCAGAAACAACAATAATAGGTAAAGAAGAATATGAAGCTTTAAAAAAACTTGGAATTGATTTAGATGAATTTTATAAAAAAGGGAAATCTTTAGAAGATTTCCTTGAAAATTTAAAAGATGAAGAACTTAAAGAAGAAATTGAAGATAT
>Ga0256914_1003419_pt1 | contig 12508 bp, 12 predicted proteins | sample HulkmetaG_FD_191571 | JGI IMG/M metagenome (GOLD analysis project Ga0256914, IMG submission 191571) | Hydrothermal chimney microbial communities from Main Endeavour vent field at the Juan de Fuca Ridge, Pacific Ocean - Hulk | ecosystem: Environmental > Aquatic > Marine > Hydrothermal vents ...
GCGGCTCCGGAGGGATTTTCAGCGGGGGTCGGGCGTCCGGCTTCCACCCTCCCGGACTCGCTGGGCCCTTCGGGCCCGCCTACTCGTCTCCATCATCGCCTTTCGTGGATGTGTATGTTATTGGAGGATGGTCCAGTTTATCATTACCCGCTGACGATGTCAAAAAAATATGACTTTTTCATAACTGCTAACGTCTATGTCCCGGAATCGTCAGTTTTTGAGGATGCCGTTAAACGTCACAAAACACGCCCGCCGCAGGCGCCCACTACCAAGTCACATCCCTTGACATTTCACGCCTTGGCATTCAGAAACACTTACTCAAGGCATAAGTCATGGTCAATCATGCCACCTCGGCAGCTGCACTTTTTCTCTCAAAAAAACCGAGAGGGCTCACGGCTGCCCTACCGTGAGCCCTCTATCAAAAAGGAGGAGAAGAAGAGATTGCCATCTCTGGTTACAAGTATAACATAATAGGTTAGTCCTTTCTGGACGCAAAACCTACGCTTTCCCTACGATGTCATCAAGTTTCTCCTGCGTATTTTTTGCTCCAACGGGTCTGTTGGTGCAACGGCCGAGTGAACCCAGGCTCCCCCACCTTTGCTTCCTTCCCCGCTCCGAGAGGATATAGGGATTTGAAACGCATCCTCTGCAACGGGTGCGTTTCAATTTCGGGGCAGTTTATCAATGTCGTCGGGTCAAAGTTCCGGCTAGAGAACAAAAATGTGCACATGCGAGTCTGTGACTCGCTGGCCTGACCACCTCAGTCGGTCTACATCGAGTGAATGCATCTATTGTGAACTGCACCCATTGTCTGGGCATGGTTCAATGTTGGACGCTTTTCTGTTTTGCCGGACGGATTACGAATCCGCCCTGGGGCGCTCCGCTCCGGAGCCGGACCCATCAGGCGGGATGGCAATGATTGCCCCCATTTTGAAACGCACCCCTCTGCAACAGGGTGTTTGCAATATGCAATAGATTCTTGTAATCTGATTAGATATGGTGAGATGGAAAATCCTGATCGATCATTCCGCTACCAATGATACGGATTGGATTCTCAAACATCACACTCACCCTCGCCAATAAATCGCCAAGCGTTTTCCCACCACCTTGGAGTTGAAAAATGAAAAAATTATTGCTGAACTTTGCCTTCGTGTTCTCGGTTGCGTTGCTTCTTTCTGTGGGGGGACGCGTCATGGTTGGGATTGCCGCGTCGGGCCTAACTGCGAATGATCTCGCGATGAAATCGTCTGCGGATCCAAAGAGCACGCCAGCGCCAATTGCTTCATCCTCCAGCACCGGAGCTGGCGCGAACGCGACCTCTGGTTTCATCGTCGATCACACCAAAACCGATCTTGCAATTCCCGATATCTGGATTGCTGAGGCCAAGGCGTCACTACACATCGCTTACGAGCATACTTCACATGGTAGTCAGCTCGTCACCGGCATGAATGCACTCGAAGATTATCCCGATTTTGGTGATACCTATGCCTGGGTGGACGACACACATGGAGACGGTGATCATCTCAGTATGGATGACTACGGTATTCCCAATGGCCCCAACGATTTGAGTCAAGGCGATGTGGATTCGGATGGCGATGGCATAGATGATTGGGCTGAAAGCACCTATGATTATCTTGTTGATCCTTCCCACTATCATGTGAATGTTATTTTATGGTCCTGGTGCAACATTGCCGGACACGATATCCCTCGCTATCTCGATAGCATGGAATGGCTTATTGGCTTGTTTGATGAAGGAGGAACTCACGAACGGGCGGCAGAGCATCCGGTAAAGTTTGTGTTCATCACCGGACACGCAAATGGCGGAGGTGAGGGCGATTCATCTGATTCGCAAAATCAGCTCATCCGCACCCATGTCAACGAGAATAATCGAATTTTGTATGATTTCGCAGATATGGAAAATTATGATCCGGATGAGAATTACTTCCTGAATAAACGCGTGGAAGACGATCTGGATTATGATAGCACACCGCCATATGACGAAGGCGCCAAAGATGCAAATTGGGCTGTGGAATATCTTGCCCGGCATGATGACAGTGAGCTAGATCGTTTGACCACTGGGGAAAATGTGCCAGGTTACAATGGTGCTGGCAGTTGCGCCCATTCTGACGGTCCAGATAATCTGGCCCGACTCAATTGTGTTCTCAAAGGACGGGCGGTCTGGCATCTATTCGCCCGTTTGGCTGGCTGGGATGGGAATCCTGTCGAAGACAACCTGTTAGCCTCTCCTGATGATTCGGCGTTACATCTTTCATGGGAGCTTACCGGAACCCTGCCTGTCAGCGCCACCTGGCGCATTCGTTATACGGGACCCGCTGGCGATCAGCCTTCCCCCATCAACGATATTCCCCAAACAGACCGCGGTCTCACCCTCACAGGGTTGACCAATGACGCGTCCTATATCGTCACACTTGAGGCTATGCTTTATGACTCTCCTTTCATGACCGCCACCGTTACCGCCACCCCCACCTCGAATCCGACCTTTGCGCCCTCGGTGGATGTTTCGAAGCTGTCATCCACAAATCTGCGGTTGAGCTGGGCGCACTCCACAGGCTATGACCGTTATCAAATATGGCGAGGCCTTTCTCCCTATTTCGATTTGAGCGGACCTGATGCTGGTTGGGTGACAGCAGCCCCCTGGCAATTCGATGATGTTGGAGCGCTGGGGGATGCCAGCGTCAACTATTTCTATCGGATTGTTGGCGTTAAAGCGGATGGCTCCTCCACCATCTCCCCCTATGTAGGTGAATTCGATTTTGCCGTAGCTCCCGGAGCTCCGTAGCTTGTCTCGTTTTGCGGAAGCTGTCACCAATTATCCCCTTTGGACGCTGATCGATATTTGCAAATTCAGTCGATTACGATTTGCCATGATGCGCAGAGCCGGATCCGTGATCCGGCGGTGATTCGAGCGTCAAACTTGCCGGATTGCGAATCCGGCTGGACACATACTCTTGCAATCGTGATCTACTGAAATTCATAAGGAGATGTTGAGACCCGACGAATTGACGTTGGCAGGATAATCCGCGAATTCAGGTTGCCCTAACCTCGATTTTGAAGTAAGATCACTCCATGATGAAAAAATATATCAAACGAGCAGGTCGCCTGGTCATTCCGGCGACTTTGCTTTTTTTACTTGTGTTAATGTCTGGCTGTCACAAAAAAACGGCTCCACTCCCCACGTCTACGCTTCCGGCATCGCTCACTTGGACCGTGACACCGGCGGCTGTGGCTCATGCCACGTCCGCAGTTTCGCCAACTGCTACCGCAACCATCTCACCATTCCCCACGTCCACCCCGACCCTAGCAACTGCAACCACGCCTTCATCTTTGCCTACAGCAACGCCAACACCCACAGCTACGCCTTTCCCGCCTGGTCCTCCTAGCAAGCTGGGGGTGTTTGTGGGGCGCAATGATCCACAGTTGTTCGATTTACTGCGCACTGGCAATCTGGCTGTTGTCAAAACAACCGAATATGATTCTAATTTTGTGGCCGAGATCAAAGCGACCGATCCCGATGTATTTCTGGTGGCCCGCCTGGGCGATCTTCCTCAAATCGATCTCGAGCACTGGGATCCGATTGCTGAAGCGCATCATTTCGCCGATCGGTTGTTACCCATCGCCACAGAACCTCAACGATTGGCCGCCATCGATTGTTGGGAGGCCTATAACGAGCCAGTCCCCTCCAATGAGATGCAAATGGCCCGTCTTGCCCAATTCGAGGCGGAGCGGGTTCGTTTGCTGGCCCAGGCCGGGGTCAAATCATGCATTGGAAATTTCAGCATGGGACACCCAGATCTAGCGCTGTGGCCGGCATTTTACCCCGCTTTGCAGGCAGCCAAAACATACCACGGATATTTGGCGCTTCATGAATATTCCGCACCCTATATGTGGAATGACACGAATGTTGCACCCCAACGTAATCCAAATGCTATGGTAGAGGATGAGGGATGGCTGACGTTACGTTATCGTAAAGTATACCGTCAGTATTTGCAACCGGCGGGCCTTGATATTCCTCTGGTCATCACAGAAACAGGGGTGGATGGCGTGCCGCCAAACGCTAACCAGGGCAGTGGATGGCGAGGTTTCATCCCACTTTGGCAAGAAGAAGGGATGATTAGAACTACAGATTTTGGTTTCTACATGGAGCAACTGGCCTGGTATGACTCCGAACTGCAAAAGGATGATTATGTCATTGGCGCAGCTATTTTTACCCTGGCTGGCACGGCCGGCTGGGAGAGCTATGAGATTGGCGGCCCCTGGCTGACAATTTTCAAACAATACCTATCGGTGCATCCACCTCACTAGAGGCGATGAAAGGATAGGCGCCGTCCTTGTTGGCGATGAGAATGGCTCGCGAGGAGAGATGTGGGCGGAAGCAGGATTTCATCCAGCCCGCCTGCGAGCCCGCCCGCCATCTATTTGACCTCACCGGTATTTTTTTGAACTGATGCACAAAAAGCCAGGCCCGCGCACAGGGGGCCTGGCTCTAGCAGGAGGCAAACCAAAAAGTATTATTGAGCGGAAATCGCTCTATTGACCAAACGGGTCAGGCGCGATTTGCGACGAGCCGCATTATTCTTGTGGATGACGCCTTTTTCTGCGGCTTTATCCAGCCGTTTGATGGTGATTTGCAACCATTCTTGCGCAGTCTCAAGGTCGCCAACAGCCAGGGCCGCATGCACGCGTTTTGTTCCTTTGCGAATGCCACCCTTAACCTGACGGTTGCGCTCACGGCGCACTAGGCTCTGGCGATGTCGTTTCAGTGCTGATTTGTGTGTAGCCAACCTGTTTCCTCCGGTTCATGGCAAAGAAATACCCGCCGAGATGATCCGGTCGGGTGAAAGATCGAATTAAGAGACAACAATGAATTATAAGCGAAAGGTTCACTTTGTGCAAATTGTGGGGGCTTGTTGATCGTTTGGGTAGTGTGTAAATTGAATTGATCCTCCATCTTCCCGAAAGAACCATGTTTCTGACCTGAACCTCGGAATGTGGCACCTCTCAAAATTGTAACGTCCGATATGGACGCGCTCCGTGCGGATGCAATGATCCCGCGTGAGACTTATTCACGAGGCGGGGAATGATTGTTTTATCGATTCTTCGATGTAGGGATAGGCGAACCAAATGAGGCCCACGCCGAAAAATGCGCCCGTGATCAAACGCAATTGCCAGGTGCTGCTTCGCAGGCCTACCAACTGCGTGCTTCCATCCAGGATCATGGGTAGGGCAAAAACCAACAGCCATTTGGCTTTCAGTCTAGGTAAATGCCCGCGCATCAGGGCGAAGAGTAACCCCATCAGAAACATGCTGCCATAGATGGCTACATCTCGTTCGCAGATGGCGACTTTGTAGCCATGCTCGGGGTCGCCGATGTAGTTGCGGCGCACGAAGACGTTCTCACTATTTGCAATACCATTGGTGGGCAGCTCCTCCCGATTATACACAGGAGATTCACCAAATAAGAAGAAGGATCGTTCGGGCAGTTGATGGCAGGCCGGGCGATAGATGGTGTAGATGACCTTCGCTGGCGTTTCCGCACCTACCTCCATGAGCGCCGGAGCCAGAAATGGAAGTCCCACATAAAGCAGAAATAGCATGTTGAGGACCGCCAGCCAGTGACGCACAATCCAATCCGCGAATCGATTCACCCGCTCACTTAATTTTTCTATGAAGGGGGAATCGATGTCCTGCACGCGCTGGTCAAGGGGGAGGTTATCCATTATTTTCGAATTGATTCGAGATTCTTCTACGAAAATGATCGTCAGGCCCAGGCAGAAAAAAGGAGCAACACGTCATTCGTAAATAATGAGGAAGTGACGCATCACGTGTTGCGGGGCTTGACCAGCCTTTGCCGAACTCACACTCTATCTGTACGACTCCAGCAGTCACGGCATGATTTTCTGCAAATTCAGCGCCAACTGATCCTCGGGCAAATAGCCCACCCAGCGGGCCTGAATCACGCCGTCCTTGTCGATGAAGAAGGAGGTAGGGAAGGAGTCGGTGCGGTAGAGCCGGGTGACCTCTTGTCGTTGATCCAGCACCACGGGCATGGTCATGTTGTATTCCTGCACGAATGGCGCCACTTTGTTGGCAGACTCCGCCACATCCACCTCGATGATCATCAAACCGTCATCTTTGCTGGCCTCATACGCCTTGACCAGGCCCGGCATTTCCCGTCGACAAGGTGGGCACCAGGTCGCCCAGAAGTTGACGATTACCGGTTGTCCTCGAAAATCGGATAGCGTCACCTGTCGGCCGTCGGGATAGCGGAAGCCGAAGTTGGGAGCGGGTTTCCCTTGCAAAGGTTGGGCGCCCGTTTCCCGTTTTATGCCTGCTAGAGTAGCTTCAGCCAGGCCATCAGGTAGATTGCTGACATCTGCTGACTGTCCCGCGCCACTGCCGCCGAAGAACATGAACACAGCCACCGCGGCCAGCACCAGGCCCGCGACAATCACGCCGATGGCAATCTGGCGGTTTTTGTTCGACTTCTTTTGCTGATGTTTGGACGTGTAACGCTGCTTCTTCTTCGATTTCTTGGCCATCGTTCAAAGATATGGAGTGAGGAGGTGGATGGGAAAACCGGTGGGATGAGGAGTGAAAAAATCATCAAAACGTCTTTTGCAACAGCCCACGACGCTCGATATTGCGCCATTAATCCGCCGTGGCTGCAGCCGCGCCCAGCACAGCGCCGCTGAGATAGCCGAGATACGCAGGCACCAGAGGCAGCACGCAGGGCGAGAGGAAGGAAACCAGGCCGCCCAAAAAGGCGAACAGGAGAGAAATCTGGGTCGTGCCGCCCTCGCCCGCCAGACTTTGCTCGAAGCTGAGGAAGCCGCCATATTGCGACAGCCGGGATAGGGTGTCGGTGAAGAGCAAAAGCGCAATGAGGATGAGCAAAACGCCGCTGATAAGGCTGATGGTAGGCAGCCACTTGTAGAACCTGGGCAGATAATCGGTCAGCTTTGAGAAAAGCGCGCCCGCCAGCAAGAAAGGCACGCCCAGACCCGCAGAGTACGCAGCCAACAAAATCGCGCCCTGCATCCAGGTCTGCTCCTGCGCAGCCAACAGCAAGATGCCCGAGAGAATCGGTCCCACACAGGGCGTCCACCCCGCGGCAAAGATGACCCCCACCAGCGCGCTGCGCCAATAAGTGGCCTCACTGCCGAACTTATCCCCCATATCCATGCGGAACTCTCGATCGAATACATCGGTGCGGCTGCCGAAATAGATGGTGACGATGACCAGCGCGGTTTCCAACGCTTTTAGCCACAAAACCGGCGCGGCGCTGGTGATGAAGCTGAGTCCGCCAACGATGACGCTGAAAATGAGCAGAACGAATTTATCCCAGCCCGCGCCCGAGAACACCGCCAGAGCAATGAGCAGAGCGTTGAGAATGCGGTAGCTCTGCTCGAACTGGTATTGATCCAGCCAGTAGGTGATGCCGCCAAACACCACCGCGGCGACGCCCCATCCCAGATAGCTCATCTTGACATGCGCCACCTTCAGCGAAAAAACGATGAGCAAGATGGCGCCCACCCGGGTGATGACGGGCAGCGCATCATAGAGGGCGTAACCGCCCAGCAACCCGACCGAAGCTCCCAGCAAGGTGAAGATGGCGGAGAAGCCCAGCACCAACGCCAGGGCGTGTAAGAATGTGACGCGTGCGCTTACTGTTGTCTTCATAGATGACTCCGAGATGAAAATGACCGGGAACCAAGGACGGAGCGCCGGCATAAATGCCCGGCCTGTCTTTCCTCTCCCGTCTTCGGTCTATTTTAGATGCACCCGGCCAGGGGAAATGTTACGCTTCGGGCGAAATCCGTTCCAGTGCATCTTCCAGCGCACCGATCTCCGCATCGATCTTCTGCTGGCGACGGAAAATGCTGAAAACGAAAATGAAAAGCATCAGCCAGATGGCGCCATACGCGGCAGCGAGATAAATCATGGGTGAAACTCCTGTGAGGATTGATTGAGTTATCAGTAATCAGTAAGCCGTGAGCGGACTTTGGACTCCGGACTCACTAAAAATTCAACCGTTCTTTCAGCGCATCCATGCGCTCTTCGGCCCAACCCAATGAGATGCGATTGGCCAACAGCGCGACGAAGAGGATGATGAATGCCATGTTGGTGATCATGAAGGCTTGCATCATGTTGGGGCCCAGGCCGAATTTATTGGTGCTATCGGGCGCATCCACGATGACCGGGTGGATGGTGTTCCACCACCGGATGGACATGAAGGTGAGGGGCACGCTGAGAAACGCAAAAATGCCATACACCGCGGCCATCCTCGCCCGCCGGCTGGGCTCGTCGATGGCCCCGCGCAGCATGAAGTAGGCGATGTAGAGCAACAGCACGATGGTGTAGGTGGTCAGCCGCGGGTCCCAGGTCCAGTAGGTGTTCCACGCGGGCTTGGCCCACAACGAGCCGCTGATGACCGCGGCCACCGTAAAGGCGATGCCCAGCTCGGACGCGGCGCGGGCCCAAATATCCCAACGGATATGCTTGGTGATGAGGTAGAGGATGCTGGCCACAAAGGCCACGAAAAAGGCCAACATGCTGGACCAGGCCGAGGGCACATGGAAGTAGATGATGCGCTGGGCCGGGCGGATGCTGGGATCCACGTTGATGGCGTCCGGGGCCTGAATCAGGGCCGCGTAGACCGCAATGAGCATGGCGATGAGCGCCACGACATTCAGAATCTGCAAAAGACGACGGGATAAATTCATAGGCGGATTATTCCTCCACGACGAAATCAAAAGTCATATAAGCGACAACCAGATAAAGCAGATCGAAAAACAGAAGCAGATTCACCCACTTCATCATATCGGCCAGCGTATCGCCCTCCATGAAACCGATGGTGGCCCGAATGCCCGCCATCAGCACCGGCAGCATCACCGGAAAAAGCAACACCGGCAGCAACACTTCGCGGGTGCGGGTGTTCACCGCCAGGCCCGAAAACACCGTGCCCACCGCGGCGAATCCCAGGGTGCCCAAAAAGAGCACCAGCAGCAGGGGCGGGGAGATGAAGTTGGTGTTGAAGAAGATCACCATCAGGGGCAGCAGAAAAATCTCCATCACCAGGATGAAGATGAGGCTGGCCAGCATCTTACCAAAATAAATGGCGCTGCGATCCACCGGAGCCAGCAGCAACCCGGCCATGCTTCCGCGATCCTTTTCGCTGATGAAGGCCCGGCCCAGGCCCAGCACGCCCGAGAAGGTGATGGTCACCCACAGCACGCCGGGAATGACCATGGTCTTGTCGGGCACGCGCAGTTCGAACGCGAAGTTGAAGATCATCAGCGCCAGCACGGCAAAGACCGCCATGCTGGTAAAAATATCTTTGGTGCGCAATTCGATGCGCAAATCCTTCCACAAGACAGCCCAGACGACCTGAATGTAGCGTTTCATGCCACCGCCACCCCCTTGCCCACATATTCATCGTAGGTCGGGCGCAGCGCCTCGTAAGAAAGCGCGGCCGCCTGCTCATCGAATACGATCCTGCCCCCTTGCAGAATCATCACCCGATCGGCCAGCTCCAGGCCTCGCTCCAGATGATGCGTGGTCATCAGCACGGTGCGCTCGCTGCCTCCGATCTCTCGTAGAAAATCGGTCATCATCTCCGCGGCCTGGGGATCTAGCCCGGTGTCCGGCTCATCCAACAGCAGGATGGGAGGGTTGTGTAACAGCGCCCGGGCAATGGCCATGCGCTGCACCATCCCGCGGGAGAAGGTGCGCACCAGGTCGCGGCGGCGATGCAGCAGTCCCACCCGCTCCAACAGCTCGTGGATGCGCTGGTCGGGTGCATCGATGCCATAGAGCCGGGCGTAAAAGGCCAGGTTTTCCTCGGCGCTGAGATCGGTGTAGAGCAGGGGCGCGTGGGTCACCAGTCCCAGATATTGGCGGATGCCCTCGGGATTGTCTTTGATGTCTACGCCCGCCACTCGCACCGTGCCCGATGTGGGCTTGCTCAGGGTGGCCAAAATGCGCAGAAAGGTGGTTTTGCCCGCGCCATTGGGGCCGAAGAGCACCACCGATGTGCCCGCCTCGATGGCGAGATCGATGCCCTTGAGCACGCGATGGCGGCCAAAGGCCTTGCGCAGGCCCACAACCTCAATCAATGGCTCCGCCATCTTGCTCCTCTCTGGTTTCCGGCTCCTCTCTGGCGATCTCATCTTCTTCGGGATGGATCTTGGGGCGTTCGCCGATGTTGGGCGTCTCCGCGTCGCCCTCCGGCTCGTCCGTTTCCTCGCGCATCAGGGCGATGATCTGCAGCTTCAGCGTATTGCGCTCTTTATGATACGCATCCGCCGGAATCTCGCCCGCCTCGAATGCGTCATCCAGCGCGGCCATTTGGGCGATGAGGGCCTTGCGTTGTTCTTCCAGCAGTGCGGGCCGGTCGGCCAGGGTTTGCTGATGTCGCTTCCAGCCGATGGCCACGCCGCCGCCCAGCACCACCAATCCCAGCCCCAGCACGAACCAGGGCAGGTAGGGGATGCCGGAGATGCCCGGAGCGGCGTTGCCATCGACGATCTGTTGCGGCTCTGCGCCCTCGGCCTGTGCGGTCAGCAAATCCTCACTGACGCCGCTAATGATGGCTACGGGCGTCGCGCCGGCGGGGAGATCGAAAATGGAGTAGTTGAGAAAAGCCCCGCCCTGGGTCTGGATGGGCTCGTCTTTCTGCCAGTCGGGCGCATCGATGCTGATGCCGATATCGGGCGCCAGCAGGTTGAGCATGGCGGTGGGATACATGATCTGGTGGGCCAGGGTGACGCCGCCATCTTCCACCGGCAGGGCGTAGCGCAGGAAGATTTGGGTGTTGCCGGGCGGCAGGGGCTGGGTGTCGATCAGGATGTTGCCTTCCAGGATGAAGCGCTCGCCCAGGGTCTCGCCCTCGACGTTGATGTGGATGGCGTTTTCGGGCAGGGGGATTTTCAGCACCGCGGGCCGGTCGGCGCCAGGGTTCATCTCGCCCGCGAAGACCCGATCCGCGGCGTTGAGGAAGGAGTAGACCTCGCCTACATCCACAAAACTGGGATTGGTGAGATCGATGAGCCAGTGGGCGCGGTCGATAGAGACGGCATCCACGCTGGCGCCGGGGTCATACACCGAGGCGATGAGCTCGATTCTGTTGGAGTCGGGAGAGAAATGTCCGACCTCGCTGTGATAGGTCAGGTCTTGATAGGTTGTTTCCACCACATAGGCCCAGGTGGGCGCGGTGGGCAGGCCCGAAAATTGGGTGCGTCCCTGCTCATCAGTGGTTCCCTCCCGCATCTCTGCAAATTGCTCCTGCTCGAAGATGAGCAGCCGCACCGGTTGATCGGCCAGATGGTTGCCGGTGGTGCCGTTGACCACCTGCACCTCGACATCGCCCAACCCTTCCACCGAGACCTGCGTTTGATCGAAGCCCAGGCTGAATCCCCGGACGGCCATGGCGAGAAGCTGCTGGTCGTCTGCACTGAGTGCGCCCACATCGGGATGCGGCGCCTGGGTGAACGCGGCCGCCAGCGCGGCATCGGTCGCACTCAGCCATTTGGAATCGTTGAGATCGGGCGTGTCGTCCTGCAGGCCCGCGCCGCTGGAGCCGTGACATTCGGTGCATTTGGCCTCAAACAAGGCGGTGGCCTCTTTTGGGGCGGCTGGTGGAATGTGCAATGACCACACGTATGCAGTCAAGTCCCAACGTTCTTCCTCGCTGAGCATGTCGCCCCAGGGCGGCATCATCTTGTCCATGCGCCCTTCGGTGATGACGTCGAAGATATCTTGGGGGCTCATGTCGCTGGCGTAGTCGGGCGCGGTGAAATCGGGGATTTCGCTCGGGATTTGCTCGGCCAGTGGGCCATCCCCTTGCCCCTGCTCGCCATGACATTGCACGCAGCGCTGGACGAACAGCGCTTTGCCCCGATATGCTTTGCCTGTGGGCTCGGTTTGCCCCCCATCTTGGGCGCGAGCAACAGTGGGCGTCAAGCTGACCGCTCCCACGATCAGCGCCAAAAGCAGTACAATGAGGAGGGGGTTACGCGATCTGGTGAATGAAATCGTCATTGAGTTCTATCGCTTATGAATAAAGGTGTGGTGGTAACTACTCAGGTGGCATGCCTGACCGTGATTTATGCCATGGAATGAGTGTTTTTGACTGCCAAGGCGTCCAACGTAAAACGTCAGGCGTGTGATTTTATATTGCGACGCCTGTAACGAGCATGGTTTGTGACGTTTGGCGTCAGATGCAAATGCTATCTTATCGATTGGCATCAAGCATTGAAGACGAAGACCTGCATAGTTACTAAATTTGTATCATTGCCGATGCAAAACGCATCACGCGGCCGCCTGCACGGCAGACGACCGCATGGAATCAAGAAGATGGTAAGATGAGGATGTCAATCAATGGACTGGTATTGATTGGCGTCGGGCGCTTCTTCGTAGCGGGAGGGGCATTTTAGCAGCAAGTTATCGGCTTTGAAGCTGCCATCGGGTTGGATGCTGCCTTCGACGA
>Ga0256914_1003420_pt1 | contig 12508 bp, 13 predicted proteins | sample HulkmetaG_FD_191571 | JGI IMG/M metagenome (GOLD analysis project Ga0256914, IMG submission 191571) | Hydrothermal chimney microbial communities from Main Endeavour vent field at the Juan de Fuca Ridge, Pacific Ocean - Hulk | ecosystem: Environmental > Aquatic > Marine > Hydrothermal vents ...
GAAGCTATCAGAACGAGAACATAGGATAATACTTTTATTCAACCGCAATCTCCTCGATGCGATGGTCAGAGTTGTGGCGACCGGAACTTTCGACATAATACATCCCGGTCACATCAGATTCTTAGAGGAGGCAAAGAAGTTGGGCGATGAACTCATAGTCATCGTTGCAAGGGAAAAGAACGTCCGGCACAAACCAAAACCGATAATTCCAGAGGAGCAGAGGAGAAGGGTCGTAGAGGCTCTGAAGCCTGTCGATAGGGCTATATTGGGCGACGAGCACGACATGTTCAAACCCATCATGGAGCTCAAGCCGGACGTAATAGTGTTGGGATACGATCAGCACTTCGACGAGAAGAAGCTTGAGGAGGAGTTGAGAAAGAGAGGGCTGAACACCAAGGTCGTTAGGATAAGGGTGAAGGAGGAGTGTGAGTTCTGTTCGAGCACGAGAATAATAAAGAGGATAGTCGATGTCGTCAAGAGCAGGCTGAAGGAATACGAGGAATTTTTCAGGAGGAGAGGGATAGATTAAGGTTTGTCCCCGTTCTTGGGAGGCCAGTTCTGTTCGAGCCAACCCTTAATCCTTCCCGAATCTATCGGCCCCACCAAAACCTTCCATCCCGTCTCGTCCTCTATCGCACCCTTAAGCCTCGCAGCCAATCCGGGGATTATGAGGTAGCGGTGCTTTACCTTCTCCTCTATCTTCGTCTCCTCCATTAGCTTCTTAACCCCGCTCGCGTTGAACTGCCCTCCCGCCACCGCAGCCTCGACGCATATCCCTCCGGTATCGAGCACGAGCAACCAGCAGTCTATCTTCGCACTCGTTAAGTCGCTCTCTACGGTGTAATACGTCAGGGCGAAGTTCGTCGTAATCATGACGGGCGAATTCTCATCCGGATTTCCGATCTTCCTGAGCCCCGGTTCCACTTGAACCGGCACCCTCGGATCCGTGTAGATGTTCTGTCTCAAGACCACGAGGGGCATTATCGTCCAAGGCTCCAAGCTCTTGAATATCATCACGTCCGCGTATTTCACAATGAATATGCCCGCTATGACGCTCTCCCAGTACGCCTTCTCAATCTCGTCCCCCTCCATCACCCACGCCGAAATAGGGGTGACCATGATTGGATACGCTACGTCCTTGTCCTCGTGCATCGCGGTTCTCCTAAGCTGGACGACCCTCTCGAACGTCCCCCTCAACCCGTCCCCAACGGGCTCCGTGACGGGGTCGAGAACGATATCCTTGACGCCGTGCTTCTTGAACGTTACCGCCAAGCTCTTCAGAACGTTCAGATCCTTAGACCTCACGACTACCGGAACCCCGTATTCCTTGGCGAGCTTCAGGAAATCCTTCCAGTTGTCTTCGGTCGCCGCGTAGATGAGAGGTCTCTCCTCCCCCACAACCTCCAGCGCTGATCTCATGCACTTCGCATCAAGCGAAACGAGGATCATCGGCCTTCCGTAACCAGCAACCCTCTTAACGACCTCTCTAAACCTCTTCGCATCCCCCGAAACGCACCTCACCGCCATTCCCTCGATCGTCAGAAACTTTCCGACGTAGAACTTCTTATACTCCACGACCCTGCTACATCGCTCGTCTATCTCCTTATCGTCGAGCGTATCGGGGATATCGTAGAAGAAGGCGGTGGGGTTGTAGAACGTAAGCTCGTGCCTGTGTAATACGTCCTCTCCCCCTATCTTCACCGCGTGCTCTCCCCTTCCTATCACGACCTCCGCTATCTCCGGGGCTATTAGCTCCTCTATCTGCTGAAGCTTTTTCTTAGCCTTCTCGTCCTTCTTCGCCTGCTCGACCAAAGGCTTGCATTGAGTCGGTTTTGCGGATCTGTCCAAGAGATGCGCGGCGAAGCTCATGCAGGTGTCGAATCCGCACTCCCCGCAGTTCTTCTGTGGGAGGAGCTTGTATATTTCGAGCGGACTCTTCGCCTTCATGCCACCACCAACCAATCCTTATCGACGCTCCCCTTCTTCTTCCCTCCGAGGGTAGCTATTACCTCCTTAAGCACCGCGACGCTCGCGGGGTGGAGCATCATGAATATGTCCACTCCTGCCAAGGCGAGGGTCAGACCGGTCATTATCTCCCACAACGGCCCCCTGAGCTCCCTCGGCCCCCAAGAGGTATCGCCGGAAATGGGGGATTCCTTCATCCAAGCCTCCCTCGCACCCCACGCGTTCGTCGTCCCGCTCGAAATCGGGAAGGCCAAATCCGCGTCGCCCTTCAGCGCGGATATCCTTATCCTCTCCATGTTTGAGAAGGCGTAGTCTATGCCGTATCCGAGCGGGGCGGTTGTCGGATCCATCACCAAGCTGTTCTCCGGCAATCCCGCCCTCTTGAGCAGATACCTGTTGAGAGTCTTTTGAGCGTTTATGTCGAGCTGAGTCCAAGCCAAAACTACTTGGTTGTGCTTCTTCGCGGCGTTCGCTATAGTTTCCCAATCGTTGTCGAGCGTTGCGGATGCCAGCAGAACCCTCTCCCCCTCCGCGACCTCAGCGACCTTCGCCAAAAGGGGAGGATCCTTCTCCTTGTTTCCGCTCCCTCCGACCACTATTGGGCATTTAACCGCCTGCAGAACGTCCTCGACTACCTTCACCGCTTCGTGAATTGGGGTGTCGTCCAGCAGGGGGTCGGTGCTTATGAGGTGCACCGTGACCATGTCCGCACCGAACTCCCTCACCACCTTCCTCGCCCACTCCGCCGGATCCTCCATAACGTCCTCGTAATGCTCCCTCACCGCCTTAGGAAACGGAACTGGCCTATCGAACACGTCCACGGTTACGACGGGCAAGTTCTTCTGCTCCGCGTCGAATAGGTAAAAGGGAAGGCTCCTCTCCCCTCCAACGGTTATAGAATACTTCCTCGTCCCTCCCTCCTTCGGCGTCGCGCCCAGCTGAACCTCGTTTATCTTACCGGGGTAGTTGACCCTGTACGGCTTGAACTCCGCCCTTACGAGCTCCAACACCTCTTCTTTCTTTTCTGGAACCTTGGGAGAGGGAACGAGATCGGTGAAAAGTTGCTCGACGGGAAAACCCAATATCCTCGAAGCTCTCGCGAGGTGATACGCCGCCATTCCGAGCTCTTGGGCGAGGGCTTGGATGATCGGGAATATACCCGTGCTCTCTATCTCTATCTCGATATCACCCTCTATCTTAACGCCCTCAAGCTCTTCCACGTTGTACTTCTTAAGGATCTTGAACAGATCCTCTATCTTCAACGACACCACCCCACCAACACGTCCGCAATCAGCCTGACCTTTCTGGCGAACTCCGAATCTTCGGGGAGGTTTACCACGGGCTCTCCCCTTAAATCGAGCTCGACGACCCTTTCATCGTAAGGAAGGAGTTCGAGGAGGACGAAACCCTCCCTTTCCGCAAACTCCTTTATCACCCTCTTCGCCTCCTCGCTCCCCACCTTGTTTCCAACGAGGAATATCTCCTCGAAATTCAGCCCCAATTCCCTAACGAGATCCCTAATCTTTTTGGCGGTCTTGAGCCCCTTTCTCGAAGTATCGGTCACTACCACAACGTAATCCGCCCCCTCTATCGTCTTCCTGCTGAAGTGCTCGAGCCCCGCCTCGCAATCAACTATCACGTGATCGTAATGCCTCATGAACTTCTTCAGTATCCCCCTCAGGAGGTTGTTCACGAAGCAGTAGCACCCCTCCCCCTCAGGCCTGCCCATCACGAGCAGGTCGAACCTATCGAACTCGTGGATGACCTCGAATATCTTCCCCTCGAGCCACGACTCCTTGTCCACCGTGCCCAAGGACTCCCTCGTCACCTGAAAGAGCTCCCTAACGTCTCCGAGCGTTCTCTCGACTTCCACGCCCAGAGCATCCGCCAAGTTGGCGTCGGGATCGGCATCAACCGCGAGAACGTTGGGCGTTCTTTCGGATATGAACTTCACGAGCAGAGCCGCTACGGCGGTCTTTCCCGTTCCCCCCTTACCGGTTACCGCCACCACGACCACGGATCTTCAAATCACTCTTCCCTGAACTTTACCTTTTCGATGTATATTCTGGCGTTCTCGAGAACTATCTTCAGCTTTACCTCCTCCATGCTTCACCGTTTCGTCTTTTCCTCTTCAACCTTTCGAACTATTATCTTATCTATGTATATCTTCGCGTTCTTTATCACGAGCTTTATCGTAGGTGCGGTGGGTTGAGCGAGGGGTGTAACCTTTGGTAGCGAGGGGACTTTTTCCTCCCTCCTTTCCTCCTTCTCTTCCTCCTCTTCCTCAACTTCCTCCTCTTCCCTCTCCTCTACCCAACCCTCGGTTATCCTCTTCCCGTCCACCGGTCTCACTACGCCCTTAACGACTGGATGATCCACCCTCTTCAGGAACTCCTTCAGTTCGTCTATGGTCTTCGCGTCCTCCTCCGTCGCTATCTTGTCCCTCATCTCCTCGGGGATGTACTTTAGGAACTTCTCCTTAAGCTCCTTGGGCATCCAAACTACCCTATACCACCCTCCGTCCGCCTGAAGGAACTTCTTGCTCCTGAAATACGCGAGCCCGACGCCCAAAAATCCGACCATCTGCTTTCCTCCGCCAGTCTGCCCGGCCATCGTGGAGAAGGGAAGTCCGTTTGGCGCTGGATTGGGGTAACCCCTGTGAACGAACCCTATCCCGTCCACCTCGGGCATGTAGAATCCTATGGCCTCGAAGCAACCGCAGGAGGTGTGGGGGGCGTCGAAGAAGCTGTGTATCTTTACCCTCTCTACCGCTCCTCCGCTTTCCTGCTTTGCGAACTCGTTGACTCCCGAATACTCTCCCCCTATCGGGTCTATGCAGTCTCCCTTTGGAACCGGCCTGTTTGGGCCTTCTGGATCGATCTTCGCAGCCGCCCTCGCGTCGAACCAAGTTATAGCTCCACACAACGCAGGACGGTCGGGGCTTATTATGCAAACGTGAGTTGGGGCGAAGCTCTGGCAGAGGGAACACGAGTAGAACTCCTCTACATCCTCGTCATGCAACTTCTCAACCCTCGCGTCTCTCTCCTCGTATATCGGCCTCGCCAACTCGTTCAGGAGCTTCTCTATCAGTTCCCTATCCGTTATGTAGAGTGCTTCGATCTTCTCTATGAATGGCATCTCGTTCTTGTAGAGCAACATAGTCGCCTTGGCTATCTGAAGCAAACTCTTAAGCCCCTTCTTCATCAGGTTCTTCCCTATCCTTATCCATATGGTGTCCCTCGAGTTTATGTGCATGTAACCCTCGATGTAGTTCTGAAACTCGTGGTTCCTTCGCTCCACAACGGACTCTATGTCCGGATCTATCTTCTCTCCCGCTATGTAGTATATCATCGCGAAAGGATACCTCCCCCCCTCCTCCATCTCATCAACGTCAATGCCCACGAGCGTCGCCTTCATGTCCTCGACCTGATCCGGAGGAAGGGAGATCACGAGCTCGAACCCAACGGTCTTGGGGCCGGCCAACTCTACGAACATGTCACCCTTCCTTATCCTCTCCCCCTCGAACATCGGAGATATCTCGAACGGAAAATCTTCCTCCCCAACGCTCACCTTGACCTTCTTGCCTTCGGGAATCTCCACCTTCCTCCTCTCAACCATACTCACTCACCTCACTATCTTCTCCCCGGTGTACTTCTCGTAAACGTGCTCGACCATCGTCGGGTTGAATCCGGGATCGTATTGTCTCACCGGCCCTTCCAAAATCTTCCTGCTCTTCCAGTCGATCTTCCACCCGTGCTCGTCCTCCAAAATCTTCAGAAGCTTGTCCTTCATCTTCGCGGGAAGATCCGCGTCGGTTCTGACGTAGAGATGCCAGTCCTCCGGCAGGCAACCAAGATACTTTTCGCTCAACTCTATGTAGTGGGTGAGCTTTATCTGCCTTCCCTGCGGGGTGTCGGCCGGCCTTATGCAGAGTCTCGCCAACTGAACTATCGCCTCCTCCTTCGTCTCCGCACACACCAAGAGGGCGTCGGGGCACGGCTCTATGGGTATCTTCTTCCTCGTCTTTATGTCGTAAGTCCACCAAACCTCTCTCTTCCAAAACTTCCCTATGTACGCCCTCCTGTATTTCGCGGAATGAGGCCCGACGACCGCGGGAACTCCGAGCCTGTTGAATCCCGTCGCTATGCTCGCGGCCTTCTGGCTGTAAGCCCCCCAAGCCAGCCCCACCGCTCCGATCCTGTGGAGTATGTAATCCGCTATTTCGGCGTAGTTGCCCCTAAGAGGCCTCCTCGCGAATATGGCCGCGATCTTTATCACCGCACCGCTTATGTGGGAGTTCGCGACGCAGCTGCCGACGTTAACGAGTCCTCCGGCGTCGAACACACCCGGATACTTCTCGTAAAGGCTCTTACCCTCCCCATCTTTGTATAGGCCGAGATCCATCGCGTGACAACCGGAGGCTACGACTATGTATCTCCTCTTTAGGAACTCCTCGACGATCTGTCCCAACTCCTCCCTCGCCTTCGGATAGTTGGGACAACCTATCGCCGCGATCACACCGGGAATAGTTCCCATGACTATCGGCTGACCGACCTTCCTTATCTCCACATCCTGAATCGGCCCCCTTCCAGCCCTCGTCTTCCCCATCGCCTTCTTCAGTCCGAGCTTCATTATCACGTCCACTATCCTTATCCCCCTCGGACACTCCTGCTCGCATCTCCCGCACGCTATGCAAGTTTTGTCTATCTCCTCGAACATCCTGAAATCTCCCTTCTTCGCCATCTTCATAGCCAGATCTATCCTGAGCCTGTGCGGACAGGCGAAGACGCACCTCGCACACTCGACGCACTTCCCTATCTCCCTCAGTAGCTCTTCGTCGGTCATGGATCTCCTTCCCCTCTTCTTCATCTCCATCGCAACCCTGACCGCCACCTCTCCCACCTTGTCGGGATCCCTTATCAGAACCCCCTTCACCCTACCTGAGACGAGGTCGTTGACTATCACGTCCGGATTGTCGTTCGTCCTGTCCTGAAGTCCCCTCGCGGAAGCTTCGGAAGTTGCTATCAGGGGAATGCCCATCCTCGCGCACTCCCTAAGCGTGTCCGCCCTGACGCACTGCTCGTCCGTAACGACAACGTCCGGAATTCCCGACCTTATCGCCCTTAGCTCGAAGCTCAACGTTCCGACTATCTTGGCCTTTGGATCGTATCTCGAAGTATCTATGGCCGTGCAACAGAGCCCGGCGAGCTCTACCGCGTCTTCGAGCCCGTGCTCTTCGAGGTAATCCATTATGTTCCTCGCAGGCAGGACGTTGTGCCCTATGACCAATATCACGGGCTTGTTCGTGTCGAGAACTCCGAAACCCGTTTCGATGAGCGGAGCGTCCGGATCGCCCTTAGGGTAGTCGAATGCGACTATCTGGGCTATGTCCGCGACCTCCATGGCAACGTGATCGAGCATTCCAACGTGCAGAGCCTTGCTCTCGTAATCTACGTAGCTCTCCTCCTGCCCGGTGTGGACGGAGTGGAGAACCCTAACGAGCTCCTGCTCGACGTAATCGAGCACAACTTCGAGATCCCCGACGGTCTTTGGTCTTATCCCGAACACGAGCCTTATGTTCGGCGCCTCAACCTCCACGTTTCCCCCCAAGTCTATCGGATGATCCCTCCCGAACTTCTCGACGATGTAGTGGACGAGGTGTCTCGCGTGGGTGCAGTGGGCGGAAGCTCCTAAGAGACAGGCGAGAGTTACTATCCTCGCCTTCTGCGTCCTCAAATCTATCCCGCAAGCTCCCTCCTTGTTGTGGGATAGCTCGCAAGGCCCCATAGTACATAGGTTGCAGAAATCCTGCATGGGAGCGTAGAACGGTTCGTATCTGCTCAGGAGCTTGTGATCCCAGTATCGGAGGTCGAGAATGTGTGGTTTTGGCGTCGGCCCCATTTCCTCCCATTCGTCCTCTTCGACGATCTTCCCTATCCTTATGGTGACGTTTCTGAGGTCGTCGATGACTATGAACCTGTCCATAACCATCCGACCCCGATCTCACATTATAGATTATAAAGTTTTTCCGAAACGGAGTTTTAGCACGATCGATCGTTAACCTTTTGGTGTTAATAATTTAAAGAAATTTAACACTAAGTAACAAGCTCTTTCAGGATTTCGTCCGGTGTCGTGGGCTCGCCCTCGTCAGCTTCGATCACTACCCTATCGGAGGAGAGGTAGTTTGCGTAAATCCCGGAGTGCATCAAGGCGCAACCTTCGGGGGAGATTTCGTCAACCTTAAGCCTCATCCTAACCCATCTCTCCCCCGCCCTCAGCCTAACAACCTGTCCGTCCTTGAATCCGAACGTCTTGGCAGTGTTTGGATTTACAACTACGACCGATCCATCGACGAACTCCTTCGAGAACTTGTCCTTCCTCGCCAGAGCCACCTGAAAACCGTCCCTGTAAGTCAAAAGCCTCAACTCCACCCTCTTCAGGAACTTCGCGAACCTCATCACAACCCCTCCAAGATCCTCCTCAAGATCTTCGCGTCGTCGAACTCCAGCTTGAACTCGGGTTTTAGTTCGACCTCCTTTAGATCGCACCTCAGCATGGTTCCCCCACTCTCCAAACCGGATATGGCGGAGGGAATTACGACGTCGGCCGACTTGGAGGCGAAGCTGAGCTTGGGATCGATTACGATCATCCTCTTGCCCCTCAGCGTATCGAAGGGCAGATCGTTAATCGGATCGTCCCCGACCACGAGTATCGTGTCGAATCGATCGATCTCCCTCCTCCCACCGAAGACCTCGTAGAACCCCATCGCGTTTGTTTGGGGGATCGCCGGAACTGTGTATCCGAAGTCGTTTAGGAAGGGCAGAAATTCTTTGGTGAACACGACGTTGAATTCGGACTTCTTCAACTCTCCCACGACCTTAAGAACCTCTCTCCTCGCCAATCCTCCGCCCATGGCGGAGACGAAATCCTCAACTATTCCATCGTAGTACTCCACGAATACGGCGTTCTTCTTAGCGAGTATCGCGGTGTGACTTTTCCTCACGTCCACGACGGCCAGAAACCTGTCCTCCTCGTGTCCCCTCTGCCTCTTCTTACCCCTCGCGTAGTACGTCCTCGACATCAACCTCGGCATCTCGTTGTGGGCGTCGAACCTCCAGAACATGATTACGTAGGCGTAGTCCCTCACATCTTCGAGCGTCGTAGTCCTAACGGAGCCTTCCACAACCTTCTTCGGCAGGTCGTACCTCAAACCGTTATCGACTCCAGCAGACAGCTTTTCGGCCAGTTTCAGAGCTATCCTCTGAGCCTCAACTGTCGTGTAGTTGAGCCCGTATATCAGAACTCCCTCCGAGTCCTTCAGGATTTCCGTCGCCCTATCTATTGCGGTGTCGATGTCGGTTTCCTTCCCCTCCACCGTCGCCCTCGCTCTCGCAACGTTCCTGTTGAGTATCATGCTCGCCCCTATCCTGCACGCGTGCATCACCTTCCCATCCCTCAACTCCACGTCCTCACACAGGCACGAACATCCGGTGCAGATCATATCACAACTCCTCCAAAAAGGCTATAGCGGAAGTTGGGCAGTTCTCCCTACACGCCACGCAGATCGTTTTCTCCTTGTACCTCCTGCAGAGACTAACGTCCACCACCCTCACCACTCCATCCTCCACTCTCAGAATCGGCCTCTCCAACCTTATCCCGTATCCCGACCCCGCCCCTTCGGGATCCTCGTAAACGTGAACCGGACAAACGACGACGCAGTTCCCGCATCCTATGCAGAGATCCTCGTTGACCACCAGCCCCGTCTCGGTCGCCTTCTCAACGACCTTCAGCATCTCCTCCAGCCTTTTCCTGTTCTCCTCGAACTCCGGCTCGAAAAGGGGTTTGCAGTCCTCAAGCTTCTTCTCCCTCTTTATTAGCTTAAACGCGAAGCTCATGCAGGTTTGTTCTCCGCACATCCTGCAGTTCGTCTTGGGCAATAGCCTGTACACGTCCATCGGGGAAGGCATGGGAAAATTTGATTTGAACAATAATTAAAGATTACCTCGCGTCAAAATAGCTTACCTCAACCACGTCCGCTTGGGTAGTGTCGAGTATGCCGGTGTTGTAAACCCTCACAACCCTACCCATCCCCTTTACGTCAAGCTTCAGCCTCACCACGGTCATCTCCCTCTCCTGAATGACAGAATCGGATACGAAGACGAGGGAGTGGGACACTACTTCCTTCCCCACCACCTCCGCTATCAACCCCGTTACCCCCTTGTCGATGTCGTGAATGGAGCAGGAGGTTATCAACACCTTATCCCCGACGTTCGCCTTGAGGGCGGTGGCGACGTTGTGGGCACTTCTAAGCTCGAGGGTTCTGACCATCCTCCTCATCAACTCCTCGAGCGTTCTCTTCGATATCCCGGTAAGAACGTAACACCTCATCCCACTCACCCGTACATGGGCAGTTCCTCTCTCCTCATGGCCTTCTCCTCATGCATTCTCGCCTGTTCCGCAAGCTTCTGCATCTGAGCCTCAATCATCTCGGCCTCCTTTATCAGCTTCTCCACGCTCACGTTCCAGTCGAACATCCTGTTGAGGACATTTATAACTTCTGCAGCGGCCCTCGGATCGGGGTTGAAACCCAACGTTTCCCCAAGCAATGCCAAGCCGGGGAACTTCTTGGCAACGCATTCGGTCAGAATTGACCCCGCTATTCCAGAAATCGTTCCGCTCTTGAAGATTTCGACGTAGTCCTTTATCTCCTCGAGCAAATCCTTCGAAGTAGCTGCACCGAACACCCTCTTCTTGTCCTCGAACGTCGCAACTCCGGCGAGCGAAAATATCCTTCTCGCCTTTATCTCCATAGCCCATTCCACTATCCTCCTGCTCATCTCGTGAGTCGCGTAGGGAACTATGGGAACGTCGGAATGGATAAGGACGAATCCCAACTCGGTCGACTGGTATATCCTGACCGGAGGAAGAACGACTCCGTCCATAAGGGTGGCTATGGGGGGAAGGCTTTTGGACTCGATTATCCCGATCTGCTCGAGCTTCAACTCCATTATGAAGTGCGTAGAGGCTATCGTGCCCACGAGCCCGATCCCGGGAAAGCTCGTAAGGAGAATCGGGTTCTCAACGTCCACCTTATCGACTACGATTTTCGTGTCGAATTCTTCCATGATCGTGGGTTGGTAAAAGCTTATTTATCCTTTTCCTTATCCGCGATCCATGAGAGAATACAGGTTCAAGAGGGGTTTCAAGCCCACGGTGGAGAGGTTGGAGGAGATGATAGTCAAGCACTTCGGCGAGTTCGAGAAGGATGGCGACGTTTACATCGTCAGGTTCGGAGCCATAGAGGAGTTGAGGCTCTGGATAAAGGACAAGAAGCTCTACGCGGAGTCGAAGACAAATCCGAACGTGCCGGAGGACGTGGCGGTTCAGACCATAAGGACTTACAACAGGTTCTTGGAGGAGTTAACGGGTTACACCGCCAAGGAGAGGCAGAAGCAGTTAAAGAAGGAGGTCGAGAAGGACTAATCTATCCTGAGATCCTTGACGAAAACACCTTCTCCCTCCTCAACGTGCCCGACTATTCTACCCTCAACATCTCCCGATCTCTCCAGCCTCCTCGCGTCGTCCTTCGGCATTACGACGGCGAAGCCCATACCCATGTTGAAGGTTCTGTACATCTCATCATCGTCGACGTTCCCCAACTCCTGAACGAACTCGAAAATTTTCTGCGGTGGTAGGGGGTCGTCTATCACGAACTTTACCTTCTTGAGCCTCTTGAGGTTGAGCAGACCTCCGCCGGTGATGTGAGCTAATCCGTGAACCTCGTAGTTCTCTATCACGTGCAAAACCTCCCTAACGTATATCCTCGTCGGCGTTAGGAGTTCCTCGCCAATAGTCTTACCGTTTTCGAATTCGTCGAAGTAGCTGTAACCCGCACTCTCTATAACCTTCCTCGCGAGCGTTAAACCGTTGCTGTGAATTCCAGAGCTCGGAATTCCGAATATTACGTCTCCGGGACGAATTTCTTCTCCCGTTATTATGCGATCCTTTCCCACAACCCCCACAGCGGTTCCTACGAGATCCCAACCCTTCAACTGATCCGGCAGAGTCGCGGTTTCCCCACCGACGAGAGTTACGTTGGCCATCCTGCATCCCTCCTCAAGCCCCTTAGCTATCTCCGCCATTACCCTCTCGTCCGGCTCGAACGTCGCTATGTAATCGACCATAGCCACGGGTTCCGCTCCTATGGCAACGAGATCGTTCACGTTCATAGCCACGCAGTCTATTCCGATCGTGTCGAACTTGTTCATCCTCTCCGCGACGATTATCTTGCTCCCAACTCCGTCCGTGGTTATTGCCAGTCCGAAGTCTCCGAAGTCGAGAACGCTCGCGTAGTGACCGGTAAGGATCGGCCTACCGAAACCTTCCCTAACGAACTTCAGTCCGCTCGTCAAAGCCCTTACGGCCCTCTCCTCCTTCTTTATGTCGACTCCCGCCTTGGCGTAGCTGAACTTCTCCACGCCCATCACCTCACGTAGCTTTCGACTACTACGAAATGGACTATCGTCACGAAGTCGCTGTCCTT
>Ga0256914_1003421_pt1 | contig 12508 bp, 10 predicted proteins | sample HulkmetaG_FD_191571 | JGI IMG/M metagenome (GOLD analysis project Ga0256914, IMG submission 191571) | Hydrothermal chimney microbial communities from Main Endeavour vent field at the Juan de Fuca Ridge, Pacific Ocean - Hulk | ecosystem: Environmental > Aquatic > Marine > Hydrothermal vents ...
AGGCGGGAACGGTCTACCTCACTCCGGAAATGCGCAAGCGCGTCGTCTTCGTGAAGGGACCGCCGAGACGACTCGTGGTGGCGCGATGACGGCGGGACACTCGGACAGACCCGGGGCCGGCATGGCCCTGTGCGCTCTGGCGATGGCGGTCTTCGCGGTTCAGGACTCCTTCACGCGCGTTCTGGTGACGGATATCGCGCCGCCCCAGATCATGATGGTGCGGTTGTGGATCTTCGCGCTGGGCGCACTGGCGTGGGCGGCCTGGCGGGGCGTTCTTCCCGGGGTCCTGCGGCCGGCACGACCCGTCCTGCAGGTATCGAGGGCCGCGTTCTCCGCCTTCGAGATGGTCACCATCGCCTGGGCGCTCAAATATCTCGGTCTGGCGGAGGCCCACTCCCTGTTCGCCTCCTTCCCCCTCATGGCCGCCGTGATGGCCCGGCTCGTCCTCGGGGAACGGCTGCCGGCATGGCGCGTTCTCGCCATCGTGGCGGGATTCGCCGGAGCGCTTCTGATCATCCGTCCCGGATTCGGCGTCTTCCGCCCGGCCGCCTTCATCGCCCTGGGCGCCGCGGCGCTGTTCGCGGCCTACCAGGTGGCGGGACGGCTGGCTGCGCGGCACGACGACTTTCTCACCTCCGTGGTGCAGATCTCTCTCGTCGGAGCCCTCATCCTGACGCTTCCGGGGCTGCTGTCCTGGAAAACCCCCGACACCATGCAGTGGCTGCTCATCTTCGCCGTTTCCGGTTTCGGGATTCTGGGCCACCTGCTGCTGGTCCGGGCGGTGGAATTCGCCCCGGCCGTCGTGCTCCAGCCGTTCAACTATCTCCTGCTGGCCTTCGCATTCCTGATCGGAGTGGGATGGTTCGGAGAACGGCCGGACGCCCTGTCGGTGACGGGCGCGCTGATCATCGCGGCCTCCGGTCTCTATTCCGTGCTGCGCAGATGACCGTGCCTCCGTTGCGCACACCCGTAAAAAAGGAAGCCGGACGATCAGGAGAAGGCGGCCTTCAGTTCGTCGACCAGATCCGTACGCTCCCAGGAGAAGCCGCCGTCCTCCTCGGGCGCGCGGCCGAAATGGCCGTATGCGGAAGTGCGGGCGTAGATCGGTCGGTTGAGTCCGAGATGTTCGCGGATTCCGCGCGGCCGCAGATCCATGATCTCCATGAGCACCTTCTCCAGCCGTTCCTCCTCCACCTCGCCGGTGCCGTGCAGGTCCACGTAGAGCGAGAGGGGCCGCGCCACGCCGATGGCGTAGGAGAGCTGCAGCGTGCAACGCTCCGCAAGACCTGCGGCGACCACGTTCTTGGCGAGGTAGCGGGCGGCGTAGGCGGCGGAACGGTCCACCTTGGTCGGGTCCTTGCCGGAGAAGGCGCCACCGCCATGGGGCGCGGCGCCGCCGTAGGTGTCGACGATGATCTTGCGTCCGGTGAGCCCGCAGTCGCCGTCCGGGCCGCCGATGTAGAACTTGCCCGTGGGATTGACATGCCATTCCGTGTCGCGGGTGATCCAGCCTTCCGGAAGGGTTTCGCGCACGTAGGGCTCGATGATGGCGCGCACGTCGTCGGAGGTCAGATCGGGATCCAGATGCTGGTGCGACACCACGATCTGGGTGACTTCCACCGGACGGCCGTCCTCGTAGCGCAGGGTGAGCTGGCTCTTGGAATCGGGTCCGAGCTTGGGCTCGGCGCCGGAGTGGCGGGCCTGCGCCAGGGTCTGGAGAATGCGATGGGCGTAGAAGATCGGCGCCGGCATCAGCTCCGGTGTCTCGGTGCAGGCGTATCCGAACATGATGCCCTGGTCGCCGGCGCCCTCGTCCCTGTTGCCCGCGGCGTCCACGCCCTGCGCGATGTCGGCGGACTGCGCATGCAGCAGGACCTCCACATCCGCGTGCCGCCAGTGGAAACCTTCCTGCTCGTAGCCGATGTCGCGGATCGCCTGCCGCGCCGTCTCCACGATGCGCTCCGTGGTGACGCTGTCCGGTCCGCGCGTCTCGCCCGCGATCACCACCTTGTTGGTGGTGGCCAGCGTCTCGGCCGCGCAGCGGATTGTCGCGACGTCCTGCCCCCCGGCCTCCGCCTCGCGGAAGAACAGGTCGAGGATCTCGTCGGAGATGCGGTCGCAGACCTTGTCCGGATGCCCCTCGGAAACCGATTCACTTGTGAAGAGATAGTTCTGGCGCGGCACGGGTCCCACTGCTCCCTGTTCCTCAGGAATACCGAATGCGCCCGCCGTTCCCGGTGCATGGCGCGGGCTGCCGGAAAGTCATAAGGGTTCCTTTATATGCTTGCAAGCCCCATGTCGGGCTCACTGGCCGGGACGCCGGGCGGGACCGAAGTTCTGAATCCGGCGCCGCTGCGGCCGGGCCGCCCGGGAGGGTGGTGGCGGGGGCGGGGCCTCGGCACGACCGCCACCGAAGATCCCGGCCAGAAAATCCACGATTCCGCCGGCCATGCGGTCCTCGCCGAAGCCCGGTTCGTTCCATTCGTCGGGGCGGTAGACACCCGGCAGGGGCAGACCCGGCAGGCCGCGGTGGGCTTCGGTCATGACGCTTTTCCAGACCTGCGCCGGAAGGGATCCTCCGGTGACGCGGCGCGTTGGGGAGTTGTCGTCGTTGCCGAACCAGACGCCTGCAGTGTACTGGGCGGTATAGCCGATGAACCATGCATCCCGGTAGTCCTGGCTGGTGCCCGTCTTGCCGCCGGCGTCGCGACCCTTCAGGCGCGCCCTGCGGCCGGTACCCGAGGTGATGACCGCGCGCATCATGTCGTTCATCGCACCGAGATCCTCGTCGGAGATCACCCGCCCCAGTCCGGATCCGCGGCGCTCGTAGAGCACCCGCCCGTCACGGGTGGTGATGCGCGTGACGATGTAGGGCACCACCGCCCGGCCACCGTTGGAAAAGGGCACGTAGGCGGAAGTCAGTTCCAGCAGGGTCACCTCGGAGGATCCCAGGGCCAGCGAGGCCACCGGTTTCAGGGGCGAGGTGATGCCGAGCCTGTTGGCGGTCATCACCACGTTCTCCGGCCCCACCGCCACGCACAGCTTCACCGCGACGGTATTCAGCGAAAGTGCCAGAGCCTTGCGCAGCGTGACCGGGCCGTAATACTTGCGCCCGTAGTTTTCCGGCCGGTAGTCGCCGATGCGCACGGGACTGTCCTCCTCCACCGAGTCCGGCGTGTACCCCTGCTCGATGGCGGTCAGATAGACGAAGGGCTTGAAGGCGGAGCCCGGCTGCCGGCGGGCGTGGACGGCGCGGTTGAACTGGGAGCGCCTGTAGGAGCGGCCGCCCACCATGGCCTTCACCGCTCCGGTGCCGTCCATGACCACCATGGCGCCCTGTGAAACGCGACGACGGCGTCCCTCCGCAGCGATGGTCCGCACGACGGCCCGTTCCGCGGCTTTCTGGATGCGATAATCGAGGGTGGTCTCCACCACGATCGACTGCTTCACCTCACCCACCAGATCGGGCAGCTGCTCGAGCACCCAGTCCACGATGTACTGGGTGGCGGGGACGTACGACGAGCTCTTCACCGCCCGGGCGCTCTTCAGCGCCGAAGCGGCCTCCTTCCGCGTGATGAATCCCTCCTCCACCATCGCGTTCAGCACCACGCGGGCGCGCTTGCGGGCCAGTTCCGGATGGCGCAGGGGATTGTAGCGGCTCGGGGCCTTCAGGGCGCCGGCGAGCATGGCCGCCTGTCCGAGCGTGAGATCCCGCGCGGAGCGGTTGAAGAACTTCTTCGCCGCCTGTTCGATGCCCACCGCGCCGGAGCCGAAATAGACCCGGTTCAGATAGAGCTGGAGGATCTCGTCCTTGGTGAAGCGGCTCTCCAGCCACAGGGCGAGCACCGCCTCCTGGAACTTGCGCCACAGGGTGCGTTCCGGCTTGAGGAAGAGATTCTTGGCCAGCTGCTGGGTCAGGGTCGAACCACCCTGGACGATGCGGCCGGCGCGCAGGTTGGTGACCATGGCCCGGGCCATGCCCAGCGGATCGATGCCGAAGTGGTGGTAGAAACGCCGGTCTTCGATGGCGATCACCGCCCGCGGGACATAGGGCGGCAGCTCGGAGAGGCGCGCCTCGTCGCCGAAGAAGGAACCGCGCTCGGCGATCACCCGTCCATCGGCGGACACGAGCATGATTCCCGGCTCCCGCTCCGGGATCCGGAACAGCCCCTTCGAATCGAGCGTGAGGAAGACATAGGCCGTGGCGGCGGTGAAGGCGATGACGCCCCACACCGCGAGCGTCATGGCCCAGCCCAGCAGACGGAACACGAACGGCCTTCCGCGGCGCCGGGAGCCGGCGGATGCCGTCCCTCGGGTTCCCTTCCTGCCTCTGGAGCTGCCTCTGTCCGCCATGAAAAGCACCGATCCTCGGGATTCGGGAGAACCTTAGACCACGCAGCATGAATGCCGCATTAATGGCCCGGCGCGTCGGGCCTACGGATGTGCCGGACAAAAGGGGCGGGATCTGGGCGGATCAGCCGTTGTATCTGCGGAAGACGAGCGTTGCGTTGGTGCCTCCGAACCCGAAGGAGTTGGAGAGCACGGTATCGATGCGCGCATCGTCGATACGCTGCCTCACGATGGGCAGTCCCTCGAATTCCGGATCCAGGTTCTCTATGTTGGCCGACTCGCAGATGAAGCCGTCCCGCATCATGAGAATGGAATATATGGATTCGTGCACGCCGGCGGCGCCGAGGGAGTGTCCCGACAGCGACTTCGTCGCCGAGATGGGCGGGATGTCATCGCCGAAGACCTCGCGGATGGCCTCGATTTCCCGCACGTCGCCGATGGGCGTGGACGTGGCGTGGGGATTGATATAGTCGATCGGCGAATCCACCGTTTCCAGGGCCTGGCGCATGCAGCGCACCGCGCCCTCGCCCGAGGGCTGCACCATGTCGTGGCCGTCGGATGTCGCGCCGTATCCGACGAGCTCGCAGTAGATCTTCGCACCGCGGGCCTTCGCGTGCTCCAGCTCCTCCAGAACCAGCATGCCGCCGCCGCCCGCGATCACGAATCCGTCCCGGTCGGCGTCGTAGGCGCGGGAGGCCCTCTCCGGCGTCTCGTTGTACCTGCTGGACATCGCCCCCATGGCGTCGAACAGTACCGAAAGGGTCCAGTCCAGTTCCTCCGCGCCGCCGGCGAAGACGATGTCCTGCTTGCCCCACTGGATCAGTTCCGCCGCATTGCCGATGCAATGCGAGGAGGTGGAACAGGCGGAGGAGATGGAATAGTTCACTCCGCGGATGCGGAAGTAGGTGGAAAGCACCGCGGAGGCGGTGGAGCTCATGGCCTTCGGGACGACGAACGGACCGACACGCTTCGGTCCCTTCTCGCGGGTGATGTCGGCGGCGGCCACGATGGCCCGGGTGGAGGGACCGCCGGTGCCGACGATGAGGCCCGTGCGCTCGTCGCTGACCTCGTCCTCCTCGAGGCCCGCGTCGGCGATGGCCTGTTCCATGGCCACGTAGGCCCAGCCGGCTCCATCGCCCATGAAGCGCATCTTGCGCCGGTCGATCACATCCTCCGGCCGGAGCTTCGGCGCGCCGTGGACCTGCGATCTGAATCCCAGGCGGACATAGTCCTCCGCCCTGACGATGCCCGGTCTGGCCTCCCTGAGGGACCGGCTCACCTCCTCCGCATTGTCGCCGAGACTGGACACGATGCCCAACCCCGTCACCACGACCCGTCTCATGACAGTTTCTCCCGTATCGCGCTTTCCGCGGGACGGCCGGGACATCATGGCCCCGAGGCCGTTCCTAGACCATGTCCTCCGGCCTGAAAAGGCCCACCCGAAGATCCTTCGCCGTGTAGATCAGCTTGCCGTCGCAGCGGAGTTCGGCATCGGCGATGCCCATGTTGAGCTTCCTCAGGATGACACGTTTCGGATAGACGGCGTATTCCACAAGCTTCGCATCCGGCAGGACCTGGCCGGTGAATTTCACCTCGCCGGCGCCGAGCGCGCGGCCGCGGCCGGGAGCGCCGAGCCAGCCCAGATAGAAGCCGAGCATCTGCCACATGGCGTCCAGACCGAGGCAGCCGGGCATCACCGGATCCTCGTTGAAATGGCAGGCGAAGAACCAGAGATCCGGATTGATGTCCAGTTCGGCGCGGATCTCCCCCTTGCCGTGGGGCCCGCCCTCGTCGGTGATGTTGGTGATGCGGTCGAACATCAGCATGGGCGGCAGCGGAAGCTGGGCGTTTCCGGGCCCGAAGATCTCGCCGCGTCCGCACGCGATGAGCTCCTCGTAGGTGTAGCTGTTCTGGCGCTCGGTCATGTCGATCCCGTGAATGCGTGAATTGGCCGGCGCAACTTTTGCAGATTGCTCCGGTCCAGACAAGAGAGGCGAAACGGAAAGACGCACCGGCGTGCACCGATGCGTCCTTCCCAATGTGTTCCGAAAGGGTTCTACTTCGTGGCGTCGGGAACCTTTCCGGAATTTTCCTTCTTCGCGGCGGGCGCCCCGTCGCCCGTCTTCTGCGCATCCTTCTTCGCCGCAGCGGCGGGCTTCTTCACCATCATGGCGATGTCCTGGCCGTGCAGGAAGCGGATCGCGGCCTGGAGCTGGGTGTCCTTGGCCTTGTCCTTGGGAACGTAGGCCGAGGATCCGGATTCCTCCTCGCCGTCGGCCTTGTCGTTCTTCAGGTGGCCGCGCAGGGCCGCCTCGCCGCGGGTCCTGAGCTGGTCGGCCTTCTTCTTGAGCTCCTCGGGCAGCTCCTCCTCGACGATGTAGTCGGGGACGATGCCCTTGGCCTGGATGGAGCGGCCGCTGGGCGTGTAGTAGCGGGCGGTGGTCAGACGTATGGCGCCGCCGCGCGGGCCCAGCGGAATGATGGTCTGGACCGATCCCTTGCCGAAGGAGCGGGTGCCGATGAGAGTGGCCCGCTTGTGGTCCTGCAGGGCGCCGGCGACGATCTCCGAAGCGGAGGCCGATCCACCGTTGATGAGCACGACGACGGGCTTGCCGCCGGTGAGGTCGCCGGGCTGGGCATTGAAGCGCTGCGACTCCGAAGCGTTGCGGCCACGGGTGGAAACCACCTCGCCATGCTCCAGGAAGGTGTCGGAGACGGAGATCGCCTGGTCCAGGAGACCGCCGGGATTGTTGCGCAGATCGATGATGTAGCCCTTCACCTTGTCGCCGAGCTTCTTGCGGATGTCCTTGATGGCCTTCTCCAGACCGGGCTGGGTCTGCTCGTTGAAGGAGGTGATGCGGATGTAGCCGATGTCCCCGCCCTCGATGGAATGCTTCACCGAACGGATGCGGATGATGTCGCGCACGATCTTGATGTCGAACGGATCCTTCACCCCCTTGCGCAGCACGGTGATGGTGATGGGCGTGCCCACCTTGCCGCGCATTTTCTCCACGGCCTGGTTGAGGGTAAGGCCGCGGACCCGTTCGCCGTCGATCTTGACGATCAGGTCGCCCGCCTGCACCCCGGCCTTGGCCGCCGGCGTGTCGTCGATGGGCGAGACCACCTTGACCACGCCGTTCTCCATCGTGACCTCGATGCCGAGACCGCCGAACTCGCCGCGCGTCTGCACCTGCATGTTGCGGAAGTTCTTCGGATTCAGATAGCTGGAGTGGGGATCGAGCGACTGCAGCATGCCGTTGATGGCCGCCTCGATCAGCTTCTCCTCGTCGGGCTTCTCGACGTAGTCGCTGCGCACCCGGTCGAACACGTCGCCGAAGAGGTCGAGCTGCTTGTAGACCTTGATGTTTCCGCTGCCCGCGGACGCCGCCTCCAGGGCATGGTAGAGTCCCGCGCTCATCAGGGCGCCGAACGCCATGAGGGAGAGGTTGCGGACGAGATTGGACAGTTTCATTTCCTGCGAGCCTCCTGACGGGCACCGAGCCACCAGCGGGTGGCGTCAATGGGCCGTCCGTTCTTTCTCAGTTCCATATACAGAATGGGTCGGCGGGTTTCCAGCTGGCTGTCCGTGACGGTGGCGGGCGCCGGTCTGCTTCCCATCTCGCCCACCGGCTCTCCCGCACGCACGTACTGTCCCGTCTCCACCGTCGTCTTCTTCAGTCCTGCCAGCAATATACGGTACCCCCTGCCGGGATCCAATATTAAAAGTTGTCCATAGGACCGGAACGGCCGCGCCAGCTCCACCCTGGCGTCGGCGGGCGCGACGACCGAGGCTCCGGGGCGGGTGGCGACGTAGATGCCCTCGGAGCGTCCGCCGAGTCCGAGCTTCTCGCCATATCCCAGCAGCCGTTCGCCCTGCACGGGCCATGGCAGGCGCCCCTTGAGACTGGTGAAGGGCCGGGAGGGTTTCGGGGCGGCGGCCGTCTCCCGGCGCTTCTCTCCCTGCCGTCCGTCCGGGAGGTCCCGCGGCGTCTTCTCCCGGTCGGCCTCCCGCCGCTTCCGGCGCTCCAGTTCCCGACGCCGCCGCTCCTCCCTGCGCAGGGCCGCCATCACCTCGTTGAGCGTCCGGGCCTTGTCGGTGAGCCGTTTCAGGCGGCGCTGCTCCTCCTCGAGCCGGGCGTCGATGCGACGGATGAGCTCCCGCTTGCCGGCCAGCAGCGCATCGATCTGCTGCCTGGTGCGGCGCAGCTGCTCGATATTGCGGCGCTTCTCCTCCTGTTCCTTCTTCAGCCCCTCCCGTACGCGGCGCAGACGGGAAAGACTGCTCAGCAGCCTCGCCACCCGCGCATCCACCTGTGGAACCGCGGAGGAAAGAAGAAGCGCCCCCCGCACGGCGGCGAGCACATCGTCGGGCCGGGTCACGAAAGGCGGCGGGGGATCGCGCCTCAGCTTCTGCAGGGCGGCAAGAAGCTCCGCGATGGCCGAACGGTTCATGGCCAGCAGCGCCAGCAGGGAGGATTCCTTCTCCTCCAGTTCCCGGATGCGCTTCTCGTTGCGGACGATCAGCGCCTCGCGGGCCTGCATGCGGCCGGCCAGCTCCACCAGTCTGGCGGATATGGCCTCCGCCTCCTTCCGCAGGGCCTCCTTCTCCCGCGCGAGGGTCGTTCTGCGCCGTGCCGCCTGGCCGATGCTGCGGCGCAGCGTCTCCAGCTCCTGCCGTCTCAGACTTTCCACGTCGGTGGCTTCCTGCGCCGGAAGGCCGCCGGAGCCTGCGGCCACCAGTGCCGCCAGCAATCCCGCCATGTGATTCGTCCATCTGGTCATGGAACGCACAATGCGCCATTCATCGGTCCGGCACCAGATCGAGATGCATCAGAGCGGCGCGCAGCCGCGCGGCCGCGCGGGGTCTTTCCGCATCGATGCGAACGAGAGGCAGGGTCGCGCCCCGCAGCTCCTCCGTCTCCGGATCCGGCATCCGTTCGATTTCGTGCCAGGGACACAGGCGCACGATCAGCCGCAGCGGCACCCGTTCCACATGGGGCAGGCGCAGGATTCCCAGCCCGCGCACCTCCAACCGGCCGGCCAGCTCCGGAGGCGGACTTGCGAGAAGCGCTCCGCCCTCCTTCTCCAGCAGGACCCGGTCGTCGGCCACGAGCACCGTTTCCAGAAGCGGTCCTCCCGCTCCATGGCCCGGCGTGTCGATCAGCTCCAGCGCCAGCGCCGACTTTCCCGATCCGGACGGACCCGAGATGAGGACCCCCGCGCCGCCGGTGCGGACGCAGGTGGCATGGACGGTGGAATCCGGGGGCGCGCTCATGACTTCCTGTCCCGGGCGGGATTGCGCTGGCGCTGGCGGGCGGCACGGGCCGGCAGACGCACGGTGAAACGTGCGCCCTTCACCGTACGGCCGTCGTCGGCCATGATGTTCTCCGCCCATATGCGGCCGTTGTGGGCTTCGACGATCTGCCGCGAAATGGACAGTCCGAGCCCGGAATTCCTGCCGAAGTACTGTGGCGGCCGGTCGGTGTAGAAGCGCTTGAATATGCGCTCCAGATTGTTCGGCGGAATGCCCGGTCCCTCGTCCTCCACGAGGAATTCCACGAAGCGTCCGTTGCGGCGCAGGATCACCCGCACGACGCCTCCGGGCGGCGAGAAGGAGCGGGCGTTGGCGAGCAGGTTCTGGACCACCTGGGCGAGACGCGTGTCGTGCCCCATGACGATCCAGGCGTCGTCGCCGGTGAAGTTCGACGGCGGAGCGACCACCCGCATTTCGACCTTCGCGTCGTTCTCCCGCGCCGTCTCGTTGGCCAGCGTCACCAGCGTGTCGAGCAGCCGGCGGACGTTGACCGGCCGCGCCTGGGATCTGGCCAGTTCGGCATCGAGCCGCGAGGCGTCCGAGATGTCGGAGATCAGCCGGTCGAGGCGCCGCACGTCGTGGGTGACGATGTCGGCCAGACGCTGGCGTTGCTCCTCCGTCTTCGCCACCCGCAGGGTCTCCACGGCGGAGCGCAGGGAGGTGAGGGGATTCTTCAGCTCGTGCGCCACGTCTGCGGCGAAGTTCTCGATGGCGTCGATCCGGTCGTAGAGGGCGCGGGTCATGTCGCGCAGGGTCCCGGACAGATGGCCGATCTCGTCTCCGCGATGGGTGAAGTCCGGGATCTCCACGCGGTTGTCGACGCCGCGGCGCACCTTCTCCGCGGACGAGGCCAGCCGGCGGATCGGTTCGGCGATCTGGCTGGCCAGGGATACCGAGAGAAGCACGGCCACCAGTCCGGCGACAAGGAACGTGAAGAAGAGGATCTTCCTCTCCGCCCGCAGAACCTTGTCGATCTCGCCGCCGCGCGTGGAGAGCACGAGCGAGCCGAGCACCGCCTTGTAGCGCTGGATGGGAACCGCCACGGTGACGATGATCTCGCCCTTCTTGTTGACCCGCACCACCGACACGGAGGCGCCGTTGAGGGACGCGGTGACTTCGGGGAAATCCTTGCCGTTCTCCAGCCCGTACTCCTTCTGCACGGGATAGTCGTTGGAGAACAGCCACTTGTAGAAGCGGTTCCAGATGCGGCCCCACCAGCTCTCCTCGCGGCGGTCCAGGGGCGGCAGATCGAGCCTGAGGATGCCGCCGTATCCGTAGAGATGGCGCGAATCCACGGTGAGCACGCCTTCGCGGTCGTAGATGCGGGCGACGGTGTTGGTGCCCTTGACGAGGCGGCGCAGGACGGGACCGGCCTGCTCCGGGCGGATCAGGAATTCGTAGCGGGAGAAGGCGTTGAAGGTGCCCGGATCCTCCTCGGTCTGCTCGATCAGCTTGTCCGGATCGATGGTGATCTCGCCGGTGTCCACGCTGGCCGAAGAGGCCACGGCCGCGGCCATGATGTGCGCCTGTGTCATGAGGGATTCGACGCGGGCGTCGATGAGACTTTCGCGGGACTGGTTGAAGTAGAGGATGCCGCCCAGCAGGACGACCAGGCCCGCCAGGTTGATGAGGATGATGCGGGCCAGCAGCGAACGGGGCCGCAGCCGGGTCAGCCAGTGCAGCGGCCCGTGCACGTCCTCGTCCGTATCCTCCAGCTCGCGCTGACGCTCCTCCGAGCGGAGTCTTCCGCCGGATTCCGGATCCTCATCCCCGTGCGAAGCGGATCCGGACGGCGGTGGGGAAGCGGACCGGGATTCCTCCCCCTCCCGTTTCCGCTCCGCCGCGGGAGCGATGTCGCCACCTATGTTCATGCCCGCATGTTACCACAGGAAGTTGCCGGAATCCTACTCCTCGCGGAAGCGGTATCCTACGCCGTAGAGCGTCTCGATCGCATTGAACTCCGGATCCACGGCCTTGAACTTCTTGCGCAGCCGCTTGATGTGGGAATCGATGGTGCGGTCGTCCACGTAGACCTGGTCGTCGTAGGCGGCGTCCATGAGCGCGTCGCGGGACTTCACGATGCCCGGCCGCTGGGCGAGCGCCTGAAGGATGAGGAATTCGGTCACCGTCAGCGTCACGGGCTTTCCGTCCCAGGTGCAGGCGTGCCGGTCCGCGTCCATGACCAGCTTGCCGCGCTCGATGACCCGGGAGGTCTCCGCCTCCGCCGCGTTCTCGCCGCTGTTCTGGGCGCGGCGCAGCACCGCCTTCACCCGTTCCACCAGCAGACGCTGCGAGAAGGGCTTGCGGATGTAGTCGTCGGCGCCCATCTTGAGCCCGAACAGCTCGTCGATCTCGTCGTCCTTGGAGGTCAGGAAAATGACCGGCAGGTTGGACTTCTGCCGCAGGCGGCGCAGGAGCTCCATCCCGTCCATGCGCGGCATCTTGATGTCGAAGATGGCGATGTCCGGCGGATTCTCCTCCAGGCCCTTCAGCGCGGAGACGCCGTCGGTGTAGGTCTGCGTACGATAGCCTTCGGCTTCCAGCGCCATGGAGACGGAAGTCAGAATGTTGCGGTCGTCGTCGACAAGGGCGATCGTAGGCATCTTTCTGCTCATTTCAGCTGATCCTCATGGCGCTATAGACACCGAACCGGGACAAATTGTGGCATTCCACGGGAATGCCGCGGAGGTCCTGCGACCGCCGTGCACGCGCACCGGATATTCCGTCAACAGATAATATCGCCCGCCGCGCTTTCAACCGCAGCGGACGTTCCACCATCTGGCATGGACCGCATGAACCGCCGATGAACGACAGCGGAAGCGCGGGAAGGCGTGCGCGCTCCGG
>Ga0256914_1003422_pt1 | contig 12508 bp, 13 predicted proteins | sample HulkmetaG_FD_191571 | JGI IMG/M metagenome (GOLD analysis project Ga0256914, IMG submission 191571) | Hydrothermal chimney microbial communities from Main Endeavour vent field at the Juan de Fuca Ridge, Pacific Ocean - Hulk | ecosystem: Environmental > Aquatic > Marine > Hydrothermal vents ...
TCACGAGCTTACCGGAGCGGTCCAGTATTACCTGGAGTTGATCGATGAATATGACGCCTATCGATCAGCCCTGCCTGCGGGCATGCATGCTCGGGACGAATACCGCAGTCTGTTCACCCTGCGGCTAACCCAGTTGCTCCTGAACCAGGACTTGACCCTGTCCCTTTTCGTCTACTGGTCACCCAGTGACGAGGACGGTTACGCCAGACCGAAATTCAGCTACAAGCTGAGCGACGACTGGCTCCTGGAAGGGGGGCTGAACCTGTTCTGGGGACGGAAGGATTATACCTTCTGGGGCAGGTTTGAAGATAACTCCAATGCATATGTCGGCCTGCGCTACAGCTTTTGACAAGATGGCGCCGGCCGGGAACTGTTGAACCAAACACGACGAGAGGAGAGCGAAATATGGTTGTAAATGACTGGGTACACGTTTTTGCCGGTTTGTTCATTCTGCTGAGCCTGGCCTTCGGCGCCGAGGCAAGCCCCTTTTTCATGTCCAAGTACTGGCTGTGGTTCACCGCCTTTGTGGGAGCCAACCTGTTCCAGTACGGCTTTACCAAGTTCTGTCCCCTGGCCATCATTCTCAAGGCCCTGGGTGTCCCGGAAACAAAATAGGTGGACAGTTTTTCGTTTTGTCAGGATATTGGAACGGGCCGGTCGGCCAGGGCCTGCCTGGCCACGGCCTGGATGGTGCTCCTGCTCCTGGTGGCCGGCTGCAGCAGTGACCAAAGGCTAGCCCAGGGCGACCTGCCGCCTCCTTTCTCGCTTCCGACACTGGAAGGGGATGTGGCCAGGTTTCCGGAGGATTATACCGGTCAGGTGGTGGCAATCCGTTTCTGGGCTGACTGGTGTCCCTATTGCAAGGGAGAGATGCAGGAACTGGAGCCGGTCTTTGCCGGATATCGTGACAGAGGCCTGGTCATTCTGGCCGTCAACGTCAACCAGGACAGGGAAACGGCTGCCCGGTTCGTCGACAGCTTGGGGATTCATTATCCGGTTCTTCTTGACCTGCGGGGACAAACCGCTCGCAGCTATCAGGTGATCGGGCTACCCACCACTTATATCATTGATCGGCAGGGGCGTATCCATACAAAGATTTCCGGTGAGTCCTCTGCCGAACTGTTCATCCGGATTATCGAGGAGATCCTCTGATGAGTCGATCAGCCCTGGCCTGCACATTGCTCTGCGGGTTCCTGGTTAGCCTGCTGTCCAGCACGCCTCCGGCAAGGGCATCGGATAAGATGCCGACGCCGGGGCCAAAAGATACCTGTCCGGTGTGCGGCATGTTTGTGAGCCGCTATCCGGAATGGATAGCGCTGGTCCAATACGAGGATGGTGTGATTCATTTTTTCGACGGCGCCAAGGATCTTTACAAGTATCTGCTCGACCGGCACCACTGGGCTCCTGACCGGGCCGGTAAGACCATCAGCAGAACCATGGTGACGGAGTATTATTCCCTGGAGATGATCGATGCCGCCAGTGCCTGGTACGTGATCGGTTCCGATGTGCTGGGTCCCATGGGGCACGAGCTGATTCCCCTGGCCTCCAGGGAGGCAGCTGCCGAGTTTCTCCAGGATCACAAGGGAGTCAAAATACTGAAGGCTGAACAGATCACCCTGTCGCTCCTCAGGGATCTGGACAGGGGAAAATTTTGATCTGTTATCCGCCATGGCAGACCTGCTAGCGCTTTTTTTGCTGGGGGTGTTCGGCTCAGCACACTGTGCGGCCATGTGCGGACCGGTGGTCCTCTCCATCCCGGTGTCTGAACACCGGCTCCTTCCCCATCTTCTCTACAACCTGGGACGGATATCCACCTATTCCCTGGTGGGATTACTCCTTGGCGGCCTGGGAGAGTGGCTGATCAGCCGGACTGGCAGCAGCCCCCTTCTTCTCCTTCACCGGTTCGAGATCTGTCTCTCTCTGCTTGCCGCTTCGCTCCTGTTCTGGCTGGCCATGGTCAGGTTTTCTCTCTGGCGCGAACCTGCCTGGATGGAGGGGGGCATGATAACCAAGCTGCCAGGATTTCGGGTCATTCACCAGGGGGTGGTCGTGGACCGCTCGCCAGCGGCCTGTTATCTCTTCGGTGTCCTGATGGGATTTCTTCCCTGCGGCCTTTCGTACGGCGCTTTCAGTTATGCCCTTGCCTGCGGCAGCTGGATATGGGGCGGCCTGGGAACCATGGTCTTTGGCTTGGGAACGCTGCCCTCCCTGTTCTTCATCGGTACGGTGGCCGGTCTGCTCCTCCACCGTCACCGGAAACTCTTTGACTTTCTTGCTGGTCTGTTGTTGTTTGGCATGGCTCTGTTTCTTTTTTGGAACAGCATCAGCAGGCTTGTCCGCTTTTAAGGGTTGGCCGATAGTTGGACTAGAAGACCGGATTGATGTAAATTCTTCCGGGGAGAGACCTGGTGGCTCTTTGCAGGAGACTGATGGTGTACAAAACAGGGAACAGAAAAAGTCTCTGGGGCGCAAGAGCTTCCGGAAAATCGGCATGAAGGGTTACCTTTTTTCGCTATGTTTAGACAGGTTTTTGTTGTCAATTTGCCGAATCTTTATATAGTAGATCATACTTAATCGTACGATTCCCGAAGACCGTGCTCAACAGGTTGTCTGTGAGGGGATTTTTCACTGGCAATGCTTGGAGGAAAGGGAGGGCGAGTTATGGCGCATCGATCGAACATTGGTAGGTGGGGGTGTTCTATTCTTGTGTTTTCTCTGTTGGTCAGTGGCGGGAGTGCCTATGCTGCCGGGGGGCTATCACCTCCCAATCCAGAGGAAAACTGTCCCTGGGACGAGGTGGCCGATCAGCCGGGAGAGCAGCAGACCTTTCTGGGGGTGGTTTCTATTGAGCGGGCCTTCAACAACGCCCGCAGGTGGGAAGAAGATCATTTCGGACTGCCAGCCGGTACTCTTGGCACGTTGGACATGCCGGACCAGGCCACCTGGGACGCGATGACCGATGATGCCAAGGCCCTGTTCATCATCAATGACGAACGGATGGATCGGGCCGGTATGTTCCCGCAGATTATCGGACTCCCTCTCCGGGGAGTGGAGTCACATATCGATGCCATTGCCGCCCATTACGGAGATCTGCTGTATGAGAACAACTGGACAGGGCACAACCATGACGGGTCGCCCTTTGACCGGATCGACAGGGAGCCCGACATCGGCAACCGTTCCAGTGGCGGAAACTGCCATGAGTTCCTCCCCAGGGCGGAAAATCTGGCCTATTTCGAGGCAGCCAGCAGCGAATTGGCCCCACCCATTCCGCTTCCCTTGGAGCGGGCGATCTATAACTGGATATACAATGATCTGGACTCCGAATGGGGGCACCGGGAGGCGGTCTTGCTTCAGGAGCGTTCCCTGGAAAATCCGCCGGGCAGTCCGGACGATGGATACAAAAACAACCGGGGCGAGGTAGAGTCTGAAGGATATCTGGGCGTATACGTCAGAACCGGCATCGAGTATGATCCGTTCGGGTATGGTGAGAACTGTTTTGGTCCCAGCATTCCCTGCCTGCATACCGGCAGTATCGTAGTGATGAATATCTTTGATCCGGTTGCCGATGGGGCGGAGAACGAGTGCCATTACAATCCTGTGGTGGACAGGACAGAGGCGGAAGCATCGCTGGGCCTGGCCAACCGGGCGATAACCGTCATACCCAACGACCAGTGGGTCCAGCTCAGTATCGCTGGAGAGCCCAATTCCACCGAAAACACAGTGGCAGCCATTATTGGAGATGATATCCCAGGGCTGTACAGTCAGGACTGGATCATGTACTCCTTTAATCCGGCAGGAAATGTCTATCATGTGCTCAACCTGAATGATCCGCTCCGGCCAGGCGAGGCCTACTGGCTTCTGCAGCGGACAGGTACAGAAGCGCTTGTCGATATGCCTGGTTCGGCATCAGATGCCTATGCCGCCTACTGCGAGACGACAGATTGCCTGCAGATGCTGCCGTGTACCTCTGCCAAGGGTTGCATGGCCATTCAGCTGGTCACAACCGCCGGTCAGGACCAGTGGCAGATGATCGGCAACAGCATCCGGGCCACGGTACCCCTTAATGCCATGCGGGTGGTCACCGACACCGGTGCCTGTGTCGGTGGGTGCACCCTTGATCAGGCAGCGGCCAACAGTATCGTGCAAAGCCGGTTTTGGCGTTATAACGGGACTAATTACCAGGCTCTGGACACGGCAACAGGGACGGTGGACAACTGGGCCGGCTTCTGGGTCATGACCATGGCCGGGGCAGATGGCCTTAACCCGAGGCTGGCCATCCCGGTGCCCTGATTGTGCCTTGCCTTAAGGTGGCCGAAGCCATATACTGAACCTGGATGGGTAACACATGAACACAAATTCTCTGCCTCTTCCCTGGGAAGAAGGGCGGATGAAACCGAATACAGGCTGACCCTAGGAGGTATGTCATGCTGAAAAAAAGCACTATTCTGATTTTTGGCGCTGTACTGGTAATCTGCATGGTCGCAGAGGCCTGGGCCGTTCACTGCTGTCAGACAACTTCTCAGCCGTCTCAGGAATTTGCGAGTCAGTGCCCGAGTGGCTGGTGGCAGGTCGATGAGCCAACCAACGCTTGTCCACCCGCTTCTCCCTATACTCCCTAAAAAGGGCGTGATCTGATGCTGTCGTCCGGGTGCCTGTGCAACCTGGACAACAGCTCCTTCCTTGTACCGGAACGTGTCTGGTTCAGGCGATCCGTACCAGCAGACCCTTGGTGCCCGATGGGTGGCAGGCCATCCTGTTGGAGCGGGCAATCAAGCGAAAAGGGAACTAGAGTGTACATGATAATTGCCTGGAATCCATCCTGATCAATTATCTAGCAGCTCTTCCTGCCACGGATTCGGACTACCAACTCTGTACATGGCCAAGTTCGCATACGGGCTGTACTGTCTGGCCCTTATTCTGGCACCGCTTCTTTTTGGGGCCCAGGGAACAGGTGGCAAGGCCTGGTTTGAGTTCTGTGTTTTTTCTTCCCTGGTCCTGTACGGGATTCATCTTCTGAAGACACGCGGGGAACTGTACCGGCCACCGGCACTGGTCCCCCTGCTCCTTCTGAACGGATGGATGGCCTTGCAGCTGGCGCCCTTGCCTGCCGGTCTTGTCGGCCTCATCTCTCCTGCCACCTTGGCCGTGTATCAGGAGGCTCTGGGCGATGCAGTTGATGACAGTTTTCTGACTCTCTCACTCCATCCCCAGGAGACACTGGCTGAAACTCTTCGCTTTCTCTCCTACACAACCCTTTATCTACTCTCTGTCCAGTTCCTCTGCCGTCGTTCGCGGTTGAAACAGACAATGGTACTGGTTGTCGGCTTTGCAGGCCTCCTTGCCCTGGAGGGCTGCTGGCAGAAACTGTTCGTTCCCGGCAAGGCATTGGGGATTCGGCAGACAGCGGATCCATTTGGTCCCTTTCCATACCGCAATCATTTTGCCGGGTTCATGGACCTGCTGCTGCCGCTCACTTTTGCCCTGGCAGCCTTTCATCAGCCCTATGTGCGATACGCCAAAACCTTTCAGGCCAAATGTATTGCCCTGCTTTCCGACCTGAAACCTGATGCGTTCCTGGTCTTTTTTGCCAGCAGCATCATCATGGTGACTGCGGTGCTGCTCAATCCGTCCATGGGCGGACAGATCTGGACAGCCGTGGCTGTCATGGTCCTGCTGCTCCTTGCACCCGATATCCCCCTCCGGACCAGGGCCACCGTGATCATGATCATCTTTCTGGTCGCAGCGCTCAGCGCGGGCCAGGTTGGACGGCAGTCTATCAATACCCGATTCGGCGAGACCCTGGAGAATGAGTTCCTTGAAGAGGATGCCCAGGTAACCTTTCACGGCAGAACGGAATTCTGGCAGGATGCGGTCCACATCGTGGCCGATTTTCCCATTACCGGGACCGGATCAGGTGCCTTTTTCCGGATTTTCCCCTCGTACCGAACCTTTTCTGCCCGCCTGAATGTCGCCTATGCCCACAACGATTATATCCAGGTGGCTGTGGAACTCGGAGGGCTGGGGCTGCTGCTTCTTGCCCTGTTTTTCCTGTTCTTTTTGCGGCAAAACATACCCGCCTTCCTCCGTCTGCAGGACCGGTATGCGAAATATGTCACTGTGGGGTGCGGGGTGGGGGTGCTTGCACTCCTGTTGCACTGTATCACAGAATTCCAGTTTTACGGCAACGGCGCAGTAGGGCTTTATTTTTTCTTTTTTCTAGGAGTGATATCTGCAGCCGTCCATATCAGCAGGAGTGGCAAGATCATCACCTACCTGCCGGTTGTGAAGAGCAGGATTCCTGTACTTGCCATTGTTTCGACCGGTCTGGTCCTGGTCGCTCTTGTTCCCTGGCTGTACCGAAACACGCTGAGTGCACAGAGGATCTTGCAATCCGAGAAACTGCTTGTGACCCCGGCCGCATCCCGGGAGGATTTTGAGTCTCTGCTCGTTCTGGCAGACAGGCTGACCGCATTGGAGCCCCTGAATGCCTGGGCATGGTATCTGCGTGCCTATGCGGCTGAAATGCTGGGAAACGAGTCGGCCGCCGAACAAGGTTATCGGCGCTCCCTGCTCCTTGACCCGACTAGTACTGCTGTCTTGCAAAACTATAGCAGGTTTCTGGAAAAAAATGGCCGAATCGAAGAAGCTGACCGATGCTTGCAGGCTGCTATCCATCGTAACCAGGCTTATCCGCCGCTGTACCAGGCCTATGGCCGTTGGCTTCTCAGCCACGGCCGCCTTGAGGAGGCAAAGGAATTTTTCCGCAAGATCTTCGTCCTGGTTCCCGAGGCATCGGCCGATGAAATGGATAAACTGGTCAGCGCCGGAATTCCGCTTGCAGAGATCGAGAACCTGCTTCCTGACCGGGTCGAGCCTTGGGCGGCATATGCCGAGGCCGTGCTGGCCAAGGAGGGAGACGTGGAACGGGCTGCACTCCTGCATGAAAAGGCGCTGGGTTTTCTAGGCAACGAAAACCGGCCTAAAAGGAGTTTTTTCTATGTCCCATACCGCTTCTTCAGCAAGTTTGGCCAGTATGAAAAAGCGACAAACATCATTCGTCGCGGTGTTTGCCTGTTGCCGGATGACTATGGCCTCCATATCGCTCTTGGCGACATTTATCGGCGGCAGGGTTACGACCAGATGGCACGCGATGAGTATCGGCAGGCCCTGCGTCTCAAACCGGACAGTGTCAGCGCCATTGACAGGCTGGTCGATGATACAATAAAATACCGACTGGAGAAGTTCGGCCGGCTGGGCAGATAATTTTATTTTTCCGTTGTGAAGTGGTGGGCCTGGAGGCGGGGCAGTGACCACTCCCGGAAGAACATGGTTTGGAATGCTCCGGACCGGGGCAGGTAGGCGACCCGGTGTAGTCCAGGCCGTGGACATCAGATTTCCTGACAATTCCACAGAGAAACGCCATGAACAAGAGACTCCTTGATATCCTCCTCCTGATCGGGGCCATAGTGTTGGCCATAGCTGTCTACCTGTATTTTCAGGGGAACAGGACGAAGCAGGACGAACGTCCAGGGGCAGCCGGACCAGTGGCTGAACAATCCCTGGAGGAAAAACGGCAAGCAGAGGTTCCCCGGGAGGCAGGCAAGATGAGACAAGAGGATGCGACCGCGGACGAGGAGGCCGGGCGTGACGGAGAGAACCATTTGCCAGGCGAACGGATTTCACCGCCTCCGCCTCCGCCCACCAAGATGAAGAACACGAACAAGGAGAGTTCGGCTATTCAGGAGAGACGCGGGGAAGAGGGGGATACCAAGGGTGGTGAAAAGAAAATTGTCACGGTTCCAAAAGAATATCCAATTGAAGATGCGGCAAAATATTATCTTCCCCCTGAGCAGCGCTCTCCGGGCAACCTGGGAGGCCCCCCACCGCTGAATCTGCCAGGCATGCCCTTGTCGCCCCCTGAAAAGAACTGAACTCCACTGGAGCGGTGGTGCATAACCTGAAACTGCAGTTGTTGCGGCACGCCGTGACATTGTGCCTGTTCTTCATCTGTTTGGCCTGGTTTTCCGAGTTGCAGGCGGCAACCGGTATTATCGAAGTCGATTCTGTCCCCCAGGGCGCTGATGTCTTCATCGATGGGGTTCCGGTGGGGAAGACTCCGTATATCGATGCAGAGATCGAGACCGGCAGACACGCCGTTCGCATCCACTACAGTGACGCCTTTCCCGACAAGTACTGGCGCGTGATTGTCGACGAGATCACTCCGGTCCGGAAGACCTTCTACTTCACCTCCCTGGAAAAAGGAATGGTGGTTGAAGCGGAGGATCAGGGGACGGTCCAGGAGTTCCAGGGTAATGTGCAGATCGCCAGTATTCCCAGCGGAGCAACCGTATTCGTCAATGGCGAGGAGGTGGGGAAGGCCCCATTGGGCCTGAAAAACCTGCCGGTGGGTCTGTACAGCCTGAGGATGGAGGCAGAAGGCTGGAGCCGTGAAACCGATTTTCCGGTAAAACGGGACAAGACCACCAAGGTGATAGCGGATATCGGCCGCAATACCATCAGGGTTTCAGCACCGGGACAACGGGACCTCCCCTATATCCACATGGATATCTCGTTTTATCTGTCCAGGATAAGTCGCGAGACCATTTCTTCTCTGGTTGTGGATGTGGATCGGGATACCGGTCAGGCCAGGGGGACGATCTGGAGCCCGCTTCTCTATGGTGACCAGGAAAACCATCAGGTCCGGGGGCGGGTGGACCGAAGAGGAAGGATGGTGCACCTCAACCTGTACGACGGCAACGGGCAGATCAGGGGCTCGGCCCGGCTCGGAGGTCCACTGGGCAGGGTTGTGGCCCTGGACAGTTTCAGAAGCACCGGTGCCTACGACAGGCAGTATCGGCTCAATGGCCTGATAACCTTTGCCGGTCGGATGTACCGGATCATCTCCAGGGGGAGAAACATGCCACCGCTACCCCAGTACCTGGTCCGGACCGAAACCACCCCCTACGACTATCATGACTTCCTTCTTCCGCCGGATCAGGAACCCGAGCAATTCCCCTGATGGTCTGCCGGATCATCGGTTCGTTTCATGCCCGTCATTACGCCAGAACTCCACATCCCGGACCGGGAACTTCTCTTTACCGTCTCCAGGAGCAGGGGACCCGGAGGACAGCACGTCAACAAGGCCAGCACACGGGTGACCCTTCACTTTGATCTGGTTCGTTCCCCTTCTCTGACTTCCGAGCAGAAGAAACTTCTTGGCAACAGGCTGGCCCAGCGGATCGGCCAGGACGGCGTCCTGCAACTCAGCTGTGGCCGGCACCGGTCACAGCAGGCAAACAGGCGGGAGGCCGTGGCCCGTTTCGTTGCCCTGTTGCGGGCCGGTTTACAGGAAGCGCCGCCGAGAAGACCGACCCGGCCCACCCGGAGCAGCAGGGAGCGCCGGCTGCGGAAGAAAAAACACCGCAGCCGGCTGAAAAGGCAGCGACAGAGGAAAGACTGGCTGTAGCGGCCTTTGATCGTGCAACTCTGCCGCACACTGAGAATTACAGTGTGGAAGTATATTCTTCTGCAGGCCTGCCTTGACGTATGGCCGGTTCAGGCAGCCTGGGCCTTTCGCCAGCCATCCGTCTTCAACCGCTCGATCCGGGCGATATTCCAGCGGCTGATTTCCTGCAGGTAGCGGCCGGGATCCTTTTTCAGCAGGGCCATGATCTCCTGCCGTTCTTCCAGGACATCCTGCTGTTCTCCAGGATACATTTCCTGCCAGGTGGCATACCCGCTGTCAAAGATATACTCCGGGCAGACCTCTTCAGGCGCCATCATGAGTTTGGAGACCACCAGGAACCTTGCCAGATCCATGTCGTACTCGATGATCCAGCCGTTGTCGTTGATCATGGTTTCCGGATCCATGGTGACTGATCCGGAACATTCCGGACAGTACAGTTCTGCAATCACCTCCTGGCTGAGAATATTGTCACGCATGTGGAACTGGGCGTTTCGGCTGCCGCATCGGCAGGTTTTTCGTATTTCGAGACACATTGTCGATCTCCTTGTTTATCGAACCTTATTGAAAATGATAATTATTCATAGTAAAAATCCGGCCAATAGGCAAGAGAAATTTTCTTTCTGGTTGGAGAGGAAACGCCCTTCGTGTAGTATGGCGGCCAAGTTCAATCTAGCCGATGGAGAAACGGTCAGACCATGCTGAATGAACATCAATTTTCCCCGGAGCAGAGAGAGGGGGTCTACAGGGCCATCATGGAGCGGCGGGATATCAGGGCCCAGTTTATCCCGGACGAGGTGCCCGATGAGCTGCTCGCCAAGGTGTTGCGGGCTGCCCACCATGCCCCGTCGGTGGGATTCATGCAGCCCTGGAATTTTCTGGTTATTCGGGACTACCAGACCAGGGCGCGGGTCAAGGAGGCCTTTGCCAGGGCCAACGAGGAGTCGGCTGCCATGTTTGACGGCGAGCGAAGAAAGGCTTACAGGCGCTTCAAGCTGGAAGGAATCCTGGAGGCACCGGTCAACATCCTTGTCACCTGCGACCGCAACCGGACCGGTCCTGTGGTCATCGGCAGGACAGTGCAGCCGGATATGGATGTCTACTCCGCGGTCTGCGCGGTGCAGAATCTCTGGCTGGCTGCCAGGGCCGAGGGGCTGGGGGTTGGCTGGGTCTCCATAGTTCACGAGCAGGATCTGCGTCGAATCTTTGAGCTGCCGGAACAGGTCGTGGTGATCGCCTACCTCTGTCTGGGGTTTGTCAGCCATTTCCCGCGGGAGCCTGAGCTGGAAAAGGCCGGCTGGCTGCCCCGTCTCGATCTGGAAAAACTGGTCTTTTACGAACGGTGGGGCGAAAGCCGGCCAACCGGTTGCAGGAGCACGGAGCCATGAAGCTGCTCTTTCTCGGTGTGGGCGAGGCCTGCGACCCTGCTCATGGCAACACCTCCCTTCTCCTTGCAGACCAGGCGGGAACCAGCCTGCTTCTCGACTGCGGTTTTTCGGTCCCCCACCGGTTTTTTGCCCGCGTCCGGGATGCCGACCGGCTCGACGGTCTGTGGATCTCCCATTTTCATGGGGACCACTGTTTCGGCGTTCCTCTGCTGCTGCTGCGATTCTGGGAGATGGGCCGGAAAAAGCCCCTGACCATTCTCGGCCAGGAGGGGACCGGTGAGCGGCTCACGACCCTGCTTGAGCTGGCCTATCCCGGGTTTGCCGACAGGCTCTGTTTTGAGCTTCGCTTTCAGCTCCTGGAGCCCGGCGTTTCGCTCATGTTTCGGGACCTCCGGTTGCAGGCGGCAGAGACGGTCCATTCCCAGAAAAATCTCGGCATCCGGATCGACAGCGGGAGGACGAGCATCTATTACAGCGGCGATGGACGGGCCAGCCGGGAGGCCATTACCCTGATGACGGGATGTGATCTCCTGGTCCACGAGGCCTTCAGGCGTACGGACAGTGTGGAGAATCACGGCTCGCTGCAGGCCTGTCTCGGGCTTCTGGAAACCAGCGCTGCCCACAGCATTGCCCTTGTTCACCTGGAACGTACCTTCCGGATCGAGCTGGAACAGACCCTTGCCGAAGAGCTGGGCGGACGGTCTGACGTGCTGCTGCCCCATGATGGCGACGAGCTTTTCCCAGGGGAACAGGCAGCAGGATGAGCGACATGAACCGTGTCGGGGCGATCATTCCGGCTGCCGGCTCCGGAAGTCGCCTGGGAGCAGACCTGCCCAAGCAGTTTCTTTTCCTGGGCGGGGTGCCGATCCTTGTCAGGACCCTCGCCATCCTGATCGGCCATCCCGCCATCACGACCATCGTGATCGCCGTGGCCGAGCGATACAGGGAGGCATGCGAGAAGTTGCTCGCGGAGCATTTGCCGGCTGTCCAGACCAGGATAATCATTACCCCGGGCGGCCAGACCAGGCAGGAGTCGGTTCTGCAGGGCCTTGCCGCCATGCCGAGGGATATCGGGATCATCCTGGTCCATGATGCGGCCCGGCCCCTGCTGAGCCGGGCGATCATCGACCGCTGTCTTGCAGGGGTGAACGAACACGGGGCGGTCATCGCCGCGGTGCCGGTCAAGGATACTCTAAAACGGGTTGCGGCCGGAAGCGCGATCCGGGAGACGGTTCCGCGCGCCCGGCTCTGGCAGGCCCAGACCCCGCAGGTCATGCAACGGCATCTTTTCGAACAGGCTGTCCGCCAGGCCGCGCGTGACGGTTTCCAGGGCACGGACGAGGCCTCGCTCCTGGAGCATGCCGGTATTCCGGTGCATGTGATCATGGGAGCAGCAGACAATTTCAAGATCACCCGCCAGGACGATCTGGACCTGGCAGGGAGGCTGGTCAGGAGGAACAGGGGCATGCGCATTGGCCACGGTTTTGATGTCCACCGCCTGGTGCGGGGGAGAAAGCTGATTCTCGGCGGAGTGGAGATTCCCTTTGAGCTGGGCCTGCAGGGACATTCAGACGCCGATGTTCTGACCCATGCCCTGATGGACGGGCTTCTTGGGGCCATGGGCGAGAGAGATATCGGGCAGCACTTTCCGGACAGT
>Ga0256914_1003423_pt1 | contig 12507 bp, 14 predicted proteins | sample HulkmetaG_FD_191571 | JGI IMG/M metagenome (GOLD analysis project Ga0256914, IMG submission 191571) | Hydrothermal chimney microbial communities from Main Endeavour vent field at the Juan de Fuca Ridge, Pacific Ocean - Hulk | ecosystem: Environmental > Aquatic > Marine > Hydrothermal vents ...
GGGTCTAATTTAAGACATATAATTTTACCCTTTTGCTGTTCAAGACCGCCACTTTTAGAATCATCAAAAGGGTTTATCTGTACACCTGCATTAATCGAAGGTAATCCCATATCAATACTTAAAATTTATATTAATCTACATCGTTGTCAAACACAATTTCACATGTTATTATTTCTTCGTTATGAACAAATACGAATTAATGATTATATACAAAGAAAATTTAGACGAAAAAGAAGTAAAAGAACAAATTGAACTTCTAAAAGAAAAAATAGCTGAATTTAAAGGTAAAGTTACCAATGAAGATTATTGGGGATTAAAAGACTTTGCTTACGAAATGAGCAAACAAGTTCAAGGATACTACGACATTCTCACATTAGAAATTGAGCCCAGTGAAATAAATAAAGTTATGGAATGGTTAAGACATCAACAAGAAACTGTTTTAAAAACAATGTTGACTAAGCTAGAAGATTAATTTAAATTTCAACTAATGGTGGTTGTTAAAATTATTTAACCCACTCTTAATTTTAGATTAAAAGAACTGTTACATAAATTATAGTAAGTTTAAGTTAGTTTAGGTTAGGGAAATCGAAGGTAAGAAGTAAAAAAACCTTCCATTTCATCAAAGTTTAGGTATGAAATGCAAATGCCCTACAAAAAACATATTTACAAATACGCAAGTTGCGTAATGTTTGTAGATGTGTGAGTTAGTATAGATTTTTCTTTAGAGTTTTGTCTTTAGAAAAATCAAGAGAAAGATGTAAAAATGGCATCAAGATCATTAAACCGAGTCCAACTTATCGGTAACTTAACAAGAGATGTAGAATTAAGATATACATCAAGTGGAACCCCAGTCGCAACATTCACAGTTGCAACAAACAGAACATACAAAGATTCTTCTGGTAAAACAGTAGAAACAGCAGAATTTACAAATGTTGTTGCATGGGCAAAATTAGGTGAAATTTGCGCACAATTATTAAAGAAAGGTTCAAAAGTTTACATAGAAGGTAGACTTCACACAAATTCATGGGAAGATCAAGAAACAGGCAAAACCATGAGAAGAACAGAAGTTGTTGCTACAGATATGATTTTATTATCAGGTGGAAGTCAAAACTCAGCGCCTGTAGAAGTAGAAGAAACTGTTGAAGTAACAGAAGAAGAAATTCCAGCAGATGAATTTGCAGTTGATTTTGAAGAATTAACAGCAGAATCAGATGATGATAAAGATGATTCAGATTCTAATAAGAAAGAGACATCAGAAGGTGACTCACAAGAAGATACTGATTCAGAAGAAACACCTTTCTAAGTTGGTAGAATAAAAGCAGAGAAGGGGCGAAGCAAAGCTTCGCCCCTTCTCTCACAAAAACCAAGTTGATTTTATTTAATATAATAGTAAAATAACGCTATGGCATTTAAGAAACAACAAAAAAGAAATACAAAAAAACAAGCAGTAATAATGCAAGAAGGCTACAAGGCTTCAGACATAAATTACAAAAATGTAGATTTTTTAAAACAATTCTTAAGTTCAAGATATAAGATACTACCAAGAAAACTCACTGGTTTAAGTGCAAAGAACCAAAGAAAACTAAAAACAGAAGTAAAAAAGGCAAGAATAATGGGATTATTACCATATACAGACAGACATTCACTAATAGATTAATAAAACCTTAAAAATCCGTATAACACCTAAAATTTTAACAATTACACTTAATATTGATAAGCAATTGTAAAACTTTCTTTAATATATATTCTTTGCTAGACTAGATTTATATGTATCTTTCTGCTTTTATTACAAATCAATGGTTAAGTGCAGTTTTAATAAACGATAATCCAATTGAGATTGTAGATTCAACTTTTGTAAAATTCCCATATAAAGTACGAGTTGCAGATAGGGTTATTCTTCAAGAAGATATTAACAAAATATTAGAAGCAGAATTTAAAGAATATATAAAGACAATTAATGATGTTAACCCGATTTTTATTTTAAATACAACATATCCCACTGATATTACAAGCCATAAGCTCGTTACAGATATATTGCCACAAATTCCACTTACAATAGTAGATATAAATCAATTTGATGAAACCTTAACTGATTTTGTTAGTGATAAATATCTAAATGCGTTCAAAAATTACACAGAATATAGATTTACATTGCCCAAAGACATAAAACTTCAAGTTGACCTAACTTATTTAACTTATTACATAAAAAACAATTTAGATAAATTATTGGGAATTCAAAACATAGTTATTACCTCCCCACTAAAATTTTCTGAGATAGCCATTATGGATTATATAGTTAATATTGTTAGACAGTTTGCAAATACAATAAAAATTGCAGGAACATTCAACTTTAATATAGATTATGCATATAACCTTATACCAATCGTAACTGCCTTATTAGAGCTAGATGTAGATATAAAACAATTTTTCAAAGACAATCCATTAGCTCCCGATGCAAAATTAATAGTAGCCCCGGGTGTAGAAAAATATGAAGTATTTAGTAGTACGCTTCATGCATTAGACGGCAAAGAAAAAACAGAAACAGTTAACCTGCGCACAAATGCTTTAAATATAATTCAATTAAAAGAAAACGAGGAAATTAAAATAAGTTATAAATCCAAAGCATCTAAATTTTCGGGTAAAATAACAGGTAGTAGAACAGATGTTTATTTTGATAATAGGGAATTTAACCTTAAAAAATGACACAAAAACAAACTAAAAACAAAAAAGAATACGTAATAGAAAACAAAATTGAATATAATACTGAATTTTTACATATGGTAAAAATTCCTAAAGATTTTAAAGTAAAAGTCAAAGACGGCGACAAAATCAAAAAGGGCAATACAATAGCAAAGTACGAAATGGCAAAAATATATGAAACAATCGATATAATAGGTGAGCCACTGGTAAGATTAAATCAAGAGATTAAAAAAGGAGATGTAATTGCCCAAAAAGGTAAAATCTTTAAGAAAAAAACTAAAAGCCAATTAAATGGTGTCGTTAAAGAAATTTCAAATAATTATATTAAACTACTTGTAAAACCAGACGAAAATCAAGATAAAAAAGAGGTAAAATCGCCAGTTGATTGTACTGTGGAAAATGTATATTATGGCTATCTTACAATAAAATTCCCAGCTTTAGTTGTAAATCTATTCCAATCTAAAGGTACATCATCATGGGGAAATCTAATCTATATAAGTAGCGAAACCTTTAAAGATAAGAAAAATCTACCAAACGATTTAAAAGATAAGATAATAGTAACCGACTATTTAACAAGTGAAATGTATCCTGTTGCTGTATCATTAGGTTGTACAGGAATTATAGCCAACTCAATGGAATACGAAGTTTATAAAAATATAGTATTATTGTCTGTTCCGATAGGAGTTCATAGTGGATTTGGTGCAAAATACCAATTTGCTGAAGATATTCCATTTGTATCATTTGTTAGAGAGAACAAAAACTCTAAAGCATATTTAGATACAAAATATAATCGGCTTGTAATTTGTTCAGAAAAAAGACCTAAATTTTTGCCCGCGTATGAATTTAACTTAAAACACATTGGTGTAGTTATATGAAATTAAAAGCACAAAAATTCCCAACTGAACAAATTCAAGAATTTATTAATAATATTTTTTAAATACAAACCTACGAGTCTATCAGTGATTTATATTAGATTTATGAAAAGTCTAAAGATAAAAAATAAATTGCAAAATGCTTATTAAGTTTCTTAATACATTTAAGATATAGAATTTATAAACTATTCACAACAATAGTATATTCAACTATTTGCCAAAAAAAATATAAGTGATATTATTTAATGAGTTGTTAATAAAAAACTTTTAAAATGCTATTCTAACAACAAAAAAGGTTGAAATGAATGATAACGACAAGAACTTAAAACCAGAAGAACAAAACACAAACCCTGCTACAAAAGATGAAGGAAATGTAAATGGTGAAAGCAAAAAAGCCACTAGTTCCACAAATGCTAGTGATACAAATACTAATAATACAAATACATCTCAAAATTCCATATCAAAATCAAATGATATAAACCACACTTCAAATAACAAAGGTGTAAAAATCTTTCAGCAAGTAGTCTTAATCGTAGCTTTCTTATTATTAGGTGCTATTGCAGGATATTATTTTGGAGTTAAAGGCTACGAGGTAAAAATAAAAACAGAAGTTAGAGATATAGAAATATTAAACAAAGAAGATCAAATTGCAGATCAAGTTGATTTTTCAAGATTTTGGGAAGTTTGGCGTATTGTTAACGAGAAGTATATAGATAAACCAATCGATCCAAATACACTTCTCGACGGTGCAATCCACGGAATGGTTGCTTCGCTTGATGATCCATATACTGTTTATTTAAATCCAGAACAAAACAAAATTGCTTTAAGTTCTTTAAACGGAAAATATGAAGGTATAGGGGCACAGCTTGGTTATGATGATAACAAAAACCTTGTTATCATTGCGCCTTTAGATGGATCGCCCGCAGAAGCTGCAGGTGTAAAAGCCGGCGATATTATTTATAAAATTGAAGGGGAATCAACCGCAGGCATATCAATAAGCGAAGCTGTTCATAAAATCAGAGGTCCAGCGGGTACTTCAATAACACTAACAATGATAAGAGAAGGTGAAGAAGAACCGTTTGATGTAACAATAAGAAGGGATGAGATAAAAATAGACAGTGTGACTTGGGAAGATAAAGGCGCTGGCATAGCATATATAAGAGTTTCTAGATTTGGTGAAACAACAAATATGGAATGGGCAAAAGCAGTATCAGAAATAAAATCGCAAATGCCAAACTTAAGAGGTGTAATAGTTGATGTTAGAAATAATCCCGGTGGTTATTTAGAAAGTGCAGTTTACATATCATCTGAATTTTTAGAAAAAGGTACTGTTGTAAAAGAAGAATTTTCTGATGGAACCAAAAAAGACTTTACAGTAGATCACAAAGGCAGATTAACAGACGAAGATGTAAATGTTGCTATACTTATCAACGAAGGATCAGCATCAGCATCAGAAATTGTAACAGGTGCGTTAAAAGAAAGACGAGATGGCATAATAATTGGTAAAAGATCATTTGGTAAAGGTTCTGTGCAAAGATCAGAAGAGTTTTCAGACGGAGCAGCATTACATGTTACAGTTGCGAAGTGGTTAACACCAGATGATAATTGGATAGACAAAACACATGCTAAATTTGAAGACAGTGTGTATAACGAAAAAGATGAAAACGGCAATGAAATAATAGGTGGGTTCAAACCTGATATAGAAGTTGATTTAACAGAAGATGATTACAACAACAAAAAAGATCCACAATTAGATAAAGCAATAGAATATTTACAAGAACAAAAATAATAACAATGTGGAATCTATGAAAACGGGTGAAAATACTATGAATTCCACAAAAAGACAAACTTGAACCACTAAAATATAAGGAATAAAATAAAAACGCAAATAAATTAGTTAGAAAGAAATATGTCAGACAAAAAGAAAATTTTAATTATAATTTTAATATCAATATTTGCATTTGGATTGTATCTATATCAAGATTCTATTTCTGAATTAATAACTGCACCATTTGATGTAGCCATAAAATCATTTAAAAAAGTCGAAGATAAAGCCGAAATTCCCAACCCAATAAAAGAAAAACAAGAAAAAACAAAAGTTGTTGTAGTTGAAGAAGAAGAGCAAACAATAAAAGTGGTCGAAGAATCAATGCCAGCAGTGGTATCAGTTGTAAGAAAAGAAATCTATTTTGACCCATTTAGAGGGCCGTTTAAATCAGAAGATTCAATAGGTACAGGGTTTGTAATTGACGGAAAAGAAGGGGTAATTTTAACAAACCGTCATGTTGTAAACGATGATAGAGCAACATACAGCGTAGTAATAGGTGAAGGTGAAAAAACTTATGATGTTGAGAAAGTATATAAAGATCCACTAAACGATTTCGCCATACTTAAAATAAATTTAGACGGGGAAGTCTTACACGAACTTAAATTGGGCGATTCTGATAAATTAAGAGTAGGGCAAACAGTAATTGCAATCGGAAACGCACTTGGGGAATTTGGTAACAGCACAACAAAAGGAATAGTTTCAGGTTTAGGTAGAGGAATAGTAGCACAAGAAGGACCATTTGGCAGAGCAGAATCATTAGACAATGTAATACAAACAGACGCCGCCCTAAATCCAGGTAACTCTGGAGGACCTTTATTAAACTTACAAGGTGAGGTAATTGGAATAAATGTTGCTATATCAAACAATGCTGAAAATATAGGATTTGCATTACCTATAAACACACTAAAATCTGTAATAAAGACATTTGAAGAGAAAGGTAAAATATCAAGGCCATTTTTAGGTGTAGAATATGCACAAATAACAAAGAAACTAGCAGAACAAAGAGCATTGCCAGTTGGAGCTTTTGTTAGAAAAGTAGTTCCAAATTCACCAGCAGAAAAAGGTGGAATAGAACCTGGAGATATAATATTAAAGGTTAATGGAATAAGACTAGACGATGAGAAAAACACATTGGCTAAAGTAATAGCTCAACAACCAACAGATGAACCGATAGAGATAGTAGTAGATAGAAACGGTAAAGAAGTTACATTAAAGGTAGAATTAGAGGATTTAGAGAAGTAGCTTTTTCCTTTATATAGAAAGCTTTTCAAACGCGTCTTGTGGGATATCCTGTTCGAATATTGCCTCAATTATTCATCTTTATTTGCACTATTAAACTCAGTTTTTACATCTTCCAACATCTTCTCAATATCCCCACTCAAAATCTTTTCTATACCAAACCAACTTTTTTTAATACGATGATCTGTAATTCTATCTTGAGGAAAATTATAAGTTCTTATCTTTTCAGATCGTTCACCAGTACCAACTTGGTCTGCTCTTAATTCATTAACACTAGATTTCTGTTGCCTTTGCATCATATCAAATAGTTTCGATCTAAGCATATTCATTGCCTTATCACGATTTTTATGTTGACTTCTTTCATCTTGGCATGAAACAACAATTCCAGTTGGCTCATGTGTTATTCTTATAGCACTATTAGTTTTATTTACATGTTGCCCACCAGCACCACTTGATCTAAATGTATCTATTTTTAAATCCTCTGGTTTTATTTCAACTTCAACATCAGAAACCACAGGTAACACTGCCACTGTAGCAGTAGAAGTATGAATTCTACCAGAAGATTCAGTTACAGGAACCCTTTGTACCCTGTGAACACCGCTTTCATATTGCAACAATTCATAAGGAGTAGGCGAACCTTTACCTTTAATTTCAAATGCTACTTCTTTTATATTACCAATACCGCCTGTATTTTTATCAATATCACTTACTTTCCAACCCTTTTTTTCAGCAAATTTTGTGTACATATTAAACAAATCATTTGCAAAAAGTCCTGCCTCATCACCACCAGTACCAGCCCTGATTTCCATAATACAATCGCCTGTAGTTGCGTCACCATCTACAGAATTGCCTGTATTATAGCCGTTTTCAATAGAATCAATTGCGGATTTTAATTGTTCAATCTGTTTTTTGTTGTACTCAATTTCGTCTTTAGCTAAACTTTTAAGTTCCTCATCATCAGAATTTTTAATTAAATTTTCTGCTTCGGCAATTTGCTTTTCTATCTCTTTTATTTGATTTTCAAGTGATGTTTTTGCGTCCATTTTTATACAAACTATGTACTAGAGTAGGGTAAATTATCAATTATTATGTGGAATTCACCCGTAAATGTAAGTATTAGGGTGCTATTGCATTTGTTTAAGCAAATCTTTGAGTGATTTTGGAGCTTCTTTCTTTTGCTTTTCTCTTTCTATTTTTGCCTTAATTTTTTCGATTTTCTTTTTTCGTGCTTTTTCAGCAATCTTTTGCTTCTTCTTAAATTTATCTACACGACCTTCAGTATCAACAAATTTTTGATCACCTGTCCAAAAAGGATGGCATTTACTACATATTTCAACGTGAATAACTTCAACAGTTGAACCAGTAACAAATTTGTTACCACACGCGCAAGTTACAGTTACATTCTTATTATATTTTGGGTGTATATCCTTTTGCATAACAGAGACAAGTGTAACAAATAGGTTTATTTTATGCAACTATCTAATTAAAAAGATATCAACATAATTCAAATCAAATCAATTGCGGTTTCAGGGGAATTTTTAAGTACTTCAATTAACTTTTCAGATTGCTTTTCTCTATGTGTAGAATTAAACTTTTTTGTTAATTCTAATGATTTATTGGCAATATCTAGTGCTTTATCAATGTCTTTTATACTTAAAATTGTTGCTTTTGTAAGCAAAATTGCGCTGTATAGTATTATAGTTGATTCATTTACATCCTTAATCTTGGAATCAAATTCAGATAACGCAGTGTCAATCTCGTTTAATGCTTTATTTAAGTAGGTTTTATCTGTTTTTGATTTAATTCCGTAGGCTTGTGCTAAATGTATTTTAGAATGAATTTTACCTTCAATATCTTTACTTGAATCTTGTGCCTTTTTAAAATATTTTATTGCTTCGTCAGTATCATTACTCATCAAATTTGCTTCACCTAAATGAAAATATTGAGTTGCAATTTTATTTATATCTGTAATATCATCTCCAAATAAAAGATACGCATTATAAAAGTAATTTCTGCTTATAAATGCATAATATTTATTACGGTTTTTACGGTAAAGAATCTTATATAATATTCCAAGATGATTTAATGATTCTATAACAATCCAAAGTACTTCTTTTTTATCATTTTTTTGTAGATCGGTATCAAGCAATTGAAGTCCTAAATGCACTGTTGCATTTAAATAAGTTTGAGCGGTTTCCATATTGCCGTTTTCTCGCTCTTTCCACCCTGCATCTAAAGAACTTTTAAGTGCTTCTATTTTCCATTTGTGTAATTTTTTCATACTTAAATATTAACAAACATGTGAAGTTGGATAAATGGGTTTTACATAGAAGGAACTATAAAAAATGTTGACAAGACGCAGGCGTACCCTATAATGTTGCATATGGAATCAGATTCAATTGATATAATAAAGCAAATAACTATGGAAGAGACAGTCGGAGTGGATGATATAAGTGAGGTCGTTACTAGATTAAAATTAAGAGATCCAACACCAAATGCGGCTTTTCGTTTGGAAATAGCAGAATCTGAAGATAATAAGTTTATACCAGATGGTGTTAGGGACCCACTTTCTACACAACCACATTTTAAATCATTGTTGCATACATCTATTCTGTTTATTGAGAGGTTTGGAAATACTCCAAAATTAATTCAAGAACTGTATAAGTTTGCTATTCCTGTAGAAGTAGATAATAGTAGAAAAAGACTCAGAGAATTAAAGGCAGCGTTAATGTTTCAAGCAGCAATGCGAAGTGTAACTAGGATTTTTGAAATTCTTGCAGATTCTGAAGTGCCAAGTATAAATACAGTTATAATGAATGTCCATGGTGATAATTATGAAAGATTTGGAGTACTTGTTTCTGAATATGGGAATAGCAAAATCTTTCATGGAGGAACGTTTTTTTATGCCTTGGAAAGAAGTGAATTTGGACCAATTCCAATAAGGAACAGTAATTTCTATGGTTATGATTATGATTTATATTTATTTCCACGAGGAACAAACATATTTAAGCCAATAGTAACGGGGACTATCGATCATGGTATAGATAATATTTTATTAGAGTTCATGCATAAGTATAGGTATGAAACACTATATGAGAAATGGTTAGAAAGAGATGAAGCTAGAGCTTTGATTAATTGGTACCGATAGTGCCTGTTATCATGTTGAATGTTTAATGAAAATTTTTATTAATTCCGTCTAATACTCGCATTTTTCACTTTATGAAACTAAGTAGTATGTTATACTTACTTCATAATGTTCGGTATAATTTCCGCTATATATTCATCGTTTTTTCTAGGTTTAGGTGAAGCATCATTAAAAAAAAGTTATAAAGAATTCGAACCTTCTGTGGCTTTCTTTTTAGATTCTTTATTGGGTTTGGTAATATGGATTCCTGTTGCATTATACTTTGGAGTAAATTTAAATCATTTTTGGGAAGTGTTAGGTTTTGCTGCACTATCAGCAATTTTGTCTGAAGCACTGTACTTTTATGCTTTGTCAAAAGGGCAATTGAGTATAACCACAATATTAATAGGTAGTTATCCAATATATACAATTATTTTTTCCTATTTTATTAATGGTGAAAGATTAACTCAACAACAGTTTATTTTTATTGCAATGGTTATTGCTGGAACATTATTTAGTTATTTACCGTCTAAATTTACGTTTGCTGAATTAAAGAAAACAGGTGCTATCTTTTGGCCCGTAATTGCTGCCATTGGAATCGGTTTATCGGATACTTTATCCAAAGGCGTAATTGATAGAACCGCAGATTTTACATTTTTGTTTGCTTTAGCTTTAGTACAAATTCCTGTTGCATTAGTGTATTTAAGAATTGAAAAACAGAGTCCAGTAAAGTCATTAATAGGTGCATTCAAGGAATCGGAAAAATATAAGCATGCAATCATTGGGTCTTTATTTGCGGTAATTGGTACAGGTCTATTGTGGGTTAGTTTTTCGCAAACATTGGCATCAATAGCATCACCGATAACGGCAACTAGTGGTGTTATTGTTGTTTTACTTGCCATAATATTTATGGATGAGAAAATAACAGTTAAAAATGTTGTGGCAATGTTGTTAGTATTTATAGGAATTATGGGTATATCATTAGTTTCAGGAGGTTAATATGAAAGAATTTAAAATTAGTTCAAAAACAAAGATAAACATATACGAAGGGAAAGATGGATTATTACAGGTTACCTTAAATTCGTTAAATGCAAAAGAAGTGTTATATATATATGAAATGTCTTATGCCTCATTAAATGATTTCTTATCTGAGGAAAAAGCGGAAAACATTAGGCAAAAATTTTTGGATAAAAACATTAAAATTAAAGAACTTACTAATATAGCGTTTCATAATGAGTATACTAAAATAAAAGAGTTTCATGAGAGATGCATGGAAATAAGATATATACCTTCAGATAAACTTGATATAACGACAGAGTTTTTAATTTATAATAATACGGTTACATTTTATACTTATAAAAGTGAATTCTATGCTGTAGAAATATATGACGAAAAATTAGCACATATGCAAAAGCAAATATTTGATTTTTTATGGAATTTAGCAGATAAACCAATGATTGGGGGTAGCGGTAAAACCTCTATTTTTTAATAATTTAATCCTCTACCTATGCTTCTCAACCCAATAAATACCCCAAATAACAAACGCAGAGCCAATTACAAAAATATATGAAACCCTATCGCCCAAAAACACCATAGAAACAGGAACAGCAATCATAGGTTGCAAGTAATAAAATACAGAAACTTTGCTAGCATCAAGTTTTTCTAATCCTTTGTTATAAAATGTATATGCTAAAATTCCCGAAAACAACGCCATATATAAAATACCAAAAACTTGAGGTGGTTCTAAGTATTTCTTTAAATTCCCAATAACAAAATTGCCATAACTTTCTTTATCACCTGCAAATTCACAAAAATATCCTTTTTCTTTAACTTTTACACAACCTTTTTCATCACAAATCGTATTTTTAGTGTATACAGATAAATCAACATCATTTTTAGTACAAGCCTGTACTTCACTTTTTTTAACAGTAGTTTTATACATATTATATTGTTCTAAAAAACCAATAGGGGTAAAAACAATTGTTGCAAAAATAAATGAAATTGAAATCAGCATAAAGGGTGTAATTATTTTGTCAGGTACGATGTATTTTTTGATGTAAATAGAGTAAGTTGCATCAAACAACACCGCAATTAATATTAAAATGTTACCGATAAAGGCAATTCGACTGCCATTTATGTGTGTTACATGAAGTAGTATTGGTTCTAATACAATTATTAAAATTCCAATAAAAGCAATTAGCAAACCCTCAACCTGTCGTTTTATCAATATCTCATGAAGAATATATATACCAAAAACGCTAACAACCAAGGGGTAAATAGATGTTATTATCGCCGCTTCAGTTGCCGAAGTTCGTGCAATGGCTTCAAAATAAAAAATTAGTGTAAATACATTTCCTATTAAAGCCGCACCTAAAATTTTCAGTAACCGATGTCTGTTTATATGATAATTTCTAAAATAATATATAGTGGGAATTAAAAGCACTATAGCCATCATCCAAAGTCTTAACATTAAAAATGACATAGGGGGAACTTCACCAACGGTTGCTTTAGTAATAGGAGTTGCTAGACCCCAAATAATTACGGTTAATATAACAAAAACATATGCAAAAACATGCGAACTGTACAATTCGCTAAAATAAACTCTAGTGTTATTAAAAATGGAATTCTTTTGTTTGTTCTTATTTTTTACGGTAGAAGATTTAGGCATTAAGTTTATTATACACCAAAATTATTATTTCTTAGTTTTATTTTCAACGCTCAACCTCTTCACCAACCTTTTCTTT
>Ga0256914_1003424_pt1 | contig 12502 bp, 13 predicted proteins | sample HulkmetaG_FD_191571 | JGI IMG/M metagenome (GOLD analysis project Ga0256914, IMG submission 191571) | Hydrothermal chimney microbial communities from Main Endeavour vent field at the Juan de Fuca Ridge, Pacific Ocean - Hulk | ecosystem: Environmental > Aquatic > Marine > Hydrothermal vents ...
AATAGGTTTTGTTACAACAGCTCCATTTTTACCTTGTAATTTATAATTTGTATCTGCTCTATTTACTGAAATGGTAGAACAGCTATTATTAAAAGAGGCATCAAATACATCTAATAGATATTCACCTTTTTTTAAATTAACCATTAAAACATCATCGGCTCTTCCTTCATAAGAGGATATTCCTATATCTTTATGTGGATAGATGGTTTGATATATTATCATATCTGGGTCAGAACTATAATTATTGGTCTTTGCACTAAATTTATAGAAACCTTCTTTATCTATTTTGATTTTAATATAACTTCTATTACCCAATTTATTATAGACTCCATAATCATTTTGAGTACAAACATTTATACTGCCTCCTACTTGTAATGATTTATATATAGGCGTTGCTACTTGTGAGTTTGCACTATTTGTTCTATCTGTTCCATACGCATCGACTATTCTATTTATATTTTCATGGGCTACAGTTTTATCAATATCTCTCTTATTAGAACTATTTTCTCTTTTTAAAGCATCAATAAAAGAGAATATGCTCGTAAATGCCGGTGTATTTTTTTCTGCTCCTATAAGAACTTTATATATAGGTTTAAATCCTAAACTCGTTTTATCATGTGGTTCATTTGTATTATCATAAAGGTCATATAAAATTCTCTGAATAGACCCTTCGCTATACCAACCAGCATTCTCTTGGAGACCTTTTTCTAAATCCATATACCAGCCATTTGATTGTTGATACCCTGATGTATCAAAATAGATAGGATTATCTGTAGCAATTCCAGAGAAGGCGTTGCCCCAACCCTCTCCAAATGCCACACGAATATCTAAAGCTTCACCGGGACTATGGGAACCACCTATATTATCTGCCCTACTAAATTGGTCTTCAAAATAGTGACCCCATTCATGTATTATAATATGGTCATCATATTCGTCTGTATCACTATTGGCATCTCCTAAAATCCATAAGTTTCTCTCTCCATCATAATTTGAAGTTATAATTTGTCCACTATTAGCATCTCCTGCTGTTGCTATATTATTAACAGACCAATTAACAGTTAATTGAGGAAATTTGGCATTTTTATCAGCACCTCTTACCTTTTCCATCGCTTGATAGATACTATCTAATATTGCGAAAGGTGCAGCAATTCTTGGACTTGTATAATCATCTCCACCCCACCCAGATGGTGCGTGTAGATTTCTAATATTCTTTTTAGTTCCTACATTATGATAGGCTCCATCCATTACATACATAGCCTTGTTATTTGTATTATCTACAACACTTACATCCCAATAATCCTTTTTATACATTCTAGCATAAGCTCTAATTTTTACAACACTATTTTTAGGAACAATAAGTGAATATTTCCCTTTTTTATTAGTTGTTGTTTGAGTAACTACTTTACCATTTTTATCTATTGCTTTAATTATAATATCTTTAGATGGCAATTTTTTAATATTTGCATAATCTAATTTAGCTATACCGCCAGACATTATAACTGATGGAACTCTATCATAGGTAATTTTTCCTGAAATTTCAACCTCATCACTATTAATCTCTAGCTGTTGTTGAGAACAACCAATAATGAACAATAGAGTAATTGGTAAAATATAAAATATCCTTTTCCACATAATTGAGCCTTTCATTAAAGTATTAATATATTACAAGCATAGCAGATTATTAAAAAAAAATCTATACTTATTTTTTATTTTTTTCTGTTATGGTTAGTGTTTAGAAACTTTTTTTAATATTTTAAATCATTTATTTAGTAACTCTTAGCTAAAATTCTCACAATATGAGAGAGAAGGTAAAGAGATGAATAGTCACTTAAAAATATATAGACCAATGCCGATAGATGAAGAGATTAAATTTAGTAAAAAAAAATTTATTGTAAGTAAAACTGACATAAATGGAATTATCACTTTTGCCAATAAAAATTTTTGTGATGTTTCAGGATATAGCGAAGAGGAGCTTATAGGTGTACCTCATAATATTGTAAGACACCCTGATATGCCAAGAACTATATTCTTTTTGGTCTGGAGTAGTCTATTAAGGGGGGAGCCGGTTTCAGGTGTTGTTAAAAATCTAGCTAAAAGTGGTAAATATTATTGGGTCATTGCCGATTTTGATATTAAGAAAGATATGGACGGGAATATTAAATCATTAATAGCATTTCGGAGAGCTGCACCCCAAAATGTAATAGATGTTATAGAGGATTTATATGAGAGTATGTTAAATATAGAAAAAAGACATGGAATGGAGGGGTCATTGGCATATTTAGAAGCATATTTAGATGAAAAAGAGATGAACTATGAAGAGTTTTTGGACGACTTAGTTGCTCCAAAAGGACTAGTAGGCAAATTGGTTGCTACATTTAAAAATATATTTTAATCAGAAACTGTATCTGATATTTTTTAATAACCTGTTATTAACCCTAATGGTAAAAACCTATGGAGGTTAAAATTTTCTACCCATAGTAAATTCAAATGCTGAAGTTCTCTCTAATAGACCTGCATTTCTAGCTCGACCAAAAATAAGATTGATAGGACCAATTGGAGAGTACCACTCAAGAGATACACCATATCCACTTCTTCTAATCTCATCAAAACTGTTTTCACCTATCATACCATAATCCATAAAAAAGGCTAGACGCATTTTTGCAGATACGGATAAAGGAATACTAGCTTCTATAGTATTTACTAAACTCTTTTTACCACCTTTAATGGTTCTTGTGGTATCTCCATTTTCATTTGTTCCATAATCAGATGGAGCAATGGTGTATGGTTGAAAACCTCTCACACTAGAGACACCACCTAAAAATAGTTTTTCTGGTCCAGAGATATGTCCCTCATCTTGCAACATATTTGCTCTTACTTTATATCTAAAGATTAGGTCATAATCAATAATATCTTCCATTCCATAATATGCACCAAATCTTCCTCGATAAGATAAAAACTCTTCATCTCCTCCTACTCCAGAGTAGCCAACTGAACCACCAACTATGATACCTTTTCTTGGAACAAAATAGTCATCTGTACTATCATAGGTTAAACCAATAGTTAATGTACTTTTTGCATAACTCAAGTCTTCATTACTAAATACACTGCTAACAAGTGATGTTGTTGTATCATTTGTATCTATTTTATTTTTACTATAGCTATATCCCACATATCCATATATATTTCTTGTTAACTGTTTCCCTATATTTATACCCATTCCAAAAGTATCATGCTCATAGGTTGGGAAATCATATTTATTCTTATATACATTTGCACCCAAACTATATTCACTATCAAATATTCTAGGATTATTAATAGAAAAGGAGTAGTTACTAGATACTTTTGATAAATCTACACTAACACTTGAACTGATACCAGAGCCAAATATATTTCTATCAGAAAGGGCAGCATTTAGCATAAAATGTTGATATGAACCGTATCCACCTCCAACTTGAATACTTCCTGTAGCTGTCTCTTTTACATGTACTATAAGGTTTATTCTATTTGCATCAACTCTCTCTTGTTCTATATCAATTTTTTCAAAATAACCTCTTCTAGCTAAGGCACTTTTACTATCTTTTAAATCTGTTAGATTAAATAAATCTCCGGGTGCTAAATATATATCTCGTCTAATTACTCTATCTTTTGTAGCATAGTTACCTGCAATAATTACATCATTAATAACAACCTTTTCTCCTGCTTGAACCACAAATTGAATATCGACCGTATGATTTTGTTTATTCTGTTTAAAATTTGGAACAACTTTTGCATAAGCATATCCTAGATTTGCAACCTTTTCTTTTATAAATGCTATATCTTTTCTTAGTTTTTGAACATTAAAAATCTTACCTTTTATAAGGTTTAAATCATCTAAGATACTCTTTTCATTTAAGTCATCAACCAACCCTTCAATATAAACATTACTAATACGGTACTGTTCACCCTCATTAATCTGATAGGTTATATCAGCTATATAAGAGCCATTATCAACTTTTAATAGCGGTTCATCTACTGTAGCATCAAGATAACCATTTTTCATATACACATCTTTTGCTCTAAAAGAGTCATATTCAAGTTGGTCAATATGAGCTATACCATTATTTAGCCCAGGTAGCCACCCTAATGTATCCTCCTCTTGATTTGCGAGAGCATCTTCGAGTTCATCTTTATCTATCTGGTTAGCTCCCTCAAAATAGATATTTTTAATATAAATCTTCTCACCCTTATTTACATCAAAGGTAAGGGCAACACTGTTTTCTTTAGGTTGTACTGTAACCTCGACTACAGTATCATAATATCCTTCAGCTTCAATTTTCTTAATTAATCTTTTTTTGGCTCTTTCTATTTTTTCTTTATCATAGAGGTCACCTTTTTTAAGCCCAAGCTCAATAAATAGTGCCTCTTTCTCATCATCTGAACTATATCCATTCATCTCCAATTTAGATATAACCGATTTCTCTTTAAAGTTATATATCAATCCACCTCTATCTGTAACTGAAACCCATATATCAGAAAAGTATCCCTGTTTGTAAAATTTTTTAAGTGACTCATCAATCTTATTTATATCAAATTCATCTCCCACATGAATACCTGATATTTCTGATGCAACATCTTTTGATAGATGGAAAAGACCTTTATACTCTATTTTGGTAATAGGTTGTGAGAGCAGTAGTGAAGTCAGTGTAACTGATAATGGTAGAATTTTATTCATAAAATTAATAATTCCTTAAGTGTATATCTTGTTATAAAATAATCATTAGTGTATCTTTTTTTCACTAAAAAAGTGCTATAATCTAGTTATAAATAAGGGAGAAGATATGAATATTGGAATTATCGGTCTTGGTTTAATGGGTGGCTCTTTAGGATTGGCATTAAAAAAAATTAATACAAAATATCATGTTATAGGTTATGACCATAATCAAAAACATAGACAAGAGGCGTTGGAGTTAAATCTTGTTGATGAGATATATGATACTTTGGACAAGATGAAAAAGTGTGCTATTATTGTTTTGACAATCCCTGTTGATGCAATTATTACTACAATTTATAAATTACAAGATATTTCAAAAGATTGTACCATTATAGATTTTGGTAGTAGTAAATCTAAAATATCAAGCTCTATTCCAACAGAGATGCGAGAGTTGGTTGTGACTGCCCACCCAATGACTGGTACAGAGAAGTTTGGTCCTAATGCTGCTATTGATAATCTATATAAAGATAAGGTTATGGTGGTCTGTGATATAGAAAAGAGTGGAGAATTACAGAGAAACAGAGCCATTACTCTATTTAAAGATATAGATGCAAAGGTGATATTTATGGAAGCCAATGAGCATGATAGACACGCTTCATTTATATCACACATGCCTCATGCTGTAAGCTTTGCTATTGCTAACTCTGTTATCAAACAGGAAGATGCAGAAAATATTGTAGCCTTAGCCGGAGGTGGGTTTAAAAGTATGAGTAGAATAGCAAAAAGCTCTCCTAATATGTGGGAGGATATTTTTAGGCAAAATAGAGATAATTTACTAGAGTCTATAGACTCTTTTAACCGTGAAATGATGTTGTGTAGAAAGATGATAGAGAGTGAAGATTGGAGAGCTTTACATAAATGGATGTTAGAAGCTAATAGTTTACATGATATATTATGATTAAATACAAAAATTAGTTTTTTTATTTTATACTGTTTTATGATGTTTTGTTGTATGATTGTAAAAAGAGTATATGATGAGAAAACAAAAAATCTATGTATTACTAGTTTTACCTCTATTGACCTTTGCCGATTTAAATATAGAGCAGATAAATAGTGTTTTATCTGCTATTAAATCTAATAGTAAACAAATATCATACTATACAGCAGATAAGAGTCTGTTTACAAAATTACATCTCCATAAGTCAACATCTCAAGAAAATGCTGATATTTTACTTTTTCCAAAAAATCAACATAGTGATAAGATGATTATTGTAGATAGCTATAGTAGTCTCAAAAAGAGTAAAAGTAGTATTGGAGCTATTTATATCAAAAAGGGTAGAACACAGATAATGTTTGTTGAGGAGAGATTAAAAGCAAAAGGTTTAGAGCTACCAAACAAATATAAGAAATACATTATAAAAGAGTGTTATTTAAAGGAGTTCTGTTTTTTAAATAAATAATTCATATTATTTATTATTATTAAATAATATTTTAAGTTTCTTTTTGTTATACTTTTGTTATAAAATAACAGAAAAGGATTTATTATGTTTAGAAATATTATTTTGCTCTTCATGTTAGCCATAATTTTTGTTGGGTGTGGTACAGGCGTGACTACTAAAAATTTAAATAAAGATTTAATAAACTTTAATAAACCTTTGAAGTTAGAGATATTAAAAGCTATAAATAGGGCTAGAGAAGAACCTAGAGATTGTCATGACGGTTTAGGCTTAATTCCTCCTAGTCCACCTTTGGTATGGAATGATGAGCTTTATGCGTCAGCTTACGAACATAGTAGTGATTTGGCACATAGTAATACATTTGACCATTTAGGGTCTGGTACTGAGTATGATATTACAGGTGCTAATAGAGGTAAAAGAAGTCTATTTTTTGAGAGAATTGAGGCAAACGGATATGTCAATTACCATATAGTAGGTGAAAATATTGCAGGTGGACAGAGTAGCCTAGATGAGGTTATGGTGGCTCTATTAAATAGTCCTAAACATTGTGCCAATATAATGAACCCCGACTATAGTGAAGTGGGAGTTGCGATTGTTGTAAATCCAGATAGTGAGTATGGTATCTATTGGACACAAAATTTTGGTGGCAAAAAATAACATTTTTAAACTAATTGTAATAAATAATATTATATAATTTGAATTGTAGAGCAGTGCAGACTTCCCCCTTGAATAATCAGTCTGCTACACTCTACGGGAATTATCTCTTTTTTTGGAAAAATTTGAGTGAAGATTTTATGAGTAATTTTATCTTCTTTTACAGAATATCTAGGATATATCAATGCCTTATTGGCTATTAAAAAATTAATATAGGTTGCTGGTAAACGGTTTCCATCTTTATCAAATTTCGCTGTTGGCATTGGTAGGGGGACTAGATTGTAGGGTTTGTTTTCAAGAGTTCTAAAAGTTTTAAGCTGTGCTTCCATTTTTTTCAACTCTATATAGTGTTCGTCTTCCTTATCCAAACAGCGGACATAAACAATAGTATCTTTTGAAACAAACCTTGCTAAAGTATCTATATGACTATCGGTATCATCTCCTATTAAATGACCATAATCCAACCATAATACCCTTTCTATTCCTAAATACTCTCTTAATCTACTCTCTATCTCTTTTTTCTTTAAACCTCCATTTCTATTTGGATTACATAAACAGTTTGTAGTTGTAAGTATAGTTCCTTCTCCATCACTATCTATAGACCCTCCTTCTAATACAAAATCGATACTTTCTAATGGTGTTGTTCCTAAATATCCCATATTGTGTAGAGTTCTATTTACACTATTATCTAAAGATGATTTAAATTTACCTCCCCAACCATCAAATTTAAAATCAAGTAACTTCACTTCACCATTTTCAATAATTGATATATATCCATAATCTCTAGTCCATGTATCATTGGTTGGTAACTCTATAAAGCTCATATTTCTTGTACTACAAAAATATGAGGATATTTTCTCTCTATTATCACACAATATATATACAGGTTGACTATATGCAATAGCTTGTGCTATTCTAATAAAAGGCGTTAAAGAAGCTGTTAAATTATCTGCCCAATCTGTGTTTTCATGTGGAAATGCCATTAAGATTGCTCTTTGTTTATACCATTCTGCCGGAAAATATCTCATTTATTGCCTTAATATTTTATATTTAAATCAAATTATACATTTTTTTTGGTTATTATAATATATAGAAAATATAAGGAGCTACTTTGAAAAAAATAATATTTATTATATACATAACACTATTGATACAGGCTGAAGATAATATATTCTCAATCTATAAAGTTGAAGGTTATAACAGTTTATCTCCTAACCAAGAGTCAACTAAACCAATTCAAGGGACTATGGAGCAAAATAACAGCTCTTTAATATTGGCTAACACAAGCCAAAAAGATAGTTATTATAAGTTTCAAACAGATTATGATAATGTATTAAATCAAGCAAAGAGAGAGAATAGATATATTTTTTTATTGGTTACAGAGGAGTTTTGTCAATGGTGTGAGAAGTTAATTGATATAGTTTTTCAAGATAAAAGAATAGTAAATAGGCTAAAATCGGACTATATAGGTGTAATGGTAGATAGGAATAAAGATTTTTACCCTAGTAATATAGGAGTAACAGGTGTTCCTAGTGTTTTTATAATCAATCAAAATACAGGAAAAATTATAATGAATATGGTGGGTTACCATGATGTAGATTTTTACTTAGAGAAGTTTAAAGAGATGGATAGTGTAAAACATTAAAATGGCATACATAAAAATAGATAAAGATAATTTTTTTTATAATCTTACTCAATTTACAAATAGAATTGGCTCAAAAGATAAAATAGCTATTGTTCTAAAGGATAATGCTTATGGACATGGATTGGATATTATGGCTAAATTATCTTATGAGTTTGGATTGACTCATGCTGTTGTTCGTAATATAAAAGAGGCGGATAGGATAAAGGGCTATTTTAGTGATATATTAATATTAGGGGATAAGGCAATATTCAATGTACCATTCTCTTTTGCATTAAATAGTTTAGATGATATTAAACAAGCACAAAAGGGTGCAAAAGTTGAATTAAAAATAGATACGGGAATGCATCGTAATGGTATATCTATTAATGAGATAGAGATAGCACTCAAGTTAATAGATGCCAAAGAGTTAAACCTAATAGGTGTTATGAGCCATAACCGTTCAGCAGATGAGTTAAGCAGTGAGTTATTTTGGCAACAGAAAAATTTTAAGTTTGTAAAGAGTAAAATGAAATCTTTTGGGATTAAAAATATCCGTTTTCACTCATATAACTCCGCTTCAGCCCTCCGTTTAAATTGTAAAGATGAAGATTTAATCCGTTTAGGGATAGGAGCTTATGGATATAATGAGTTACCATCTATATATAGTAAATCTCTACAACTTAAACCTGTCCTATCTCTTTATGCTAAAAAAGTATCTACAAGAGAGTTAAAGAGGGGTCAACGGATTGGATATGGAGGTGATTTTATTACTCCAAAAGATATGGTAGTCTCAACTTATGATTTAGGTTATGGTGATGGGTGGATACGGGGAGATAGTAAATCTCCATTTATAACGGCAGAAGCTTTACCAATTTTAGGTCGTGTCTCTATGGATTATATCTCTTTGGAAACTACTAAAGGTGAGGTTTGCATATTTGACAATGCACAAAAGGCTAGTCAACAATTAAATACAATCTCTTATGAACTCCTCACCCAACTATCAAAAGATATAAAGCGAACTATTTATTAATTTTTTTATTTATTAACTGCAAAAAAGATAATTTATAGATATTTTTTGTTAATATATTAGGGATATTTTAGTTAAAAAATATTACAATACAACAAGAAGAATATAAATATGTAAGAACAGGATTTAATATGTTTGAAATAACACCACCAATAATAGTTGCCACAATTGTTTTAGCAGGAGTTGTAGGAGTGATTATCGGTCGCTCTCTATCAAAAGCATCATGTAAAGATAGAGATGTAGGAGACGGAAATTCTAAACACCATTTCCATGTAGATAGAGCCACAGGTATTGTATCAGACATCTCATCTTTTAAATATTAAAAATAGTTAAAAACTGTTTTAATTTTTTGCTATCTAATAAATCCTATTTGTTTATACACAAAAAAACATTAATAAATAGGATTTTTTTCATATTTCCCATAAAATCGGTACTTTGCTATTGATTATAATTACAATATATATTATAATTTAAATATTAATTTAAAAGAGGAGCGTATATCATGAAAAAACTAATTGAAAAAATCATTGATAAGTTATTTTATGTTCAACCACAAAAATTAGAAAATATAAATATCTCACTTATCAAAGTATATTAGAAATTATGTCAAAATAGATAACTTGATTTTGTGTTTCTTATTTGCTATAATATCACTATCTACGGTAAAAATAATGCCTTTAGATATGTGAGTGTGTGATTAGTTGGCATTAAACCTCTATACAGTCCCTATTTGGGATTGTTGATAACCAAGTTTTCTATATTGCAGACTCAACAAAGTAAGCCCAATAGTTAACAGTTGGGTAGTTCACTACAAAGAGGCTTAATGAGACTTAATAAATATATTTCACATAATAGTAAATATTCTCGTCGTGATGCAGATAGACTTATAGAAGCGGGTGAGGTGAGTGTAAATAGAAAAAAAATAGTAGAATTTGCTTATAATGTTCAAGATAAAGACCAAGTTGTAGTTAAAGGTATTCCAATAAAAAAACGAAAAGAGTTAACTATGATAGTCTATAATAAACCAAAAGGCGTTTTGGTCACTAAAAAAGATGATAGAGGGAGAGCTACTATCTATCATAAATTGGCTGGAAAATTTAGACATTTTATTCCAATTGGACGATTAGATTACGCCTCAGAGGGTATATTACTTATGACAGACTCTCCAAAAGTAGCAGATATTATGATGCGTTCAAAATTGGATAGAATATATAATATAAAAATTGATAAACCTCTATCTATTAAGATGGAGAAGGCCATGCAAGAAGGTTTAATATTAGATAATGCTAGAGCAGGTGGACATAAACAGAGTAAACTTCTCTCTATGGAGTTTGAACCATTTATACACTATGAGATTAGAGGTATAAATGGTAATTTTACTAAATTGAGAGTTACTATTGCAGAAGGAAAAAATAGAGAACTTCGTCGTTTTTTTGCCCATTTTGGAGCTAGAGTATTGGATTTAAAAAGGGTATCATTTGGCGGAATAGAATTAAATAATTTACCAACCAATAAGACAAGATATTTTACTCGAAAAGAGTATAATAATCTACATAAATATCTAAAGAGCATTAATAAAATGGAAATAGATAGTAGAGATAAGAATTAATGCTCTAATTTTGGCGGTGTTGTAGAGTTAATAATTTTAAAATTTGATTTATTGGAAATCTCTTTTAATTTCTCTTTCTCTAATCGTTTTCCTCTTAAATAATATCCACCTATTGCACCACCTGTCGCACTCATAGCAAGTAACCCTACCGTTACCATTTGAGCAAATACAAATAATGCTCCAACTCCTAATGCTCCTGCAAATGCTACACCTACTTTAAAATTTGCTTTTGCATGAGTTGATGTTGCTTCTTTTATAATATTTTTTTGAGCCTCTTTCTCTATACGCCTTTTTGCTTCTTCTGCACTGATGCGAAGTTTCTCTCGTTCTGATGCAAAGCTATCTTTTATTTTATTTACTGCATCGTTACTATACTCTTTTGCTATAGAGCTAAACCAGAATGAGATAATTAAAGCTATAAATGGTAATGGAATAGCTAAACGAAGAAATCCTATAGTTGTAAATTCACTAGGGGATAAAAGAACTAAACTAACAGTTATAATTTGAACTAGAATAATACCAAATAAAAATTTAAAAAGTTGCACCTCTCTTCTTCCCTACAATATTTAATGTGAACTAACATTATAGTCTAGATTAGCTGTGAACTAGCCAATTGGTTACTATTTTATTTATAGATTGTTGCTTGTTTTAAGTGCTACGCTGTCAACTACCCCACCTTTAGAAGTATAGCATTTTTTTTGAAGATGGTAATCTATACCTAACTGTTCACACTTATTTTGTAATTTTCTTTTGAGTTAGCATTATATATATACAAATTATGATAAAATATCAATAAGGATTAATTTTCAGTAAAACTGATTATTTCTCCTCACCGCCATAAATGGCTATGTATCCGAAGTAAAGGAATAGAGATGAAACAATTTGGGTTTATTATATTTCTCTCTTTAACCGTTTTTGCTAAAAATAACTCATTTTTTTCAGCCGGTATTATACATCAAAATATAGATAGTTATGAGAATACACAAGCTTTACATTTATGTTATAGCTATATTAACTTTAATAGATTTGGAGTTGATATTGGTTATGCACAGAGCTTTTTTAAAAGTAAAAATCAAGTTACTAAAAAGGAGAGAAACTTCTCCTCAGCCTATCTATTTCCAACATATTTAATTCCTCTCAGTAGCTCTATGGCATTTAAAGCAAAAGCTGGATATGCACGAAATCAGAGTGCAGATGATGGTTTGGGATATGGCGTTGATATTATTTATCAGGTAAATCAAAAGAGTGGATTTAGTTTAAGTTTTCAAAAAATGAATAAAGAGATTAATTATTTTATGGTAAATGTTGTATATAAATTTTAAGTTATTCTTTTTTGATGCTCTTTTATTGTGTGTCTATTATATATATAGGGCTTAATATTTAAAATAATATCAAATATCAATTTATAGATTTCATTATATTTTGAGCTGTCTCTATCTAA
>Ga0256914_1003425_pt1 | contig 12502 bp, 9 predicted proteins | sample HulkmetaG_FD_191571 | JGI IMG/M metagenome (GOLD analysis project Ga0256914, IMG submission 191571) | Hydrothermal chimney microbial communities from Main Endeavour vent field at the Juan de Fuca Ridge, Pacific Ocean - Hulk | ecosystem: Environmental > Aquatic > Marine > Hydrothermal vents ...
CTACGAGGGCGCCGGTGCGGGGGAGGATGGTGTGTTTTGAGGGAGGCATATTGTTCAACCGATACATGATCCTGTGCAATCGATGGGGACGGGACGGTTCATCCGGATGAATCAGGGCATGGTAGCACAGGTATGCGCCGATGTGATCAGCGGATCTTTCCCCGGGTTTCGGGTTGGGGCAGGAGGAGGGCTTCGTTTCGGAGGCGCATGAGTGCGGAAGCGCAGAGCGTCCGGGGGTCGGAGGGATGGTCCGGGTGTTCATCGTTGTGCAGGGAGGGGGTGGCCTGCTTGTGGAGGGCTGCGCACAGGGTATCCAAGTTGCGGGTTCCATCGGCCAGGCTCAAGAGGATCCGGTCGAACGGTTGGAGCAGGATTTCGTCGTGGTGGAGATTGGTGACGAAGCGGCGGCCGGCCGAGACCTGGTATCGAGCGAGGGGGCTGGAGCGGGGATGAGAGCCTATCCGGGCGGTGGCGGAGAAGGGGTGGGAAAGCAGGTCGAGCACGCCGGTTTCCATGCCGGTCTGGAGGGTGAGGGCGAGCACGTCGGCGATTTCTTGCTTGGAGAACGACTGGCCGGGGAACTCGGCGAGCCGCCGGGCCGTGCGGGCCGACAGGTCCGGGAAGGTGAGCGCTTCGGGCCAGGCCGCGGCCAGTTCGAGCAAGGCGAGCTTGCTCACGGGGTGGCGGACGCCGAGGCGCTTGCCGCCGCCGGAGAAGTGGGCCGTTTCCGAGGGTTCCAGGCGGAGTTCCCGGGTTTCGAGGGCCGGGCGTCCAGCAGCATGGAGGTCTTGGACGGCGGTGGGGTCGGGGCGTGAAGCCACGTGCACGTCGTCATGGACCAGGATGGAGCGACGGAAGGTGCGGGCGTAGAGGAAATCGAGCAATTGCTCCATGTCGTATCGGTCATCGGCTTGTTCGCAGATCCAGGTGGCGAGGGTGTCGTCCAGGTTGTCGAGCAGTGGGACGAAGGATTCCGTATCTGTCACGTACGCCAGGCCGGCGCGCCCGGCCTGTTCGAGGAAGGTTTTGAAGTAGACGGGTTCGTTGTCTGTTTCCAGGAGTTCGTGGAACAGGTAGGAATCGGGGAGGTCGCGGAACAGGGCCACCTCGCGCGCCACCGCTTCGGCGAACAGGGCGTTGGGGAGAGGCGCCTCGGCCAGTCGTTCGAGGGCGTTGCGGGCGAATCGTGCGGCCTGGGGAGGGGGTGTTCCGGGGCGGACGAGGGTTCTGAGCAGGTCGCGGACCGCGCCGCGGAACCGCCAGCCTGGGAGGGTGTTGTAGCAAACGTAGCCGACGCCGGCCGGTGCGAGGCTCGAGGCGATCACCTCGAGGAGCCGTTCCCGGACGGGACCCGGGACCCAGGAGTAGACGCCGTGTGCCACGATGTAGTCGAACTTGCCGAGGTCCGGGGTGATTTCGAGGATACCGATGGGTTCCAAGGTCACGTTGGCCAGTCCGAGCGCGTCGATGATCTTTCGGCCCAGTGCGATCTGGCGGTCTGAGACATCGATGCCGACGAACGTGGCGTTGGGGAGGGAGGAAGCCATTCCGATCAGGTTGTCTCCGGAACCGCAGCCCAGGTCGAGCACGCGGGCGGTCTCGATGGGGGGCGGCCGGACGCCGTACAGGCGTACTGCAGCGCCGAGGCGGGCGGGGTGGGTTTCGCGGTGTGCCCGTCCTTCGAACGGGAGGCTGTTGTAGCTGAGGAGCGCGTCGTGCTCCACCGGGGACGCCTGGTGATGGGACTCGAGAGTTGATGATCGCTTCCGTTCCATGTCCAGCACTCTCTGTTTCCGCTTGTGCACGCTGAATCCTGCCAGGGGGGAGGGGCATGCCGGGTGCAGGCCCTCCTGCAGCCGCCTTCATGAGCTTGCACTGGTATGGTACGCAACTCGCGGCAGCATGCAACGGGGTTTTCTCGCCTGGTTGGGAAGCAGGCTATTTGGCGGGGGGGATGACGCCGGCGTAGAGGCTCGATTCCTCGCGTACTCGCCAGCCGCCGTCCTCGAGTTTCTGGAGCACGATGGGCCTGGCCGACTGGGCGCCGGAGCAATGGAGGAAGAGGCGAATCCTGCCATGTTGCTCGGGTGTGGTCTCGAGGTGTACGGCGTAGGGTGGGTTGGGGAGCGCATACCCGTCTTCCGGGCGTGTGCCCGCGAGGTAGCTTCGGGCCAGGTGCGGATTGTCCTCGAGGCGTCCGAGGTGGTAGACGATGCTCCGGCACAGGACCTTTTCTCCTCCCCTTCCGCGGACGAGGTGGTCGGGGGTCATCAGGAGTCCCACCATTTCGGAGCCCAGGTCTGGGTCCCGGGTGAACACGAGCATCGCCATTACGTACAGACCCGCCACCGCCTCCGGGTCGGTCTTGACCGCCTCGTACATCTGCTTCAGTTCGGCCACGGAAGAGGGCGGCGACACCGTGACCTTTCCCTGCTTCGTTCTGCTCGCCATGAACGCCTCCTCCGACCGGCCCCGGGAACGCCCGCGGTCAGTCGGAACGCTTTGTGAATTCCTCGGACAGGTTCTCGTAGAAGTTTCGACACTTGTATCTGTCCGGCGTTCCCATCAACTGGATACCGCTGCGCGGGTGCACGTTGTAGTATCCGGTGATGGCATAGGGAAGATGGTAGCCCCAGCGGAGTTCGTCGCGGAGTGTTGCGAAGTCATCGACGAGGTCCAGGATGGGGCGGACGTTGTACTTGGGGTTGTCGAGGTAGAAGAGGAGGAGTTCCAGCGGGCAGTTTCCAGCCCCTCGCCCGATACCGTGAATCGTGCCGTCCACGAAATCGGCGCCCTCGTCGATGGCCACGATGGAGTTTGCGAACGCCTGCTGCTGGTTGTTGTGGAAGTGGACCCCGACCGAGATGTCGTCTCCGACCGCGTTCTTGTACTTGCGCACGAGGTAGCGCACGTGGTAGGGGAACAGCGCGCCGAAGCTGTCGACGAGGGCCAACCGGTGAGGCTTGAGGCGGGCCACACGCTCCAGGGTTTGGTCCAGCACATCGATGGTCACCGTGGAGATCGCCATCACGTTCAGGAACACCTCGTACCCGCAGTCGAGGGCGTGCTTGACGATGGTTTCCGCCTCGTCCATCTGGTGGGCGTAGGTGGCGACCCGCACCACGTCGATCACGGAATCCGACTTCTTGGGGATCTCCGCAGTGGTGACGCGCCCGATGTCCACCATGGTGCTCAGCTTGATTCGTCCGGGGCGGACCACCTTTTCCAGTTCCTCCTCGTCGCAAAAGCGCCACGGACCCACCTTGTCCCGGTCGAATGCCCCCGGCTTGGTCCGGTAGCCTACCTCCATGTAGTCCACACCCGACTCGGCCAGTGCCTCGAACGTCTTGTTGACCAGCTTGTGGTCAAAATACCAGTTGTTGCAAATCCCTCCGTCGCGGATGGTGCAGTCCAGCACCTGGACCTTGCGGCGTCGGTCGGTGATCAGTCCGTCCGGACAACTCGACACGCGATAATCCACTCCCATCGGTAACCTCCCGTGTTCAGGTTGCAAGCACCCGGTCGCGTCCAGGCGGAATGTGGGCACGACGGCTCGAGTTCCCTGTGGTTCGTTCAGGGACGCCCTATCTTGCCCGATCGCCCCCGGTGGCATCCAGTGGAATCCCTGGACCGACCCACCCTGGTATCCGCCCGGGCTCCAGGCCGGGAAAGGGGGGCACGCGTCCGTCCTACGCGGGTGGTGACTGCCGGTTCACCCGCCGAGCATGGCCTTTTTCAGGCTGACCTGGGCAGGCCTGTCCCCCAACCAGGCGCCGAAGCAGGCTCGCTTGAACGTGATGCCGGGCTCGGTGGCTCGAAGTTTCCCGTTCTTGTAGACCTGCACCCCCACGCCAGGCTGGTACACCACGTCGTACACGTCTCCAGGACGAATGCCCCGCTTGAACACCTCGATGAACCGGTCGAGTTGCGGTTCGATCGGCGACAGATCGCCCCCCATGGCGTTCCGGAAGCTCTCGCGCAGAGCCTCCTCCATCCGTTCGGGCGTGATGAGTGAGGAGACGATTTGCATGCGCACCGCCATGGGTTCGTCGGCGGACACTATCCAGCGCGCGTCTCGACTGGGGTGCGTCAGGTAGAGCCCTGCCACGTAGGCGTCGACGAAGTACTTGGTGCGGACGCCGGCGCCGTTGAGCAGCAACCGCGTGCCGGCGAACTCGAGTTCGTCCGGGAGTCGCACCCCTTGCACGTCGCGCGCCCGGCCGAACAAGGGGGTCATCAAGATCATCGCGGCAAGCATGAGCCAACTCCTTCTTGTGGTCATCGTGGTCGAACCTCCGGATACCAGGAGTCCACACCCTCTGGTCGAGCGGTCGGTCCGGACGCTGACTGGCCGGACTGCGGGCATCTTAGCACGGAACCGGCCGGACCACCGCCTCGAGCCGCAGCGCCGGGGTCTGTGGTGGGTTCTCCCGCCCTGGTGCGGGGCCAGCATGCAGGCCTCGGTTGAATTCCCGTCCAGAAGATTGTACATTCCCGCCTGGGTTGCGCGGCGGGCCTGGGCGATCGGCTGGTTGGTTCAGAGCCTGTTCTTGCCGCCGGAACCGGGACATGTCCCCCAGCACACGACGAGGAGGGTCGGATGGCGGAGCCCCAGGAGTTTGTTTACGGAATCAATCCAATCCATGAGTTGGTCGCTGCCTATCCCGAGGAGGTGCAGGAGATACTCATCGCACGCCATCGCAAGGACCCGCGGATTCGGCGCCTGCTCGAGGCGGCCGAGTCGAGGGGGATTCCGGTGCATGGACGCCCCAACGAGGCGCTCACCCGCCTGGCTGGAAACGTACACCATCAAGGACTGGTGGCGGTGGTGAGCGGGTTCCGGTACACGCCGCTCGACACGCTCGTGACACGCCTCGAGCAGGTGCGCACGCCCCTGGTGCTGCTGCTCGATGGGATCCAGGACCCGGGCAATCTGGGCGCGCTCATTCGTAGCGCCCACGTGCTGGGTGCTGATGCCGTGATCATCCCGCGGGACCGGGCGGCTCGAGTGACGCCGGCGGCCCGCAAGGCGTCGGCCGGGGCCACGGAGCACCTGCCGGTGGTGCGGGTGACCAACGTGGCGCGGACCATGGTGCACCTGTTCGAGGAGGTTGGTATCTGGTGGGTCGGGCTGGACGCCGAGGCGGGGGGGCTGTTGCACGAGACCGACCTTGATGCCCCGTTGGGATTGGTCATCGGCGGAGAGGGCAAGGGCATGCGCCAGTTGACCCGGAAGCGCTGCCATTTTCTTTGCAAGATTCCTTCGGCGGGCACCACGGGGGTGGGTTCGCTGAATGCGGCCGCAGCCGGGGCCATTGCACTTTACGAGGTGCAGCGTCAGAGGTCGGCGGCTCGAGGTGCGGCCTCGCCGGCACTGGATGCCGACTCCACCGGCGGTTCCGGAGGCAGCGAGGGGCCGTAAGCCGCCAGGTAGCCGGCAAAGTTTCGTATGACCGCACGGACGTAGTTCCGGGTCTCCCGGTAGGGAATCTCCTCGACGAAGGCGTCGTCCTCGAGATCCCCCATGGTGGCAAGCCATGTCGCCACCACGGACGGCCCGGCATTGTAGGCGGCCAGGGCTCGAGCCAGGCTGTCCCCGTGGGCTTCGAGCATGGCCCGGAGGTACTCGGTTCCGAGTCTGAGGTTGAAGTCCGGCCGCTTCAGGTAGTAGGCGCGATACCCTCGAATGTTCAGCCATCGGCAGATGATCCGGCCGGTTCGTGGCATGATTTGCATGAGACCTCGAGCACCTGCCCGGCTCCCCGCGGTCGGGTCGAACACGCTTTCCTGACGGATGATGGCGGCCACGAGCGTTGGTTCCACGCCGCGGCCCAGGGCGTGTCGGACGATTGCCTCACGAAACGGGAACGGGTAGGCCAACGCCACCCGGGAGGGAACGATTGCGTCCCCGGCGGTCAGTGTCCGGAGGTAGTGGAGCCCGTATTGCATCCCGTAGTAGAGGGAGCCCATGGCATGGCGGAGGGCTGCGGCCATCCATCGGGCGGTGCTCCCGGCTGCGGGATGGTGCGCTGCGGCGTAGAGTTCGCGGCGTGCCCCGGATTCATCCCCCATGAGCCACAGTTCCTTGGCACGCTCGAGGTGGAGGGCCGGGCCCGGGGACTGGATACCGGCGAGGTGGTCCTCGAACCCGGGAAACAGCAGCGACAGGCCCAGGCGGGCAGGGGAAGACGCGGGGAAGGGTGGATCGCCCCGCGGCATCTCCACCGATTCCTGGCTCTCCGCCGTCTCCGGAATGCGGACTCGAGGCCGGGTGCCGCCCAGCCGCCATCCAGCCAGGATCCCGTAGTAAGAGAAGGGAAAACGATAGGCCACGTCGTCCAGGACCGCCGAGCCGCGGATCGGATTTCCGGTCGCCTCCAGGACCCGTCCGAGCCAGTAACGTGCCTGGGCTTCGTCCAGGGAGCCCACCGGCACCTCCTGGAGGATGGACCGCAACGACAGCAGGGCTCGAGGCCAGTCGCGACTTCGAATGAATCCCCACGTGCTCAGCCAACGGGCCTCGGAGGCCCGTGGATGGTCTGGGAAACGACGGACGACCTCTCGGTACAGGGCATCCGCGTCCGCACGGCGCCCGGCCTTGCGACGCAGGTAGGCGAGAAGAAAATAGGCGTCCACCCCGTCCTCGCCGGGACCTGCGGCAACGTACCGTTCGAGCAGCGCTTCCCGGGCTTCCGGTTCGTCGGCTTCGGCCAGGGCTCGCGCCCATTCCCGCACCGTGGACCAGCGGGGGTCGCCCATGGCGATTTCCTCTGCCAGCACCTTCTCCAGGTAGGGCGCCGCGCGCTCCAGCCGGTGGGTCCGCAAAAAATAGAGTCCGCGCAACCGTTCGAAATCCAGTCGGTTTCTCGGGCAGGGACAGGTGTCGATCGCTTCCTCGATCGCCTCGTACAGCGGAACATTGCGCCGGGAGGTCAACTGGCGGGCCAGCCGGTCGTGCTGGAAGCTCCAGTCCACACAACGCTGCTCCGGACGAAGCTCCGCCCCAAGTCGCTCGGCCGCTCGGTCGGCCCGGGCGGCCAGCCTGCCGTCACCGTATTGCGCTGCCCGCCGGTAGTAAACGTAGGCGTCCAGCGGTTGGCGCGATTCCACCGACCGGCCGAGATAGTAGTAGAGGACCGAGCGTGGCGGCGCCGGGGACGCGGCCAGGGCCAGCGAAAAGCTCGTCTCCGCCTCCTCCATGCGGCCTCGAGCCAGGTGGACGCGCCCTTCGAAATAGTGGGCCCAGCCTTTTTGCGTCGTGCCAGGATGGGACAACAGACGCTGGGCATAGTCCGCCACCGCTTCCAGCCTCGCATCGTCCGCCGGACCGTCTCCCGCCTCGAGAAGAATCATCCGCGCCAGATCACGGTAGAAATAGTCGGAAAATGCTGGATAGTCCTCCAGCAGCGCCCGATAGAGCACGCGCGCAGCCACAAAGTCCCGGCGGCCAAACCGCTTCCGCGCCTCGAGAAAACGCGCGCGCAAGGCCTGGCGCTCCGGCGACATCTCCGGGTCGGTCGCCGGAACCGTCACATCCGTCTCCGGAAGCTCGAGCCGCTGGATCGGAACCGACAATGCCAGCCGAAAAGGCCCGCCTCGCTCTGGGCGCTCCATGCTCGGAAACCAGGACGGACCGGGCATCCTGACGCCTCCAGCCGTCGCCGACCCGGACAGCAGCAGACAGGCTCCCACCCAGAGGCACACCAGTCCTTTCGGAACCCGTCCCCCGCCTACCCCCCGGGTACGACCCGTTGTCCGGCCCCTCGAGGGGCGGCTCGAGCCCGTGCTGCGCACGCCGGCTTGCCACCCGATCCTACGCCTTTCCACCCATCGCCTCATCGCTTGACAACCCTGTCCGCGACGCCGGTCTGACGCGCTTTCACTGTATCATCCCCGCGGCGCTCCGGCCACTGTGTCTGCAAATGGGACCTAGACCGTTGCAAGGTGGGGGACATAATTTCATCGAAGGACGCGAGGCTGCGATGAATATGTCCAGAAAACGATCCAATTTTTCACTTTTGACTCGCTTTTGTCGCAAACTCGAGACAAAATCGTCCAGGTGAATCCTGGTCATGGTCTGGCAGCGCGCCCTGAAGCTGCCCCGGCGTGGCAGGAAGCGCGTTCCCACCGTGCGGGCCTGGCCCCGGGGATTCGGGAAAGGCCGTCATACTGAGGTGAGAGCATGGGGCGAACACAGCAGAGTCGACGTGACATCATTGAGCTTGTCGCAGGGATCAATGCCGCGTTTGTGGACACGGAGGGTGGGACGGATGGGCAACTGCGGCTGGTGACGAACCGGTGCGGGGAGTTTTTGGGGGTTGACCGGGCTTACGTGGTGTTGTTGTCGGAGGAGACGTCGGAGTGTGTGGGGGCTCATGAGTGGTGTGCGGAGGATGTCCGGCCGTCGGGGGAGGTGCTGCGGACGTTACGGCAGGGTGAGATTTCGTGGTTGATGGACCAGTTGAAGGTGGGCACGGCGGTGAGCGTGGAGAGTATTGAAGCGCTGCCTGGGCATGCGGAGGGGGAGCGGCGCCTGTTCGAGCGGAACGAGGTGCAGTCGTTGCTGGCCGCCCCGATCATGGGGGATCACTCGCTGATGGGGTATCTCGCGGTGGAGGTGACCCGGGGGGGGCGTGCGTGGAGCGAGGAGGAGCAGTTATTGCTGAGGCTTCTTGCGGACACGGTGGGTCGGGCCCTGGACCACAAGCGTGCCAAGGATGAACTGGGGGCGCACCGTGCGCGTATCGAGGCCATCGAGGCGGATGGGAGCGAGCGTTTGGCGGTGACGGTTCAAAAACTAAAGGAGGAGCTTGCTCAACTACAAGTGCTTGAGCGGCGGCTTCAGTATCTGTCGTCGCATGATCCGCTGACGAACGTTCCGAACCGAGCCACCCTGGTGGATCATCTGCGCCATGTGGTGGCGGAGGCGGCGATGGGGGATCATGGTGCGCTGCTTTTGATCGATCTTGACAACTTCAAGATACTGAACGAGACATTGGGGTATCGAGCGGGCGATGAGATCCTGATGGGGGTGGTGCGGATTTTGAGGAGCAATTTGCGGGAGGGGGATTTCCTGGCGCGGTTGGGGGGGGACGAGTTTGCGGTTCTGTTGAAGGGAACGTCTCGGGAAGGTGCCCGGAAGGTTGCGGAGAAGTTGCGTGCAGCGGTGGAGACGCAGGAACTGGAACTGGTGACGCAGGATGTGCAGTGCAGCCTGACGATAAGTATTGGGGCGGTATTCGTGGACGGGAGTGCGGACAGTCAGAAGGTGCTCGCCTATGCGGATGCAGCGCTGTACGCGGCGAAGGAGCGTGGACGGAACCGTGCTCATTTTGCGGAGCCGGGGCAGCAGGATTTGTTGGCGGAGCTTGCCGAGACCAACGAGATGATCAGTTTGATCCGTGCTGCGTTGCGCGAGGAGCGTTTTGTGCTGATGTTTCAGCGGATCGTGGAGATCGAGACGGGAAAGGTGCGGCATCACGAGGTACTTCTTCGGCTTGCGGACGGGACGGGGCGGCTCATCCCGCCCAATCGATTCATTCCGGTGGCGGAGCGGTTTGGTCTCATGCCCCAGGTGGACTACTGGGTTGTGCGTGCGTCGCTGCAGGCGTTGGCTCGCTATCCGGGCCTGAAGGTGTTTGTGAACATTTCGGGCGCCAACCTGGGCGATGAAGGCTTGCTGGCGAACATTGAGCACGACATTCTGGAGAGCGGTATCGATCCGGGCAGGATCGGCTTCGAGATCACCGAGACCACCGCGGTGAAGGACCTGGTGTCTGCCGAGCGTTGGATCCTTCGCCTGAAGAACCTTGGCTGTCGTTTCGCCCTGGACGATTTCGGTATCGGGTTTTCATCGTTCACCTATCTTCGCATGTTGCCCGTGGACTACCTGAAGATCGATGGTTCGTATGTCCGGAACATGGACACCGACACCACCCATCATGCGCTCGTCCAGGCCATGAACACCGTGGCGCACACGCTGGACAAGAAAACCGTGGCCGAATTCGTGGAGTCGGATGCGGTCATGAAAACCTTGCAGAAACTCGGTGTGGACTATGGCCAGGGCTACTACATCGGAAGACCCTGCCTCGAGCCCGAAGGGCTCCAGAGTTCCAGTTGACCCACCTGTTCGTGCCTCATTTGGGGGTGCGTTCTTTTTTCTCCACCCTGCGTGCATGCGCCTTCCCGGGTCCTCGAGGTGGGGAGGTCTGCGCAACATGAATTTCACTTGAAAGGGGCACGGCCTTCTGATAAAAGAGGGTGACTTCTGGTGACCCGTACAGGAGCCGGCGAGGCGGCTCCAGAAACACAACAACCAAGGAGTGCTTGTGAATAAGGTGTTTCCAAGCGTCGCAGAGGCCCTGTTCGACCTCACCGACGGCGCGACCATCATGGCAGGGGGTTTCGGATTGTGCGGGATTCCGGAAAACCTGATCCGCGCCATCCGGGACAAGGGTGTCAAGGACCTCACGTTCATCAGCAACAATGCGGGGATTGACGACGAGGGGCTCGGATTGCTGCTGCAGACGAGGCAGGTGAAGAAGATGATCTCGTCCTATGTGGGGGAGAACAAGATCTTCGAGCAGCAATTTCTGAACGGGGAGCTGGAAGTGGAACTGGTTCCCCAGGGGACGTTGGCGGAGCGGATACGGGCGGGGGGTGCCGGGATTCCGGCGTTTTACACGCCCACGGGGGTTGGGACGCGGATTGCGGAGGGCAAGGAGGTCCGTGTATTCGACGGGAAGGAGTACCTTCTGGAGCGCGGGTTGACTGCCGATTTTGCCATCGTGAAGGCGTGGAAGGGGGATCGTTGGGGCAACCTGGTCTACCGGAAGACGGCGCGGAACTTCAACCCGATGATGGCGACAGCGGCTCGAGTCACCATTGCCGAGGTGGAGGAACTGGTGGAGCTGGGCGACATCGATCCCGACATGGTGCACACGCCGGGGATCTTCGTGCAGCGGATCGTGGTGGGCGAGCGCTACATCAAGCGCATCGAGCAACGGACAATCCGGCAGGAGGGTTAATCGATGGCACTGACCCGCGATGAGATAGTGCGCAGGGCCGCCCAGGAACTGAAGGACGGCTACTACGTCAACCTGGGGATAGGGATTCCGACCTTGGTGGCCAACCACATCCCGGAAGGGGTGGAGATCGTGCTCGAGTCCGAGAACGGGCTGTTGGGAATCGGCCCATTTCCGTTGGAGCACGAGGTCGATCCGGACCTGATCAATGCCGGGAAGCAGACGGTGACCGAGGTGCCTGGGAGTTCCTATTTTTCGAGCGCCGACAGTTTTGGAATGATCCGGGGTGGGCACATCGATCTGACCGTGCTGGGGGCCATGCAGGTTTCCGAGAAGGGAGACCTGGCCAACTGGATGATTCCCGGAAAGATGGTCAAGGGGATGGGGGGCGCCATGGACCTGGTGGCCGGGGCGCGCAAGGTGGTGGTGACCATGGAGCATTGCACCCGGAAGGGTGGTTTGAAGGTGCTCAAGGAATGCACGCTGCCCCTGACCGGGAAGGCATGTGTGGACCTTTTGATCACGGATCTCGCCGTGTTCCAGATCGATCGGGGGCGGGGGATGACCTTGATCGAGTTGGCCCCCGGGGTCACCGAGGAAGAGGTTCGGTCCAAGACCGAAGCCCACTACGAGGTTTCGCCGGACCTGAAAACGGTGACTCTGTGACTGGCTGAACAAGGACACGGGGTTCCTACCCGTTCCCACCGGCCAGCAGGACGATCTTCCGTATCGTCGGATGGCCGGTTTTTTTTGCAGGCACGCCCTGGCCCGACCGCGCGGTGCGCCCGGGCTTCACCGCTAGAATTTTCGGAAGCACGACCTCATGGATCGCAACAGTGACAGCTCGAGACCGGCCGGCAACGCGCGGCCGGAGACGGTCAGCATTCAGGTCCTGGCTGGTGGGACCGAAGCCCTGGTCGCCCGAACCAGGCGACTCATCGGGGTCAGCCCCTTTGTGCTGGTGGCCCGCTCCAGTCTGGCTGCCCGCTTCCTGCTGGAGCAACTCGACCCCTCACACCACAGTCGCCCCGTCGGGGCAGGAGACGCGGATCTCCCCGAGTCTTCGGTGCTGCTCTACGACCTCGCGGCACCCCCTGCTCGTCGCCGGGAAGCTCTCGATGCTTTTGCGAACCGCCGGGTGGCCGGCATCGTGGCATGCCCCGTTTCGCTGGTCGACGGACCCTTGCTCTCCGCAGTGAGCGCGGTCGGCCGGGTACACTGGATCGTGCAGGACGCCCATGCGTTGAGCCTCGAGTCCTCCAGGTTCGTGCCCGAGTTGGTCCGCATCCAGGACCTGACACGGCACCCGGGAACAGCTTCCCTCCTCCTTCAGGTTTCCCCGGACGCGCCTCGTGCTCGCGCCGTGGTGGAAGCCTTGCTCGGCACCGAGTCGGCGGTGGCCGAAGCGTCGGATGGGAACATCGATCGGGTGCGTGTGCGCTGTCTGTTTGTAGATGAAGCGGGCCGTTCGCGAACCG
>Ga0256914_1003426_pt1 | contig 12502 bp, 8 predicted proteins | sample HulkmetaG_FD_191571 | JGI IMG/M metagenome (GOLD analysis project Ga0256914, IMG submission 191571) | Hydrothermal chimney microbial communities from Main Endeavour vent field at the Juan de Fuca Ridge, Pacific Ocean - Hulk | ecosystem: Environmental > Aquatic > Marine > Hydrothermal vents ...
GTCGGTGGTCGCCCTTCTCTTCCTCATGGACCGCGGTATCGCCCATCGCTCGACCTTCGCACGCACCGTATCCCTGCTCGCAGCGGCGGCCACCCTTGGCCCGGCCGTGGCGCTCACACGACCCCAGCTCGCCACCTGGCTCGGCCTCGCCGTGGTGGTGTGGGCGCTGCATGCCCCTCGTCGCGGCCTGTTCGCACTCCCGGCCCTGTTCCTCCTCTGGGGCAACCTGCATGCAGGCTACCTCGCTGGACTGGGCATCCTCGTCGCCGGACTGGGCGCAAGAAAATGGGAGGAACCCGACTTACCCACCGGCGCCATCGCCCTGGTGGCGGCCCTCTGCCTCGCTGCCACCTTTGTCAATCCCTACGGGATCGGCCTCATCACCCACAACCTGGGCCACGCACTCGGCGCTGCTTCTCACCTCACCAACCACGAATGGCGCTCCCCTCTGCGGGCTGACGCCCGACCCTGGGAAATCCGCGGCCTCCTGGCACTCGCCGTCACCCTTGCCCTCGGCACATGGAAAGCTCGAGACCGCCGGGCCTGGACCCTCGCACTCCTCGGCACGGCGGCGGCCCTGGTCGCCAATCGCCACTTTCGCATGGCACCCATCCTCCTGCTGCCCCTCCTTGCCGAGACAGTGGAAAGGCTGGAGCAAGGGCTCCCCGGGAAACGGTCACGCCTGGGCGTTCTGCTGAGTGCGGCGACCGCAGTGCTGGCCTCGAGCATGCTCCTGGCCGGTGGAAGCCGACTCTTCCGGTTCGTTCCGTACCGGGGCCCAGACCCGGGCGCTGCGGTGGAGGTCATTCGGCGCAATGCGCTGCAAGGTGCGGTCTGGAATGACTTCAACGCAGGCTCCATCCTGCTCTGGGCCGCGCCTCGAGTCCAGGTGAGTTGCGACGGGCGAAATGTGGCCGCCTATGCGCCGCAAGTACTTCTGGATTGCGTCGCGTTCGGTAGTACTCCAGCCTGGCCGCAGTTCAAGGCGAGCGGAGCACGGTATGCCCTTCTTCCCTGGGACCACCCGGCCCTGGACGACCTCGAGGCTCACCTGGCCGAACTCTACCGCGCCCAGGGCTACGTGCTCCTCGGCCCCGCTCGAGACCGGTCCTTGGTCCGGGATACTCCCACCCTTCCTCTGCACGAGTCCGATTACTACCAGTGGCACTGGGAACTCGACCGGCCGTTCCAGCCGCCTCGAGCCCCGTGAACCGCCCTGTCGATTCTCGAGACAAATGCGTTGCTGTTGCAACCCGCCTCCTGGTAGACTGCCATAATCGACACAAGACACAACACATGGTGCCGGGAGGTTGCTCATTATGAGAATCCTGCTCGTCAGCCCTTTCGAACTGGACGAGGTGGCCAGCGTGGTGGCCAAGGAATTGCCCTTTCTCGGTCAAGGGCCGTCGGGGGCGCAGCAGGCGCCTCTTGGCGCGCTCACCATTGCCGCGGTGACGCCGGCGCGTCACGAAGTGGACTACCACGACGAGCGGATTCACGGGCCGGTGGAACCTCTCCTGGACGACCGTCCTTACGACGTGGTGGGAATCTCCACCTATTCCCAGGTGATACGGCCTCGGGAGATCGCCGAATACTGCAAGCGGAAACGTCTGCCCACTCGAGTGGCCATCGGGGGGCCTGGGGTGGAGTACCGGCCGGGGGAGTTTGCGCGATTCGCGGACGCCCTGTTCGTCGGCGAGGCCGAGGAGAGCTGGCCGAGGTTTCTCCTGGAGGTGGAAGAAGGCCGGTCCCGCCTGCTGTACCATCCGGTGTCCAAGCCGGACATTCGGCTTTCCCCGGTTCCGAGGTGGGACCTGGTGCAGGACGACGTCGCATCTTACGGCGCGGGTGCGGTCCAGGTGACTCGAGGCTGTCCGTTCAACTGCAATTTTTGCGGCGTGATCTACCGGTCCGGGCGCCGATTCCGGACCAAGCCGGTCTCCCAGGTGCTGGAAGAGATCCGATTGCAGGAGAAGCTTGGCTTCCAGGCCATTGCGTTCGCTGACGACAATCTATCTGGAAACAAACGATATTTCAAACAGTTGCTCCGTGAGATCGCACGGTTGAACAACAGCTTCGACCGGCCGCTCATGCTGATGGGCCAGACCGACCTCACCATCGCGCGTGATCCGGAACTGCTGGAACTGATGGCGGACTGCAATTTCGTCCACGTCTTGATCGGAATCGAGTCGCCGGGCAAGGCGGCGCTGGAGTCGTTCGACAAGCGTCACAATCTGGTCGGCGACGTGGTCGAAGCCATTCGTCGGATCCAGTCCTACGGGCTGGCGGTCCACGCAAGTTGTATCTTTGGGGCCGACGCGGACGGTCCCGAGGCGTTTTCGGCGACCGAAGCGATGCTGCGGGAGGCGCACGTGACCGATCAGTATGCCTACCCGCTGAATGCGCCGCCTGGCACGCGGCTTTGGTACCAACTTCAAGCCCAGGGTCGGGTCCTGGATTTTGGACACGAGATTCCCATCCAGTTCCTGACCAACGTGGTACCCCGGCGCATGTCGAGGCCGGAGTTGTTCGAGGGGATGGCCACCTATTTCGAGACCGTGTTCAACCCGCGCCACTATGCGGAGCGGGCGATCGGGTTCGTGCACGGTATCAAGCGCAAGCCCCAGGTCAAGGCGACGGCCTCACCGCTTCGGGACGCCTGGCGCAACCGTGGCACAGTGGGACCGGTCATGCGGTACCTGCTGCTCCAGGCGCCGGAAGACATCCGGCGCACGTTCCGGGACATCGCCCGGGCCACCCAGAAGACGGCTCCGTTCATGAGTTCCAACCTGTTCCTGCTCCACATTCTCTTTCTGGTGAATCACAAGCGGGCCCTGTACGCTGCCTTGCGATTCCGGCAGCGTGCGGAACTGGAGCGGAAGCGGCCCGACGTGCTCCCGCCACCGGTGAACGAGGTGCCGGTCCCGGGATGGGTCCGGGAGAACACGCGCCCGGTCCTGGACGCCGCATTCGACGCGGTTCGGCCTGGTTCGGACCGTCTGGAAACCTGTTGCCAGATGGTGGTGGGGGCCCTTTCCGACCTGGTCGACGAGGTCGGGGACGCGCCGGAAGGATTCGATGATGTGCTGGCCGAGCGGCTCCGGCTTCATTGTGGTCGAGCCATGGGCCGGGTGTCAGACATGCTGGGCGGAGCAACGCCCATGTTCGACGGCCAGGTCCCGCCCTGGCTGGCTCGAGAGGTGGTCGATGCTCTGGACAGCATTCGGCGGTTCCGCGCACTGCTCCCGTGACGGGTGAGGGGCCACCACCGGGAAGCCTGCCAAAAGGAGAAAACGGTCACCCGGCCTGGTCGACCCAGGCTTCGATCTCGGGGTCCAGGTAGATTCCGGCCAGCAGATCCTGAGCCCATCCCACTTTCCGGGCCTGAAGACGTCGCGCCATGCGGACCGCCATCACCTGAACCGGTGGCACTTCGCTCCAGACAACCTCCTCCAAAAACCGCCAACGCTCCTCCGGTTCAGTCCGTCCCTCCACCACTCCGGCCATGCACGGCTCGCACAACAACACGGCTCGAGTCGGTTCCGGTCGATCCGGCAACGGCAGCACCTCGACCACCTCGAGCCGCTGGCCGCCGACTCCACAGAACTCGCACCGGGACCGGGCACGCCGGGCAAGCTCTCGCCCCAGTGCCTGGACCGCTTCTTTCCTCGCCCTGTCCGCCTGGTATCCTGTGGCCATCAACACCTCCTTCTCGTTCGATCGCGCCCGTTCAGGCGCCCCCTTCCCCACCATCCAGGTCCGGCGCCCGGGTCGAGGTCGAAGGATTCTCACTCGATTCCCCAGCCTCCCCGGGGACGGTTTGGCTCGAATCGCCGACCTGATCGCCTCGCCCCTCCTCCTGCACCAGACGACCAGAAACCCGGCTCGCCGGTACTTCCTCCGGTTCCCGCACGGTCCGACCTTCCGACTCGTCTCCCCTCTCCGACCGCGCCGGACGACGCCACCGAAGCACCAGCATGGCAAGAGGAGGCAGGAGCATGTTGAGCGAGTGAGGCCGTCCATGCCAGGGCACTTCCTCCGAGACCACCTGCCCAGCGTTGCCCAGGTTGCTCCCCCCGTAGATTTCCGAGTCGCTGTTGAGCAGTTCGTCATACGTCCCGGCCCGGTCCACGCCGACCCGGTAGTTCGAGCGAGGAACAGGTGTGAAGTTGTAAACGAACAGCAGCGCTTCCTCCGGGTCCTTGGCCTTTCTCAGGAATGCGATGATGCTTCGGTCCGCGTCGTTGAGGTCGACCCATTCGAACCCCTCGTGCGAACAGTCCATCTCCCAGAGCGCCGGATGGTCCCTGTAGAGCCGGTTGAGATCCTGGACGAATCGTTGCAATCCCCGGTGCCACGGGTGATCGAGAAGCTCCCAGTCAAGGGCGCGGTCATGGTTCCATTCGCGCCATTGCCCGATCTCGCCGCCCATGAAGAGCAGTTTTTTGCCTGGATGTCCATACTGGTAGCCGTAGAGGAGGCGGGTATTGGCGAGTTGCTGCCACATGTCGCCGGGCATTTTGCCGGTGATGGATTTCTTGAGGTGCACGACCTCGTCGTGGGAAAGTGGGAGGACGTAGGCTTCACTGAAAGCGTACCAGATGGAAAATGTGAGTTTTCCGTGCTCGTATTTTCGAAAAATGGGATCCTTGGCCAGGTAGGCCAGGGTGTCGTGCATCCAGCCCATGTTCCATTTCAGGTCGAACCCCAGCCCCCCCAGGTGGGTCGGCCGGGTTACCCCGGGCCAGGCGGTCGACTCCTCGGCGACCACGAACGTCCCGGGAAAACGCTCTCGAACCGTGTCGTTGACCTCTCGTAGGAAGTCGATGGCCTCCAGGTTCTCCCGACCACCGAACCGGTTCGGGACCCACTGGCCGGGTGCTCGAGAAAAATCGAGGTAGAGCATGGAGGAGATCGCGTCGACCCGGAGTCCATCCACGTGGTAGTACTCGAGCCAGAACAGGGCGTTTCCGACCAGGAAGTTCCGCACCTCGTTACGGCCGAAGTTGAACACATAGGTTCCCCAGTCCGGGTGTTCGCCCTGGCGGGGATCGATGTGTTCGTAGACGCCGGTGCCGTCGAAGCGACCGAGGGCGAAGGCGTCCTTGGGGAAGTGGCCCGGGACCCAGTCGAGGATGACGCCGATGCCGGCCTGGTGGAAGGCGTCGATGAGCGCCATCAGGTCTTCGGGGGCGCCGTACCGACTGGTGGGGGCGTAGTAGCCTGTCACCTGGTATCCCCAGGAGCCGACGAAGGGGTGCTCCATCACGGGGAGGAACTCCACGTGGGTATATCCCATTTCCTGAACATAGGGAACCAGGGTCTCGGCCATTTCGCGATAGGTCAGCGGCCGGTCCTCTCCAGGTTTCTCCCCGGGCGCGCGTTGCCAGGAGCCCAGATGCACCTCGTAGATACTCATGGGCCGTTCCCGCACGGATTGCTTCGCCCGGTCGGCCATCCACTTCCGGTCCTGCCACTGGTATCGACCCAGGGTGTGCACGATGGAGGCGGATTCGGGCGCCACCTGCATGCGGAACCCGTAGGGGTCGGCCTTGTCCAGGATCACCTCCTGATGGGTCTTGATCTGGTACTTGTAGAGTTCACCATCGTCCAGGCCGGGGACGAAGATCTCCCACACACCGCAGTCGAGACGGCGCATGGCATGCTTGCGTCGGTCCCACCCGTTGAAGGATCCGATCACGCTGACACTCCGGGCCTGGGGCGCCCAGACAGCGAACTGGACCCCGCCCACCCCCTGCACCTCCACCTTGTGTGCGCCCAGTTTCTCATATACCTTGTAGTTCTTGCCCTGGCCGAACAGGTGCAAGTCGAAGTTGGTCAAGGTGGGCAGGAAAGCGTAGGAGTCGAGAAAGCGCTCTCGAGCGCCCAGGGCGTCCACGCGCTCGAGTTCATACGCGAGGGGGGGCGTGCGACCGGGGAGGAAAATCTCGAAAAAGCCGTGGGCATGGAGGCGCTCCATCCGATGGCGGACCTCGCGCCCTCCCGGCTCCTCGATCACAAACGCTTCCTCGGCATCGGGGAGAAAGGCGCGGACCGCCGTCCCCCTCGACCCGTCCACCTCCACCTCGTGGGCGCCCAGCACAGTGAACGGATCGTCATGGTCGGTGTATATGATACGATACATTTCAGCAGGATCGACGGTTCCACGCATGGCGGCCTCACTGCAATCGGTTGATGGGACCACCATAGCATAACGTCGAGCCGGTTCAAGCGCTACGGCGGGAGGCGTGTCGGGTTCCGTGCCCGGGCGGATGACCCACAAAGGAGGGAAGCGGTTGCTGATCAAGAGCGAACCACGTTGTCCGGCGGACCGCGCGCGCCTGGGGGACCACGCGGTGGCCCGAAACCATGCCGACCGGTCCCAACCTCTGCTCAACGAGGTGATGGACACCCGGTTTGGGCCGGTGCACCGTAACTGGAAAGCCCTGTGGACTTCCCAGGTGAAGGCGGAACAGGAGACCGAGCGACGCAAGCTCGAACGCGACGCGGCCGACGCAGCTCTCACGCGGATCTGTGAGGAACTTGCCCGGGAGCTGACCAGGCGCCAGGGGAGCGGGGCCGGGCGACCGGAACAGTACCTTCCGGCTCGACTGTTCGACAAGGACACGCCGGCTCCTCCGGTCAAGCCGCAGGAACTCTCATCCCTCCTCTCCCGAATCCTCGACGCTTCCGACACCGTGATTGCACCGGACCTGAAACGCCGGCTCCTCCAGGCACACCAGCATGCGCTCGAGGCCCGTACCCGGTTCAAAACGGCCCTACAAAGCGCCCTCGAGGTACGGGCGGAACGGGCGGCCGCCGACGAAAGCTGGGACGAAGCCTACACGGTTTACCACCTGACGGTCGAATACGTGGCGAGGAGTGATCCGGATCGAATCCGGCGCTGGATCCTCCCGTGGCCTCCCGGGTGATCCTCTCGCCGATTCGAAAGCACGACCGCACCGACGGCCTTCAACGCCCCGGGCGTCGCCCCCGGGCCTCCCGACCCTCAGTCAAGGTCGTCCAGCACGCAACCGTACCGCTCGCTCACGAAATGGGCTCGATTCGTCCGGCCCAGCCCGGATACCGTGACCGCCCGCTGCTCCCGGTCGATCTCGTACCCACTGATCGGCACGTACTGCCGGGCCTCGTTGCGGCAACGCTCCTCGGTCTGTCCCACCACGAACAGGCACGAGCACATCTGCTTGGCATAGAACGAGGAGATGATGGAAGGAAAATGCCGAATATGCTGCCAGTTGGCCGCACTCCACGCCCCGATGGCGATGACCAGCAGCGCCAGGATTCCCGCTGTGACCCGTTTCCACGTCATGTCGTTCGACCTCCCGGAGTCGCTTCATCGCCTCTCACTGGGTTTTCCCGGTCTCGACGCTCGCCACCAGGAGCGTCAACCATTTCTCGAGCTGGAACGTGTGGTCCCGGTCGTCACCGGTTCGGACCACCACCAGGTCGAGCGAGGGGATGACCACGATGGACTGGCCCCAGTGGCCCAGGGCGGCGAACGTGTCTTCCGGCACCTCGGCAAACGGCGCCTCGAGCCCGGATTCCGGGTCCGGGCGGTTCACCCACCAGTGGCCGCCCGGGTGCAGGCCCGATTCCCTTCGGTCCGGGTCCAGAGTCCGGTAGGCCGGTGCAATCTGCGTGTAGTGGGCGACCCAATCCCTGGGCAGTATCCGCCTGTCTCCCCAGACGCCGTCCCGCAGCACCAGGTAGCCGAATCGGGCCATGTCTCGAGGCGTGGCATAGAAATAGGACGAGCCCACGAACGTTCCAGATCTGTCCCGCTCGAACACGGCACTGCGCATGCCGACCGGGTCGAACAATTCCTCCCAGGGAAAACGAGCATAGCGTTCCGGACCCAGCACCTCCTTGAGGATCCCCATCAGCAGATTCGTGGTCCCGCTCGAATACTCCCACACGGTCCCCGGGGGCGACTCCAGCGGCTGCTCCGCCGTGTACCGCGCCATGTCGGCCCGACCGGAGGTGTAGAGCATGGCGATGACCGAGGATTTCAACGGCGACGCCTCGTACCCCTCGGACCACTCGAGCCCTGAACTCATGAACATCAAGTGCTCCAGCGTGATGTCCCGGTGCCCCTCCCGATCCAGGGGAGGATAGTACCGGGCCGCCGGGGCGCGCATCTCGATCACCCCTTGCCGGACCGCGATGCCGTATAGAACGTTGCTCACGCTCTTCGATACCGACCAGGCCAGATGCCGCGTCTCGCGCGTGTAGCCCCGGGCATATCCTTCCGCAACCAGGCAGCCGTGACGCACGACCACGAACCCGTCGGTGCGAATGCCCGCGCGGTCCTGCTCGTTCCCGGTACTGCTCATGACATACGCGATGGCCGCATCCAGCCTGGCTGGGTCCATGCCCATCTCTTCAGGCAACCGGTCCTCCCACTCGGCCCCGGGCCAGCCACAGCCGACTCGCCCGGTACCCGGCTCCCCCATCGCCGCATTCCCGCCTCCTTCCACCTCCCTGTCCGGTGGGTTGCCGCTCTCCCCCACGGCCCGACCGGGACCCAGGCTCAGGATCGCCAGGAAAATCACGAGGAGGCCGTATGCAGGACCTTCTCGAGGTGTCACCCCGTGTACCAGATGTCTCATGCTCCTCCCTCCGCCTGTTGCTTCAACGCGCGGACCGGGTAGGTCCCGATCCGGGCACCGGTCCGGCTCGAGGTCCCTGCCTGAAATTCCAGTCGGCGGACTCGGCCAGGCTGCGCGGCTGAGCAGGCCGTTCCAACGGCCACCGGCGCAAGACCAACTCCACGCCGACAAAGCCCACCAGGTTCCCTCCCCCAACGGCCTCGAGGGTCCAGTCAGGCCATGCGATGGAGAAGAGGAAGGCGGCCCAGTACCCGGCCGCCATGATCCAGACACGCCAGTTGATGGTGGCCGAGACCATGGAGGCCCCCACCGCGAGGGTGGACAGTGCCAGGAGGACCACCTTGGGGAGTGAGAGTCCCCAGGCGATTCCCAGCACCCCTACGGCGACGAACCCGGCAAAGATTATCAACAGCAGCACCACCAGGCTACGATTGACCGCATTCTGAAGCAAGACCTTTCGGTGCCATGCCACGGCCGCGAGGGTCGCGGCGATCAGTACCAGGATGGCAGCCAGGAAGCTTCGAGGGGACAGCGTCACGTGGAAGGTACGCTGAACCACGCCGGCGCCCACCGGGACGACGACCCAGACGAGGAAGAGGATTGGGAAGAGGCTCCGGCGCACGGCCATGCCCGCAGTCAGGTCCAGATCTCGAGCCAGGGCCTGGAGTCCGTGAAACGCGGCCTGCTCCCCGGCGAGTTTCCGCTCCAGGGCGTCGAGCCTCTCCTGAAGTCGGGGGTTGGGCTCTGGAAGTTGCCCCACCAGCACCGAGGCCGCTTGATGATTCTCGCGGTCAAGTTCGAACTCGGCCATGCACTCGAGCGCCTGCTGGAGCCCTTCCCTGGCATCGGTGTTTTCCTCCCACTCCCGCAGCGCCTCCTGAAACCCGAACCGGGATTGCCCGAACAGGTCATACACCTTCACGCTGTCGGGCGGTCGCTCCGTCCGGGCATCCACCATCTGTATCAACCGCGTCAACCGTTCCCACGCCTGCCGCGCCACGGTCGCCGAGTGTCGGTGCCGCTTGAACCGGAGCAGGGCATCCCGAAATTCGGTCACACTCTGATACCGTTCCTCCTGCCGCGGCTGCATGGCTGTCCGGCATATCTCGGCAAGTTCGGGGGGCACGTTCTCGAGTGCCCTGGGGGGGTCGGATCGGAAGGCGCAGAAGAGGGTGTCGAAAAGCGTATCTTGTCCATGAGGAGGGGACCCGGTCAGCACCTCGTACAGGGTGGCGCCGAGCAGGTAGACATCGGTGCGCTCGTCAATCTGGTCGTTCCGCCCCGCGGCCATCTCCGGGGCCATGTAGGCCGGTGTACCGGCGACGCCTCGAGCGTTTCGGGCCAGGGGAAGGCGGCCGCCCGGGTCGTCCCGGAGTGACAGGGCGATCCCCCAGTCCACCACGTAAACCTCGCCGAACCGACCCACCATGACGTTGTCCGGTTTGATGTCCCGGTGCACGATTCCGCGACTGTGCGCAAACTCGAGAGCCCGGCACACCGCGGCGAGAATGTCGAGGTGCCATCCGAGCGGGTCCTCACGGAATCCCTCGCCTGGAGGAATCGCACGGCCCTGGATGAAGGTGCGCCAGGCGTTGCCCTCGATACGCTTCATCACCATGACCGCTGCGCCGTCTTCGGACCGGCCCAGAAGGTGTACAGGCACGATGTTCGGGTGCTCGAGTCGACCGGTAACCCATGCCTCCTGCAGCAGTTTCCAGGTCAGTTCCCGGGACTGAACCTGAGGCTTGAGCCGCTTGACCGCCACCTCTCGCCCCAGAGACCCCTGCATGGCGAGTTGCACGACGGCGACGCCTCCTTCACCCAGCACGCCCTCGAGCACCAGGTCTGCCCGTCCGCGCGTATCCCCCCCGCCGAGTGCCAGGGTGGGAAGCGATTTCAGGCGGTCCTGATGGTCCGGCTGGAGGTATCCGACGGTGATGGTTCGGTCCGGGTCGAACCGGGCCTCTTCCGCGTCCAGGTGGAGAGAATCCCAGACCCTGGAAAAGACTTCATGGTCTCTCGAGCCCCCGTCCATCGCCCGCCTCGTGCCGCGCCCGGCTCTGTCAAGTTCGATCCCGGTCGTCCAGCTTGCTCACGAAGATGTCCTCGGCCACGTCCCGCTCCACCGCCAACTCGGTCTCCTCGAGCTTGACGCAGAACGCGGGAGAACGCTGGTGCAGCTCCACGATGGCTCCGGGCACGATCCCAAAGGAAGCCAGACGGTGGAGGCGTGCGTGGCTCTTGGGTCGGATGTAGGCGATGCGCCCCCGCTCGCCCGGCCGCAGCTTGGTGAGGTCGCACACCATGGCGCCCACGGAACGCTGTTTGCGCGCACAGCATCGACCGGGGGGAATGGGACGGCCTTCCGGCGTCTCGGTAGGGTGACCCAACAGGGTGCAGATCCCCTCTTCCATTTCCGGGAGCAACGTGTGTTCGGTCTCGCAGGCCACGACTCGCCGCTTGTCCGGGTCGAGCTTGAGAATGGATGCGAGCAGCGTGTCGGCCAGTCTGTGCCGCCGCACCACCACCCGGGCCACCTGGCCGCCCGTCCGGGTCAGGAGGATCTCGGGTCCTTTTCGGTAGACCAACTCCCGGGACTCCAGTGTGTCCAGGTCTTCCTCACTAATGGGCTCAGGACACAACTCGCGCACGCGCTGCTCGGTCGCACGACCTCCCTCGTTGGCTACCCAGACGGCCTCGAGAATCTCCTCCAACGTGGATTCCATGCCAAACCCCTTGCTCCCGGGTGCTCCGGCCCCTCCCCGCCCCCGGAGATCAGGCGAAACTCACACCCAACGCGCGACACACGGCATTGACCAGCGCGCCCGCCAACACACAATAGACCATGACCCCGCCCATGATGACAAGCGCTGCCTTCAGCCCGTGTTCCTTGATGATCACGATCACCGCGTTCAGACACGGCATGAGGAACGTCATGACAAGCAAGGTCACCACGAGCTGGACACTGTCGAACGATTCCTGGACCAGGTGAAGTTCGGCTGCTCCGCTCTCTCTCCGGATGAGCGTCTTGATCAACACCTGGATCGCCTTGTCCGGCAGGCCCAGAAGGTGCCCCACCACCGGCCGCCCGGCTGCTTCCAGCAGGTCCAGTCCGCCCATCCAGTTGAGCACGTACATGATGAACGAGGCCAGCATGAAAACCGGCACCGCCTCCTTGGTGAACTGCACCGAACGCCGCCAGGTCCGCGCCAGCACCACCCTGGGCTTGGGCAACCGCATCCGTGGGATCTCCATGATGAAGTCGGGCAGGCGTCCACCAAGGACCCTGTTGGCAGCCACCCCGGCCACCAGGATCTGAAGCAGGATGATACCGTACACGGTCACCGGAGCAGTCCAGGACAGGTCCCTCAGAATGAGAATCTGGACGCTCAACAGGGGAGCACAGGGAATGCCCAGGATGAGAAGGAAGGTGGCGATCAAGCGCTCCTTGCGCGTGTCCAGCATCCGGGTGGTGATCACGGCCATGGTGACGCAAGAGAATCCCATCACCAACGGGAGCACGCCCTTTCCGTTCAGGCCCACGAGCCGGAGCACGCGATCGAGCAGGATGGACAGACGGGGGAGGTACCCGGAGTCCTCGAGCACGGCGAAAAACAGGAAGAAAAAGAAGAGAACGGGCAGCACGATCCCGAAAGCCAGGAACAATCCGGTGGGGAGCAAGCCGAAGTCCGGATCCATCAACGCTCCCCGCAAAAACGCCCAGGGAATCCGGTCTACCACCGGAGTCATCAGGGGAATGAGCCAGCCGTCGAACACCTTCTGCTCGATCGTGTCCACCACCAGGCCGGCCCCGAGTTGGCCCACCCACAGGTACATCGCCATGGTGATGACGATCGCAACAGGCACCCCGG
>Ga0256914_1003427_pt1 | contig 12496 bp, 11 predicted proteins | sample HulkmetaG_FD_191571 | JGI IMG/M metagenome (GOLD analysis project Ga0256914, IMG submission 191571) | Hydrothermal chimney microbial communities from Main Endeavour vent field at the Juan de Fuca Ridge, Pacific Ocean - Hulk | ecosystem: Environmental > Aquatic > Marine > Hydrothermal vents ...
TGGCAGCAGGACATCGAGCAGCCCGGCATTTGTACGGTTTGTGCGTGCCAGGGCGGCCCTGATACCTGCAGGCTGGAGGAACTATCTGCACCTGCCGGCACGGGATGTGGTCAAAAGGTGGGAGAGGTCAGGGGCGGTGGTCCTTACAACTGGAGAGGCAGGGACACTTAGCGCAGGTTTTGACAAGGGTAGGGTGGTTATCACTACATTCTCAGGCCATGTAATAGACGCAGGAAAGGTGCTATCTGTTGAGACAACAGGGGATAAGGTGTGAATATGGAGACGAAATTTGTGGGCGCACACGTCAGTATTGCAGGTGGGGTGGAAAATGCCCCACTGAACGCGGCAAAGATAGGGGCCAAGGCATTTGCCATGTTTACAAAGAATCAGAGACAGTGGAAGGCAAGGCCTCTTTCCCGCGAGAGCATTCAGGGATTCAGGCAGAACATGGAGCATGTTGGCATTACACCTGATCACTGTCTGCCCCATGACAGCTATCTCATTAATCTTGGCCACCCGGTCCCTGAGAAGAGGCGCAAATCATTGGATGCCTTCAGGGACGAGATGAAACGGTGTTCGGAGCTTGGACTTGGGATGCTGAACTTCCATCCGGGGAGCCATCTCAATGAGATAACGGAGAATCAGTGCATTGATAATATTGTGGAGTCTCTGGATACCGTGCTGTCAGAGACCTGCGGGGTGAAGGCTGTTATAGAGAATACAGCAGGACAGGGCACGAATGTTGGATATCGTTTTGAGCATATTGCTGCCATCATAGAGGGGGTGAGTGACAGGTCCAGGATAGGAGTGTGTATTGATACATGCCATGCCTTTGCTGCAGGATATGATATCCGTACAAGAAAGGTGTATGAGCAGACCATGGATGAGTTGGATCGTGTGATAGGGGTGGAATACCTGTGCGGCGCCCATCTTAATGATTCCAAGAAGGGCCTCGGGAGCAGGGTGGATCGCCATCAGAGCCTTGGCAGGGGTGAGATTGGCCTTGACGCCTTTGGTTATATCATGAATGATCAGCGTTTTGACAACATGCCCCTTGTTCTGGAAACAGTTGATCCAAGTCTGTGGCCTGAGGAGATACGCCTGCTTTACAGCCTTGTTGAGTAAATTCCTTCATCCTGTAGTGGGATTTTAAGTATGCGCCTTTATGAATATGGTATGATATGAGGCCCTTATGGCCCCATATGATGCCATGTATTCTCTTTCAATCCTTTTTATCTGGCCTTTTGTACGTATGACAGGAGTGGTCCCTGCCGGTACCACACCTGTCATCTTCAGTGCCCTGAGCATGGCAGGCAGGTCCGGATAGGTCCTCACAACTGATCTTTCCTCTATTTCCACGTCTGGAAAGAGTCTGCTTGTCACTTCCTGTATCTTTTTTATATCTGGAAAGGATGCTGCTGCAATGTTTGCCTTTTTGTTGATCCCATATCTGATGGCTGTAGCAAGTTCAGTTAGTGTCCTGTTTCCAAACAGGGAGATCGCAAATATGCCTCCTGGCACAAGGATATCTTTCAGGCAGGTGAGTGATGCCTCCAACTGTCCAAACCACTGGAAAACCCCGTTTGAGGTCACAAGATCAAAGCTTTGGCCAGGGCGCAAGGGCAGGTGCTCTGCATCAGCGTTGATGAACTCGATTGATTTATGTGTCCTGAATCTCTCAGAGGCGGTCTGTACCATGCCATGCGCAATGTCCAGGGCAATGATCCTGGCGCCAGGATATGTGTGGTTCAGGAGGCCGGTATAAAATCCGGTGCCACATCCTGCCTCGAGAATGAGTGAGATATCCCTGTCTGTAGGGAGCAGGGTTGCAAGTTTTCTCCCTGTCTGTTTCTGGACCCAGGCAAAATTTTCATAAGTATCCGCAGCCCTTGTGAATGACTCAGCTATCCTGTGTCTTTTGCCATGATTCATAAAGTCTGTGAAACCTTTCTGTGAGAAAGGGAAGATGACCCGCCCCTTTGATTACATTTACCTGGCCTTTACCTGGAGCCTGTTCAAGAGGGGCCACAATATCACGGGAACCATGAAAATACACGGTCTTCTTTGTTTGGAATACCTTTTGTTCAAAGGGATGGTTAACGAGGAATGACAGGCCGGCCCTTAGGTGACTGGTGTCCCATGCCTTCAAGGTGTTTTCCTGAAGTGTGCTCCTGAACCATGCGAGATCGTCCCTCTGCCCGGTGAAGCAGAGCCTGTGAAACCGCTCAACCGCTCCTCTTCTGTCACTATATATCTCTGTCAATATCTTGTCTGCATCCTGACTCTGAAAGTGTTTCATGACAGAGATCAGGCAGACATCAGCTATGAGTTCAGGGATTTTTATGCATAGAAGGGCCGCAACTGTTGCCCCAAGTGACCAGCCAAGAACATGTATCTGGTCTGTTTCCAGTAGAGAGGGCAGGGCGGATACATCGCTGGTTATATCATCCACAAGGGGTTCCTTGGGGAGGATGTAGTTGAACCCGAGGGCAAGGCGGGAGAAGATGTCAGGCATAAAGGCCCATCCCGGCAGCAGGAGCAGCCACTTTTCATATCCCCTATGCACGAAAGAGAACTTCAAGCCGGCTTGTCCTGCTCTTTGACCTCAACACTGTCCAGGAGTTTCCTGACCGCTCTTGCCAGCTCTTCAAGCACAACCGGTTTTTGCAAAAAGATGTTTATTCCCGCATCCTTCAGCACATTTCTGTTTGTTGTTGTGCTGTATCCTGAACAGAGTATTACCGGGCAGTTTGGTCTGATCCGTTTTATGTGGGCGCAAAGTTCAGCCCCTGTCTTGTGGGGCATTGTCTGGTCTGTGATGACGAGTCTGTATCTGTCAGGTTCATTGTTGAACTCGTCAATGGCACACACAGGATCATCGAATATCTTTATGGAATACCCCATGCGCTGGAGGTAATCTTTTGTAATGTCCAGTATCTGGTTTTCATCATCCACGATCATGATGCACTCTGATCCGCCTGCCGGGACGGGACGACTGGTAGGGGTGGCTTTATCTCCTTCCCCCCTGAGTTTCATGGTATATACAGGCAGAAATATACTGAATGTCGTGCCTTTTCCTGGCAAGGATTCCACTTCGATGAAGCCTCCATGCTCCTCCACTATGCCGTGGACCATGGACAGTCCAAGTCCTGTGCCTTCCCCTGTTTCCTTGGTGGTGAAATATGGGTCAAAGATCTTGTCCAAGTCGTTCCGGTCAATGCCACACCCGGTATCCGAGATTTCAAGTTTGAGGTATGCCCGCTCCTCCCCTTCGTGTTTTGAGCCGACAGGGGCAGATCTGCATGTCTCAGTCAGACGCACCCACATGATGCCTCCCTTCTGTTCCATGGCCTGGTAGGCATTGGTGCATAGGTTCATCACCATCTGATGCATGCGCGTGGCATCTGCCACAATGGTTTCAGAGGTCGATATCTCCTGTCTTATCTCTATGGTTGATGGTATGGAAGAACGAATCAGTTTTACTGTCTCCTTTACCACAGAACTCAGTTTCAGAGGCCGTTTGCTGTGCTCTGCCTTGCGGCTGAATGTGAGTATCTGTTGTACCAGGTCCTTGGCCCTTGTGGCAGCAGCATATGCCTCGTTCAGCTTTGCATTAAGGCCCGGCCTGTCCTGGAGTTCCATCTGTACCAGTTGTATGTAACCTATTATGGCAGTAAGGATGTTGTTGAAATCGTGTGCGATGCCCCCTGCCAAGGTGCCGATGGCCTCCATCTTCTGGGCCTGTCTGAGTTGATTTTCCAGTTTGCGCAACTCTGTCACGTCAATTGCTACGCCCCTTGCACCTATTAACCTACCATCCTTGTAGACAGGTGCGGAACGAATATGGACAGGAAATCGCCTGCCGTCTTTTGCAAGGGCTGTATATTTGTTGAGAGCGAGCCTCTTGCCATTTAGCGTGGCTTCATAGTTTTCCTTGGCCCTTTCCCTCTCTTCCGGGATTATGAGGTCAAGCAGGTTAATCTTCTTCTCATACATATCGGCTTCAGCAAAACCGAACCTTTCAAATGCTATTTGGTTTGCAAATGTAAGTATGCCCTTGGTATCTGCCTCCCATACCATCTCTGGGAGCATGGTAACCAGGTCATGGAACCTTCGTTCACTCTCCCGGTATCTCCTGGTATTGTCCACAACCTGGTGTTCCAGGGTCTTCCTGCTGGAAAACAGATGGGTTACGAACAGGGTGACAAACATGATCAAAAGAAGGAATATCAGGAAGTTGAAGCAGGGATAGATGAAACGCAGATACTGTTCTCCCCTGAGCACCCCGATCTTTTGCCCTTTGTATACGATGTCTGCCTTGAACAGGTGGACAGGGATCAGCCCTGTCCGGACCAGCAGTGAATCAAGGCCACTGAGCTGCGGGCCCTCGATGAAAAGGAACATGTTGCCGCTCAGTTCTATTACCTTGAAGCTTTTGTAGTGATTGGCTTCTGCGGCAAGCTCAAGGTATGCTGCAGCACCTGATTCATCAAACTGCCACAGGTCGTGGGCAATGATGGACGCATGGGTCTGTATCAGATGGGTGCCGCTGTTAATATAGTCATGGTATGTGTATACGGAAAAGACAGCACATACAGCTATTACCAAGAGGTAACCCAGCCCAATCTGATGTATAATTTTACCATGAAGATCCATACGGTTACACTATCTTTCCATGCCCCTGGCTCACCTATGGCTGCATGGTTCCTGAGGTGGTCCCGGGCTTGCGGGCGGTCTCTTTGTTTTTGTTAAGTTGTTCCAGTACGGCGGAAAAGGAGAAGTCATACTGTTTCTGGTCGGGATTGAGGATCATGGAAAAGTGTCGGAAATCAATGTCATCCCACTGGTTGTCCATGAAAAAGGGGTAGAACCGGTGGATATTCTCCCTGTTGATCACTGCAAAATAGGACCGCTTTGGAAATGGTCCCTTGTAACCGTTGTAATCATCATAGATCATCACCAGTGCCCAGGCCCCGTCCATAAAATGGCCGCCTACAGTTGCAGTGAATGTCCCTGTGGTTACCATGTCAAATGAGAGGTTTGTCCAGTCTATGCCACCTGTAAGGCAGTCCGTTCCTGGTTTTTTCCCGTTTTCCCTCATGGCCAGGGCCGCACCAACCGCCATGCCGTCGCTTGCTGCCCAGACTATGTCAGTGTTGCGATATCGTGCCAGCAGTCCGGTTGTTACATGTTCAGCCCTCTCGATATCATAGAAGGCCGGTACCACCTGAAGTATCTTGACCTGTCTGTATCTGTTTGCCGCCTTGTCCAGGCCCTTGACCCTGAGACTGGATGAGGTGGTCTTGACTGTGCCGCTAAGGCCCACGATGTTGATATCTTTGTCCCCCTGTTTCAACCGTGCCCTGATCAGTTCATCGGCAAGAAGGTAGCCGGCATGAAGGTCATCTGGCAGGAATTCTGCAAACCAGTTACGATATTTTTGTCCTGGTCTGCCGAATGTTGCACTGTCCTTTGCTGCAATCCCTTCATTTATAAGGATAATTCGTACTCCACGTCCGGAGAGGCCTGGAAGCAGCAGCCTTCCCATATCATTTTCGTTAACCAGTACCAGGTATTGAGGCAGTTTTTTCCTGGACAGCACCTGATTTACCACATGGATGGTGGTAGCATAGTTACGTTCGCCATAAAGCACTTCCAGATCGATATTGAGGTCTTTTGCCGCAGCCTCCATGAACGATTCCATGCGTGAGAAAAAGATGTCATCCCTGTTGCCAGGGCTGATGAAGAGGACAGACGGGCCGGGTGGTATTTCAGATTCAGATGAGAAGCCTGTCACCGGGATCAGCAGGCAACATGTTATAAAAAGGGATGCAACAGTAAAAAGGAGGGTATATCTTGTGCGGTTACGACAATGCCTGATTTCCATTGAAGTTTCTCTACACTCTGTACCTATGCGGATGTGATGCTGTTAACGGGCTGGGTCTGGTGATAACTGTCCTGTATTATAAACCCCTTTGTGACAGATACCAGTCTTCTGAGATCATCCATGTGGTGGGCTGTGGTAAGCGATACCCTTATGCGTGCAGTGTTTTGAGGAACCGTAGGTGGCCGTATGGCCTTGGTGAAGAAGCCAGCGTCCATGAGGAGCCTCTGGAGTTCAAGTGCGGCCCTGTTGCTGCCAACTGTGATGGGGACTATCTGTGAGACACTGTGTGTTGAAATTCCTGTCTCATCTCTGAGCAGTTGTCTGAACCTGGCTGAAAGATCCAACAGGTACTGCCTTGGTCTGTCGTCCTGGGTAACTATCCTGATGGCAGACAGGGATGCCTCTGTGACCGAGGGTGGAAGGGCAGTGGAGAAGATGAAGGTGCGGCACCTGTTTATGAGCAGTTCTTTCATCTCCTGGGATACTGCGGCATAGGCTCCATAGCTGCCAAGGGCCTTGCCAAAGGTGCCTGTGATTACATCTACCTCTCTTGCAACATCCCTTTCCACAGCCCCTTCTCCGTACTTTCCGAATATTCCGGTAGCATGTGCATCGTCTATGAGGAGCATGGCACTGTATTGCCTCTTCAGGCGAATTAATGCGGGTATGTCAGCCATGTCTCCATCCATACTGAATATGCTTTCAGATATGATCAGTGCATTTGGGTAATCTTGCCTGTGTGTTTCAAGTAGTTGCCTGAGGTGTCCTGTGTCCCGGTGCCGGTAACGGAACAGCCTGGCCCGTGATAGCTGGATGCCGTCCATGATGCTGGCGTGGTTGAGCCGGTCTGAAAATATGGCATCATGCCTGGAACACAGAGCCGGTATTATTCCTGTATTTGCCAGATAGCCGCTGCCTAATACCAGGGCAGCCTCACTGTTTTTCAGCCGGGCAACTGCCGTTTCAAGTCTCTCATGGACCTCGAGTGTGCCACTCATGAGGCGTGATGCCCTGGCACTGCACCCCCCTGTGCGTGAGGCCCTGCATGATGCATCTATGAGGTCAGGATGGTGGGATAGGCAGAGGTAGTCATTGGAACAGAGGTCCATGAGACTCCTGCCCCTATATGTCACCCATCCTGGCCTGTCTGCCGGCATGAGAAGGTGAGTACGTCTCAGAAGCCCGGCCTTTTCTATCTTCTCAATTTCCTTGCTGATACTCATCTGTTTTAATCATATCTACTGCCTGCTCAACGGGGATCTCGGTATTTACCTCTATCAGGCCGGCTGACTTCAGTGGGGAGGTGTCTGCAAAGTGCTCCTTCTGCCTGAGATATATCTCCCATCTCCCGTCCGAGATAGAATGTTCCCCATCCATCCTGTTGGACAGACGCTGTTTTATGGTATCTTCACCGCATGTGCAGAGGATAAAATGTATCCTTGCGCCTGCTGCCTCAGCAAGCTCGATGACCTTGTTGCGTTCTTCCTGGGAGGTGTAGGTGGCATCGAGAACCGCTGATTCCCCACGGACAATGCGACTGCCTGCAAGTCTTGACATGGCCCTGTATGTCCTCTGGCTCATCTCTTTGCTGTATATGCCCGCTCCAAATGGTTCAATATGGCTCTCAGTGGCAGGTACACCTGCCACGATCTCTTTCCTGATCCTGTCAGAATTGAATACCGGAAGGTGATGTCTCTCTGCAAAGGCCTGGGCAAGGGTGGATTTCCCGCTTCCTGACAGGCCGAAGAATACGTAGAGATGGGCAGTGGGGGCCTTGCCTGCGTATTTCAGTGCGAGTTTGAAGTAATTTTCAGCCTGTCTTCTGCTTTCCTCTCTGACCTCTTTGTCAACTCCCTGGTCTTGACAGGTAAAGCAGCCTATCTTTCCCCGGACATACGCCCTGTAGCACTTGTAAAAGTCGTTTAGCAACAGCAGGTCAGGGTCATGGGAGTGTTCTGAAAAGTTTTTTATGAAATGGTCCGATAGCTGAGGCAGTCCAAAATGATCCAGGTCCATTGCAAGGAACGCCACGTCTGATGCCACGTCACCGCAGCGGAAACGCTGGTTGAATTCAATGCAGTCGAAGATGTAGACATCATGGGCCTTTCGGTCAAAACAGATATTTGCGGAGTACAGGTCCCCGTGTCCCTCCCTGATCCAGCCTTTTTCCATCCTGCTTTCTATCAGTTTGCGGTTTTCTGATATAAATCCGCGTGTGTAAAGGCAGATGGCATTGAAGGCCTCCTCTGTAATGACCTGGCCCACAAACGGTTCTGTCTGCTGGAAATTCTCTTCAGTATTATGGGTTATGGTCTGTACCGAGCCCATTTCCCTTACTTCCTCACTGCTGTCTGCAGATGCGTAGAAGGGTACCAGCCTGTTTACGATCTCCTGTATGTCTTTACGGCCAATCAGGTCCTGGTCAAGCAGCCTGTTCATGAGCCCCTCTTCTGGCATACGTCTCATTACCAGCACCCATTCCACGACCTCCCCTTTACCATTCAGGTCGAATTTGCCGTGTTCCGAGGTGAGAGGGACTACCTCTATGTAAATGTCAGGACATAGTCTCTGATTGAGGCGGAGTTCTGCATGGGAAAATTCCCTGCGTTTTTCAAGTGTGGAAAAGTCAAGAAAGCCGAAATCAACAGGTTTTTTTACCTTGAATGCCCTGTCTCCGGCAAGAAATACATACGAGATGTGGGTCTGAATGAGTTTTACCTCATGGGCCGGGGTGGTGATGAATCTTTCAAAGGTGGTGGGGGCCAGCATGGTCTCCATCCATTCAGGTTGTTGGATCATTTGATGTTACCCTCATTTGTCAAAGTCAAGGTTGTAGAGTAGAGTTGCCACCCTTGATTAACATGGTCTGCGTGATTATTCTGGAACAGAAAAAAGGGGAGTTTTTCCCTTTACTTCGCATTATATCTGGATATTTGATGTACGTCAGCCTGCTACAGGACACATCTATGGCAGATGGTGCCTTTCTGTATTTTGGGGGAGCTCATCAGTTACGAACATCCGCAAACATTATAGGGTGTCCTGAGGTCATGAGACGTGAGTACCGGCAAAACAGGAAATGCCATTTGGACCAAATGCTTGAACAGTATGAAGCATGCGGTTCTGGTATCCTTTATCTTTAGGAATTTGCTATTTAAACGCCGAACAGTCAAGACGGAATTTCCATTTTGATTGACAGGGGGACCTGTCATGGAATCAGGAGCTGAACATCAGCAAGATACATAAGTGATGAGATAACAGAACCGAGGTAACCCGTTATTTTTCGGGGTGCAGGTTGAAAACGCAGAAACAGACTTTTTGGGAATAGGAGTATATCAAAAATGGGAGAAATTCGCAGTGCTCTTGAGATAGCGCTGGAGAAGGCAGACAAACTTGGCAGCCTCGACAGGGAGGAACTTGATCGTCAGAAGTGGTCAGATGAGGGCAGGAAGATTGCTGCTGCCTATATTCAGGGCAAGGTGAACAGTCTGCAGGAAGAACTTTCCAAACTTGAAGGATGTGACATATCCGCTGTCCTTGAGGGTGTTATGGATGTCCTTCTCAGGAATGTCATGCTTCCAAGGGATGCCATGCAGTGGGATGCAATAAACCGTGCCTTGAAGGGCCTTGTGGAGGTGAAGGGCAGCACAGCGGCGCAGGTAGTACCTCAGATAGAACAGCTTCTCAAGACCTATGAGCAGACAAGGGATCAGTACCAGCAGCAGTTCAAGGAGCAGGTAAATCAGCGTATGGGTGGAACACAGGGCATGTACGGTATGGATCCAAACGAGATGCAGGCACTGGCGGCCCTTGAACAGGAGTGGACAAAGATATCGTCCCAGATCAACGAACAGTTTGAACAGCAGCTCAGGCCAATGAAGGAGTATCTGCGCACATAGGTGCATAGTGTCAGGCCATATTGCCAGTACACCTGATCCAGGGATGTTTTTTCATGGAAGAGAAAAGGCTGCGCCGCCTGCTTATAGAGCTCCAGAAGGGTATGATTGATGTAGATGCCTGTGTGAAGCAGCTCAAGACCTTGCCCTATGAGGATATGGGGTGGGCCTGCCTTGATCATCACAGGCGTTCAAGGGATATCCTCCCAGAGGTGGTTTACGGGCAGGGAAAGACCAGGGATCAGCTTTTGGAGATAATCAGGCGTATGGTGGCCGCAGGTGGCCCCCTGCTTGTTACCAGGGTTGGCAGCAGGATGGCAGAGTCTGTTATCAGACGGTTTGCCAGCCTTCAACCAGGAGTGAATCTCAGATATGCGCCAGAGGCCAGGGCAATATATCTTGAGCCTGGCCATGAAGGCCGATGCCTGAAGCCCAGGACCAGAGGTCACATCCTCGTGGTTACAGCAGGAACAGCGGACATACCTGTAGCAGAGGAGGCATGCATCACCCTGATGCTTGCAGGGCATGAGTTCCAGCGCATTTATGATGTAGGCGTGGCTGGGGTGCACAGGCTCCTCTCAAGGGTTGAACAACTCTCTCAGGCATCGGTCATCATAGTGGTGGCAGGGATGGATGGTGCCCTGCCTTCTGTTATCGGAGGCCTGGTGTCAGTGCCTGTGGTCGCAGTGCCGGTCAGCACGGGGTATGGGGCCAATTTTGCTGGCCTTGCCCCCCTTCTTACAATGCTCAACTCCTGTGCAACCGGCGTATCTGTTGTCAATATTGACAACGGTTTCGGAGCCGCTGCTGTTGCCGCCATGATAAATATGGACAGGCGGTGCTGATGCAATCTTTCAAAACGTCAGGCTGCTGCGGCACGCAGCCCCGGTGGGCACGTCTGGCACCGACAGTATAGGAGACAATATACAGTGTCTGTTGTTCTTTGCGGTTATCACAATATGGGTTGTGCGGCCCTAAAGGTCCTTATGGAGCTTGGTGTGGAGGTGCCGGCGGTGTTCACCCACAGGGATGATCCAGGGGAGAACACTTGGTTTTCTTCACTTGCCAAACTTTCTGCGGCCAATGGCATTCCTGTTTACTTTCCGGAGAATATCAATGACAGCCGGTGGGTTGGTCTGCTGAAAGAACTTGAGCCTGACATACTGCTGTCCTGTTACTTCAGGCAGATGATAGGACAGGAGGTCCTTGACATACCGAGGATCGCGGCAGTCAACCTGCACGGTTCCCTGCTGCCAAAGTATCGAGGGCGTTGTCCTGTGAACTGGCAGCTTGTGCACGGGGAAAAGCAGAGTGGGGTAACACTGCACCACATGGTGCTTCAGGCCGATGCAGGTGATATTGTAGGGCAAAAGGCGGTGGAGGTGGCGGATACCGATACTGCTGTTGATCTTTATGCAAAACTTGAGACTGCTGCCGTTGATGTGTTGAGGGAGTATATACCCATGCTCCTTGATGGCACTGCTCCCCGCATGGAGCAGGATCATTCACAGGCCACCTACTTTGGAGGCAGAAGGCCGGAGGACGGAAAGATCGACTGGTCGTGGGATGCTCGGCGTATCTGCAACCTGGTGCGCGCAGTGGCATGGCCCTATCCTGGCGCCTTTTTTGAAAAGGATGGCCAGCGGATCATGGTGTGGGAGTCAGAGCCTGTTGATCAGGACAGTGACTGTGCGCCTGGAACCGTGCTGTCAGTGGATGGTGATGGTGCACTGGTCAGAGCAGGCCAGGGGGCAGTGCTGCTCAAGGTGGTATCCCATGAGGGAGGTGATCCCCAAACGTCAGTTGATCCACGGAATCTTTTCATTCAGGGCCAGTTGTTGCAAAATCAGGATTGATGGCTCTCTTTCCGTGAATGTTACTATAGGTATAGGTTATCCATTTTATGTCTTGGTGATAATCTTGTAGGCCCATGATAGCGCGCTTCTCACCCGCGGTGCCACTGTTTTGAGTGCCTCATCATATTGGCACCACCGGTAGGCATCGTGTTCCGGTTTTCCTATCTCAGGGTTTATTGGCAGATTGATATTCTCCGTCCTCGTTTCCGCAATGTAGTAGCGTGCGATCTTGCGACGGTTGTTGTATGGGCCTGTATCCCTGTAATCATAGCCCCATCTGAAGTGAAGATCCGTTATGGTGGTTTCCTCCTCTGTCTCTCTGATTGCTGCTGCCACAGGGTCTTCGCCTGGTTCCACGATCCCCTTTGGAAAATCCCAGAACCCGTATGCCCTCAGAAGGAGAAACAGCCATATGTCACCTGCCTTTCTGCACAGGATTACACCGGCTGACAGGATCAAGTCCCTTTTGTCTGTAGATGCTTCCATGTGTTTACACATATCCGATTCAGATGTGAGATTGTTACACGAAAATTTTGACTTGTTTTTGTTCATCTGGTATTCCAGAGCCTGAAACTGTACGATTTGACCGCTGCCACTCTGTTCAGCACCGCGGACACTATTTAGAAAATATCTCTCTGTGTCAAGGGGTCAGACGTGGGGTGTTGTTCCTCTGGGCAGACTGAACAGGACAGGGCCTTTAATCCTGCAGATGTTATATTACGTGGTGCAGAGATCTTTTGGCCTTTGTCTCCTGATATATGGGTAGCGGCTGTTGCGCCATCTGTGGGAGCAACTACAGAGATATGCCTCAATACAAGATCAAAAGGAATATATTAACCAGCTTTTTCATCAGGACCGGT
>Ga0256914_1003428_pt1 | contig 12493 bp, 10 predicted proteins | sample HulkmetaG_FD_191571 | JGI IMG/M metagenome (GOLD analysis project Ga0256914, IMG submission 191571) | Hydrothermal chimney microbial communities from Main Endeavour vent field at the Juan de Fuca Ridge, Pacific Ocean - Hulk | ecosystem: Environmental > Aquatic > Marine > Hydrothermal vents ...
CTTGTCGTAATCCCCTCTAATCGGGGCATTTTCCGTACAGATTACTTGCCGCTAAAAAACTGAAAGGAGAAAGAGTCGTAATCCCCTCTAATCGGGGCATTTTCCGTACTCTTACCCTAATTTATCTCACGGTGTCAAGTAGTTGCAATGATACATTCGGGCATGTACCCTTTTTTCGCGTATTGGAAAAATTCACCTCAACAACAAAAGCCATTTTCTCTATTTAACCCACCAAAATAATTAGTTATTTATCATTTGAGCATCTATGTCCACTTTATAATCATATCGGTACGATTAGACCATGATTACAGGAAATCTCACTGTTGCTACCGATAGCTGAAAGGAAACCATTTTTCCGGTCGATTTGCTACCGCTGCAAGCAGCTCACCCATGTCAGCCGCACGGATAAGGCGTTGGAAGTGCCCTGTTTCCACCAGGTTCTGGTCTGAAATAATATCCTTTACTGGTATTGCCATAGACTTGGCTTTGCCAGGATCAATCTGATAAACATACATGAGTGAAAGAGGCAAAAGGGCCATAACATTCATGGTGGTACTGCCTGCCATACATATCTCAACGGATTCCTCCAGCAGTTTGCACGCGTCCGGCAACCATTTGGCAGCAAGGGATAGACGGGCAGCATTCAATGCAATCAGTTGCCAGGGATGTCCCCTGTACTGACTAACCAAAAAACTTATCTGCTTGATAATATTTTTATCCGCCTTTTTCCCTGTGTCTGCCATAAAACGAAGGATCAGGAGCAAACGATACGGTGCATTGATATCCGCCTTGCCGATGCCAAGCATTCCGGTAACCGTCATGTGTAGCAGAGACAAAAGGCCTTGGTTATCAGGGTTTGGCTGAAGGTATTCAGCAAGTTCACACGCCGCCTGCCCTGTCTTGCCAGCGTCAAGCAGCGCATATACCAGATAATTCTTCAACCTGAGGGCTTCATCTGCATATCGAACACCAAATGCCTCAATGCCTTTTTTTACGTGTTCTTTTACTTTCGGAAGAAATTGCGGGCCACAAAATCCGTAATTCTGTGCTACAGTGCCATGCATGGCCCCAAGCAGCCAGTTATCCTCCTTTCTGATGGCCATTACCCTCTGTTCTGTAATTAGAGCAGAGGCGAAATCGTGTGGCAAATCAGGCCTGAAGTCAAACCTGTTATGACGAAGCGCAGTGAAACAGTGGTTGTAATACTGGGCAGTGGCTGTCTGACCAGCATAACTTCCCAACTCCTGTGCAACCCGTATCCAGGGAGAGAGTGCCGCAGTATCTCCTGTATGGCCCAAGACAGCTATGCGTGCAGTCACTGCCCTGAGAGCAGATCGCGCCTTTGCTGGCAGAAGGCGTACAACCTGAACCATTTGATCCGGGGTAAAAAGGCCTGCTATAACCTTTGCGTATTCAGTGTCATTGGCACACATGTAAAGGCACTCTGACAACTCATCAATGTACCTTTCAGGTTGTGTACTGATCTGGTTGCATACAGATTGAAACCTGCCTGAACGCAGTATGGAGACGGGAATTTCGTGAAAATGCTGCAAAAAGATGGCGGGTTCGCACATACAGGCCAACAGCAGGGGAAGCAATACGGTATCCGCACCTTCTGACGCAAACATGACTGCCTGGGCTGCCTGGGAAAGGGTGCTGCATAGGAGGAGATTGGCTGGGCCCCTGTTAGTCAGGGCTATATCTGAGGCCGGACAGATGAGGGTTTCCCCTGTAACAGCGGCAAACTCCTGTTTGATATCCATGAGATCAACAGGAAATATCCTGCCAGAAGAATCAATGCCTCCTGTGGCAACAAGGCCACAGGGCCAGGGTCTGCCTTCATCACACAGCATGAGGGCAAGGACAAGCGCAAGGCCAAGCGAGCCACCGGTAATGACGTCGGCCTGTCCGTTGGTAAGGGGCAGGACAATAAGTTGGGCTGCATTGGACACGCGTGTATGGGCCTTGGCTGCTGAAAGGGCCTTGCGCATTGTACTTTTGGTATGTTCAGAAAAATCGCTGGTAGCAAGCAACGACGTGCCTGTCGAGTCATGGTCAGTCATGGTACCTGCAAGCAACCATGTCTTTGAACAAAGGTGGGCCCTGCAGGTAACAACAGGAAAGGCAATCCACCTGCTTTTAAGGATATGTTCCTTTTCAAGGGGCGAACAGTCCTGCAGACAGGTATTGATGATCTGTTCGTCATGCGAACCATTGGAAACAATGCAGGAAATGATGTGACGCCTCAACAGGGTGAGCAGCCCTGCACTTTCTGCGGCTCTTTCAAGGGTCTCGAAAAGTTGTGGTGCAGGCACATCAAGGACACAAGGTTTCCGAAGTATCTTTGCGGCAAAGTCAGGGGCGTGATCAAGCAGTATAAGCAACTCTTCCCAAGTAACGGAACTCATATACTTCCCTATCGGTAATGGGCGGTTATCCTTATAGTGAAATCATGGGCCCTTACCATACTGGCCCCGGGAATACTGAACGCGGCCCAGAACATGGTACCGTGAGACCCGTTCATTCCAGGAATGGGCCGCAGGCTCCCATGTTCCGTATCAATACGTATGAGCCAGTGCAGGTGCGCCTGTTCAACTGCCCTGGAAAAAGGAGAGACCAGTCTGCCCGTAATCCTGTAGATACCATCGGTGTAATCGGAAAAGGTCAAGGTGACCTGCACCGCATCCACATCTGTCACCCTGCCCTGCTCCATATGAAACAGCAGTGCAGAGGTTTCAATATCCCCTTCACTGCCTCCGCCTGCTGCCGCCATGGGCAGCATATTCTCAGGTGGTTGTGCCGCAAGGATGATGTGGTCAGGGCTGGAATTTTCTGAAATATCCCCTGACACATGAAAACCGAGGGTGGAGAGATCACTGACAAGCTGACTTGAAGAAACATAAAGGAGGTCACACCTGCCAGGTGCACGAAAACAGCTCCTTGCAGAAATGAACTTTCCGGTTTCAAGCTCAAGATGACGAAAGAACCATATCAGCGAACCCGGTTCAGGCCCTCTTTCATCCACCTGATCTATCATTGCCTCCATAACAGCATTGGCCGAGGCATCGCCTGTATCTGCGGAAAGCATGAAAAAAGCTGAAGGAGCCAGCCGGTAGATGTTCCATGCCTGAGCAAATCCATAAAGCCCGTTACCGAGCGGGATGTCACCAGGACCGGCAAACGGCGGGAATGCCGATATCTGCGCCACGGTTACAAGAGATTTCTGTGGCGGCGAGATCACCAGGACTGAGGGAGGATTCACGTAACGCCCACCCCTGCCCCACCCTCCCAGTTCGGGATCCAGGAAAAAAATCATTCCTGGTGACGGAGTGGGAAGTGATGTATTCCGGGACAGATGACGTATTTTTTCAGATAATGAGGCCGCTGTCTTGAAAGCACCGGAATTTACCGCCTCCCTGCACCAGGGACACAGTTCCATGTGCTGTATAAGGGCTTCCTTTCCCTGATCCCTGTCAAGCACATCTACTGGCGGACAGCATCGACTCCGCCATACTGTCTGCCAGGCCATCAGGAGCTTTCCTATGTTTTTTGCACTATCATCAGACATGAATTCGGATTCCTGGAGTATGATCTATGGTGCCAGGGCATACACTTCCACACCGACACACCGGAAATGGGGATATGAGTTAACCAACATATCCGATTATTCCTTATGGTAATCTACGGTCCCGCCAACCTGTTTTTGCAGCAACGCTTCAGGCCATCCATAAAAATAGCCTTGGCCTCTTCCGGCAGTTCGTCAAACCCTGGCCCTGGCCATGACGTCATAAAACTGCTGAGCTTTCGTGAAAAACTCCGGAACAGGGTATAGACCCTGTTCGTATCCCTCAGGCCCAGGCGCTCGGCTATCACACGAAGCTTAACCCCCCGCGCCTTGAGCAAAAAGACCGTGCACTCTTCATGAGAGCATTTTGACACAAAATCATGCGCAAATGCCATAATACTTTTTACAGACAAGGCAAGGGCCGCGAGTTCATCAGGGTTTGAAAATAGATCATCTGAACGCGCGGGAACAGTCTGTTCCCATGCCTGTTCATCCATGATATCACTTCCCGAATTATCATTGACAGATACGGCTGTATACCTCGTTAACCACGGGAAACGCACCGTAGTATAGTTTACTAACTCCCATATGGGCACACGTTGTTCCATGCCGTATTCCTGCCCGAGTTCCCAGAAAAAATCCGCAATTTTCAAAAGGACCTTGCCGGTAAAAAGCTGCCTCTCAACAGAACGGTCATGTGAAAAGATATCCTCAGGGAAATCCCATTGCTGGTACGAATCAGGGACCTGTTGCCATGTATGATGGCCCGGGACTGATCCATCCCGTTCATGGCCACCATGCCCACCCTGGATTTTGGCGTACCACATGCCACCTGCCGGCAGGCTGCCTGTTTTAAAACCGGGTTGAGCAGAGAGTATCTGTCTGTATCTTCGGTAGAGATACCTTACCGGGTCCCTGTCACGGCCACGCGCCCTGTCTTTAATATAATTGCAATAGCGCGTTACCGAGTGGCTTATGAAAACCTGAAACTGCCCCTGCATCAAAAAATTCATTTCCTCAGGACGAGACTGGATGTCTGCAAGACAAGAATCAAGGATAAATACGATGATCTCCTGCGCTAACTCTTCTGCTGATGAAACACTACCGGAGTCCTTGAAGTCTGTCAGCAGCCCAAGTTCAGGGATGCTGGCAAAAGAAGGGTTCTCGAGTGTACGGGCCGCACAAGTTTCAAGGTAGGTAATTGCCTCATCACTTCCCAGCCACTGCCTGAACATGTCGATTATTTGATTCTGTATAGCCAAACCACTCCTGCCCGCATTGATATGGTGTTCCACCACTATTGCCTGCCTAATCAGCAAGTTGCTATTTGAAAAATTATCGCATTGGCATACAAGGTCAAAAATCTTTGTAGATATATCCGCTATTGTGTCATTGCATACTACAGGCCCCCTGAAATACAGAAGACCTTGGCAAAGGCAACTGGTGCTTTTTCATGGTTGCAACCGATAACAAATATTTCATCAAGAATGATTACAACCGATTAGTTTTACACCGTGAAAAAAGACACCATCTGCCATAGAGGTGTCCTGTAACAGGACGTCATTGTAATGCCATTTGTGAAATATGTCGATTTTCGATTGATTCACGTACCCAACCCCATTGGCCGCATCTATTCTTTTTAAAATTAATTGTTATTTCAGAATATTATACATTTTAGTCATCAATTTTCAAAACTTCCGCCAAAAAAACCAGTCCATGACCGTACAACTCATACAAGGCGGGGTACACCTGCTTTTCAGTATTTTTTGGAAAACTGTCCTCCGCCGCATACTGCCACATGTCATTCCAGGCAGAAACATCAGGCTTAAAAATATCATTAGCATAACAGGGAGAAACTCACATGAAGGATTCAAACGCTCTTCAGAATGACAATGAAACCAGGGCAAGGGTTATCGGCAGGGTGGAGCTTCAGCCCGCTGCGACCGGACGGAAGCACACTCCGTCTCCTTCAAACGGGCAGGACTTCATGCAGAGCCTTGCTACATCTCCCTGGATGAGCAAACAGGCGGAAAGGGAGTACCAGCGTGTACTCTCCGAGATTAAGGAACTTCAACATGAAAAGAGGTGGGAGGACATAAACGCACTGTTCTATCCGGTAGAGGAAAAGCTCGCTGATCTGTGCATGGCGGGCATGGATGCTGGCATAAGGCAGGAAGTGGCGTTTTCCCTCGGGCGTGCCGGTCGTCATCAGGACGCCATAAAGTGCGTCAAGCCGGTCTTAAAAAATGACCCGGACAATGTAATGGCGCACTACAGCCTGGCGTACACGGCGCTTGACCTGCTCTATACCGCACGCGTCAAGCGCCAGCTACTGACTCCGCAGAGAAGGCGGGAGATGATCGACCTTGCCCACAGGCATTTCACAAAGGCACAGGAGCTTCGTCCGGACTCGGTCACCTTCTTCTATCGTGAGGGCATTCTTTACAAGGAGATCGAGGACAAGCCGAGAAAGGCCGTCCCCCTGTTCCAGAAGGCGGTAGCAAACTGGGACAGGTTGTCAGATGAAGAGAAGAAGGAACGTCACCAGCAGCGTCCCAAGTTCATCCGGGCCCTGTATCACCTGGCCTCCTCCCTGCTGAAGCTTGGCATGCCGGCAAGGAGCCTGGAAGTGCTGGAACGGGTCATGGATGAAGATCGTGACCAGGACCATGTATCAGCAGTGTTCAAGCATTTTGCAATGGGAAAGGTACTGCACACCCTGGGCCGTCCAGAAGAGGCGCTTGACCACCTGGATACTGCTGCCTACAGGGCACCAAAGGGTGAGGGCATAGAGTACGTGTACGAACTGTCAGCGCGCTGCTGTCTTGCCGCCGGTAACAGTGACAGGGCGTTAACCTATATTGAGAAGATTGCCCGGAACAGGCGCAGGCCCTATGTCCAGTGGACTCACGCAGACAGCCTGGTTGCCGCAGGGAGGATGGACGAGGCATTAAAGCTCCTTGAAGGTTGTGCTGAGCGTGACCGGCGCACCCGGCATGTGGCACTCATCCGGATTGCAAGGATTCACTATGCGGCTGGACGCATGGAACATGCCCTGAATGCGGCGTCAGAGGCTGCCAGTTTTTGCGAGTACACCTTTGGAAACGCATCGAACGAGGCCCTGTTCTGGCAGGCCGCAGCGCTTCACGGGCTTGGAAGAAACGTCAAGGCCCTGGAGGTGCTCGAAGACCTTACGACAAGACGCTTCCAGTACCCGGGCCTGGGACGCCTGCTCTCTGTAGTAAGACAGGTAGTCAGGCAGGAACAGCATGGAGCCAACCGGCCAGCCATCTGCCTTGTAACATAGCTAAAGCAAATAATGATTATCCTGAATTGAGCGTTTCAAATTATGTGAAATTTTGTTTTATCTTTAATTACAGCAAATTAATGCTGTTTTTTGTAAAATTACTCGTCACCCAACGGATTTGCTGTAACTGTTTTGCTTTCTACATAATTTGAAACCGTTGCGGGATTCCCAATTTCGCATGATCTGCTGCCTCGGAATCTTCGCTTACCTGTGGGATACTTGAAGTACAACGGTACGTCTGCGTATCCTCCGCCTTGCATCTCATGCAAACCTGGGAATCGCTCAATTCAGGATTATGAAGGCTGTCTTGAGTGATGGGCAGACGGGAGATCGAAAAATGAATCCATTATCAGAAAACGTCGGGCGCCAGACAGACCCTATCCATACTGACAGTGACTGGTCCCTGCTTCTGAAACGCATGGAATCAGCGCCATTTGACCACGAAGGCAGAAACTTTGTGGAAAAGGCAGGCAGGAACAACGCCTTTTATCAAGGCCTCGAACCTGAAGATGCCCTGCGATGCGTGCGCATCCTGCAGCAGCACGGCCTTCATGATCTTTCCATAGAAATCCTGGAGTGGCTGAATAAGAAGCATCCGGATATGGAAGAGGCATGGAGGGAACACCTTGAAACCCTGGTACTGCTCGGAAAACGCAGCGACCTGCTGAGACTCAGGGCCAGGGCATCGGAGCATGTCCCAACGGACAGGCTCAGTCAGTGGATAAACGAAAATGCCGGCAGCCGTTATGACAGTGTGGCTGAATCACCTGATGAATCAGCAGATGCAGACTTGACCAGCCCATTTGCTGACCTGCGCAGACAGGAGCAGGGGATCAGGGCATACATGAACATCTTTCGCGGAAGATACAACGCATTTGCCAGGCAGTGGGCAGACAAGGAACAGCAGCGCCAGGGCTATGTGCCGGTGCGCCGGCCCATGACCATGAACGACGTGAGGGAGCACCTGTCAGGCAGGAAGACATACGGGATATATCTTCTTGAAGAGGATTCAACTGTCCATACAGGGGTCATTGACATAGACCTGGCCGGGCCATTTCGTGCACCGGAAAAGATGCGCAGAAACCGTTCAGCTATACAGAGAGAGGCCGAATACGTGCTGAAGAGAATTGCTGACATGGCATCTGACGCCGGCCTGCGATTCCTTGCTGAGGCAAGCGGCGGAAAGGGATATCACTTCTGGTTTCCTGTATCAGAGCCGGTTGACGCAGGCGAGATGCGCTTAGCACTTCAGGGCATGGTTGACCAGGTAAAGCACGATATTACCTGCTTTTCACTCGAGGTATTCCCAAAGCAGGACAGGCTTTCCGGCAAGGGGCTTGGCAACCTCGTCAAGCTGCCCCTTGGCATTCACAGGGTCACAGGCAAGCAGTCATGGCTTCTTGGTACAGGAAGCAGGGATACTGAAGTCCAGCTCGAGTTTGTCAGAAACTTCAGGCCGTCTGCCCCTGAGTCGGTCACGAAGCTTGCCTCATGCCGTGGTGGCGTGAAGGTGATGGTTCATCCGAGACACGCGGCCTGGGCCGCAGAGTACCCTGAGCTTGCAGCACTCGAGGTCAAGTGCCCCATGCTTGGCCAGTTGTTCGCAACGATCAGGTCTTCCCGCTCACTGAGTATCAGGGAAGAAAAGGTGCTGCTTGGCACCCTGCCCCACCTGCCCAGGGGCAGGAGCCTTCTCCACCACCTGTTCTCAAGGCTCTCTGAGTACAACAGGCCGCTGCTCGATTACAAGATTTCAAGGGTGCGCGGCACGCCCCTTGGCTGCAAGAGGATTCACAGCCTGTTAGAGCAGCCCAACTCGGAACTGCCATGCACGTTTGATCTCAAACCAGGAGGATATGCGCATCCGCTCCTGCACCTGAAGGAATATACAGAAAATGACCGGGCACAGGCACCGATATCTGAACAGGTGGCGAATCTTGAAGACGCCATTGAGAATCTCAGGACTGCTATCAGGATGGTGGAGAGATTTTTGTAAAATCCATCACGGCAAAACGGGGCCTGAACTGGGTGTTCGATGGGAAATTGAACGGCAGGTGTGAAAAACCTGATCAGAAACGCTTATGGATTCTCTCTATATAGTTGAACAGGGATGTTACCTCAGGAAGGACGGTGACAGCCTGAAGATAATGAAGGGCAAGAAGGTCGTTCAGACCATACCAGCAACGGGTCTGAAACGCCTTGTCATCTCAGGCTGGAACTCCCTGACCGGCGCAGTGCTTGATTTTCTGATCCGAAACCAGGTTGACACTGTGTTTATGACCCCCACAGGCAGGTTTCGTGCCCGTCTGCTTCTGGATGATACAGGGCATGTAGAGCTGCGTCAGAAGCAGTATGTGCGTCTTTCAGACAATACATTCAAGGTGCAGACAGCAAAGGCTGTTGTGGCAGGCAAACTTGAGAATCATATCCGATTATTGAGACGCAGGGCAGTGCAACGCAACATACCGGAACTCGCCTCTGTTGCCCTTCAGATAAGGGCGCTTTCAAGGCAACTTGAAAAAGAGGATGACCTTGAGAGGATACGGGGCCTTGAAGGTTACGGGGCAAGGCTTCTGTATGGTGTTCTCGGCACGCTGATATCAAATGACAGGTTTGTATTTTCAGGTCGCAACAGAAGACCACCACGTGATCCTGTCAATGCCCTGCTCTCATTTGTTTATACACTCTTTACAAATGAAGTGCAAAATGCCCTGAAGGTTGCAGGACTTGATCCATACCTTGGGGCACTGCACGAACCTGGCAGGGGAAGGCCATCCCTTGCCTGTGATCTGGTGGAGGAGTGGCGTGCATGGGCAGAACGCATGGTCCTTACCCTGATAAACAGGAAGGTGCTGGTACCTGAGGATTTTGTCTTCAGAAAGGCGCTGAAGTCTGGAGACCGGCCGGTAGAGATGAAGCCTGCTGTGAGCAGGGCACTTATAGCTGCGTATGAAAAACAGATGGAGCACAGGGTTTTCTATCCGGCAGTTGATGAAGTTACAAGCATAAGGATGATAATTCACGGACAGGCCAGGCTCTTTGCAAGGTCGCTCAATGATGGCGCAGAGATCTACAGGCCATTTCTTATGCCATATTGACCGTGGATTTTGTTACTTCTGCCACTTGCAGGTTATACGGCTGCAGCTACAACAGTTAAATGCCAGGGTGTCATTCGTGTTCATGGTGATCTGTTTTGACATAAGTGATGACCGCATCAGGTACAGGGTGGTAAAGGCGCTCAAAGGGGTGGGATACCGTGTGCAGAAATCCGTTTTTGAATGTCCATCTGTTACTGAAAGACAGTTTCTGAAACTCCAGGAGCGGTTTGAAGCGCTAATCGACCACGAGCAGGACAGTGTCAGGTATTACCAGCTTTGCAGGAGTTGTCTGAAGGCTGTGGAGTGGACTGGTCCTGGTGAAAAACCGCATACAGAAAGGTTCAGGGCAGTCTGAGATGCAGGAGGTGTGCGGTACAAGGTATTGGGTACACGGTATACGGTACGGGGTATACGGTACAGGGGTGGAATTTGGTTTCAAAGCATCGCGGTGGTATAGTGTAAAAGGGTATAGTGTCGGAGGTGTTTTATGTCAAAGTTTCTCATTCTTTTTAATCACAGGCTCACTGATGAACAGGAGCTTGATGCCATTGATCTTCTCGGTGTCAAGGAATTCTCTTTTCCCCCTGTAGAGATTGGCACCCTATGGAAGTCACTGCCACCAGATGCCGAGAAGATCGGACAGGTGCTGCGGCCTGTTTTTCAATGGATTGATATGGAAGGAGGTACCGGCGATTATCTCCTGGTGCAGGGTGATTTCGGTGCAACATATCTGGTGGTGGAATATGCCAGGGCACGTGACCTCAAGCCGGTTTACGCCACAACCAGAAGGATTTCGCGTGAGATTGAACATGAAGATGGCAGTATTGAGATAGTGCACAGATTTCGCCATGTGCGGTTCAGGGAATATGGAAAGTAATGGAAAAGAAAATGTCAAGAAAGGTTTATCTGAGTTTTTTGGGGTTGGGACCGTTTAACAAGGAAAGGAACAAAAACAATTACAACAAAACAGTGTATGAGTTTCAGGGCCAGAAGTCATCAGAGACCCGTTTTGTTCAGATAGCAGAGCAGGAACTGCTGGGGACAGATTACTTCGATGTCATATTTATAGCAACAACACAGCAATCACGCAAAGTGCATGGTGAAAAACTGCTGGCGCTTTTTGAAAGGTGTGGTGCAAAGGCCGAAATAAGTTTCGTTGAACTTGAAGAGGATATGACAGAAAAGGGACAGTGGCGATGGTTTGAAGAGATATTCAATGTAATTGAACATGGTGATCACCTCACTGTGGATCTTACGCATGGATACCGTTCCATCCCCATAATCTTTTCCACTGCGATAAACTTCCTGCAAAAGACCAAGAAGATTTTGCTTGAGCATGTACTATACGGCGCATACGAGGCTGACAGGAACTGTGCTCCTATTGTGGATATGCGTTCGTTTTACGATATCAACATCTGGGCAGATGCAATGAACAGGCTGGCAGAGGATGCAGATGCAGCAGGTTTGGCAGAAGCCGCAGAGATGACAGGCAGTATGCAGTTTCCGGCTTTGTCAAACCGTGAATTCGTCTCTTCTTGCCAGGTCCTCACCAGAAGGATCAAAAACGTAGATGTCAATAACGTATCTGGCGAAGTCTGCGGGCTTATGAAAAAAATATCAGAACTGAAGGCCGGAACAGATGCCGGAACAATCGAACTTCTTGAACTGCTCGAAAAGAAATTTTCGTCGCTTTGTGAAGAAAAGATACAGAATCCTGACCGTGATGGTTATGCAGTGACCTATTTCCGGCAGCAGCTTGAGCTTGTTGAACTGCTGCTACAGCATGACCTCATGATGCAGGCATTTACAGTAATGCGCCAGTGGCTCAGCTCTCTGGTCATGCCCTTTTTTGAACAGACAGAGAAGATGAAAGCAAATAAAAGGCGCAAACGTCAGAAATATTATGGAGACCTCTTTTTTAACATGCTGCAGTACCCTGAAGAAGAGTGGAAGTTCTCAGGAAAAGAAATGGAAAAGAAAGAGAGGATAGAGCCCTGGTACAGAAAACTCAGGGAGGCCGGAGTACTTGATCCTTTGATTCAAGGCAAGCTGCCTCTTGCAAAAGAACTTTCAGATTACAGGAACGGACTTGATCACGCCTGGATTGGCCGTGCCCGGATGAAGGATGATGTGGAGCAAAAGGCCGGATATTTCCTGGACTGTTTAAGGCAGACCTGCACTCTTTTTGAAAAGATGCAGGCAGAAGAGACAGAATGACTTGACCGAAAAAAATTAAGTTGCCAGGAAATTGCGCTGGTCCCCATGCTCTGCCTGGGGACCTACCTCTGGAAGCTCCGGCTTCCCCTGCCAGGTGCAGAGGTATCGTAAACGCTGGGTGAAATATAAGGATATGAAGCAGGAGCTTCATGTCTGATCGGTTCCCAGGCAGGAGCGTGGGAACCAGGGGGGAGGGGCTGCTGGACAGGTTGTCCTTTTAAGCAAGCAGGGCTTTGAACTCCGGGGCTTCTTCAAGCTCCCTGAAAAACGCATTGACGTTTCGCTGGTTTCCATGCCCTGCCCGGG
>Ga0256914_1003429_pt1 | contig 12493 bp, 9 predicted proteins | sample HulkmetaG_FD_191571 | JGI IMG/M metagenome (GOLD analysis project Ga0256914, IMG submission 191571) | Hydrothermal chimney microbial communities from Main Endeavour vent field at the Juan de Fuca Ridge, Pacific Ocean - Hulk | ecosystem: Environmental > Aquatic > Marine > Hydrothermal vents ...
GTCACCGGCCTGCCGCTCTTTCTGGCCACCGGGGTGATGACCTACCTGCTGGCCGTGCTGACGTTCTCATACATCGAGTATCCCTTTATCCGGCCGCAGGGTACTGCTGGCAAACAATCGTGACCTCCAACACTTGCGGACAGAAACAACATGGGTAATCTGGTTTCAGTCATCATCCCGGCTTACAATCATGAACGGTTTGTCGGCGCGGCCGTGGAAAGCGTCCTGGAGCAGAGCCATAGCGAGCTCGAGCTCATCGTCATCGATGACGGCTCCACAGACCGCACCGGCGAGGTGGTGCAGGGATTCCGGGATTCCCGTCTCACCTATCACTACCAGGAGAACCAGGACGCCTACAACACCATCAACCGGGGCCTGGGCATGGCCAGGGGAGATTATATCGCCATCCTCAACTCCGATGATATCTACTTCCCGGACAGGCTGGCGCGGCTTCTGGAAGTGCAGCAGGCAACCGGTGCCCAATGCCTGTTCACTGATGTAGTACCGATCTCGGACAGTGGAGAAGAGTTCACCGATCCCGCCTTCGGATGGAATGTCTGGCATCGGAAAAACCGCGAGTTCTTTTTTTCCTGCGGGAATCTGTATACCGCCTTTCTCAAGGGAAATTTCATGGTCACCACCTCGAACCTGTTCATGACTGCCGAGGCTGTTGCCCGGGTGGGCCGGTTCTGTTCTCTGCGCTACCTGCATGATTATGACTTCATCTTTCGGATGATGCTGGCCTGGCCCGGCCAGGTGCACTACCTGGCCGATGAAAAATTGCTGTATTACCGGATTCATGGAGGAAACACCCTGGGCGAGGCGGCCATAGTCGGCAGGGAGCAGGACAAAGAGGTGATCCGCAGGTACATGCTGGCCGCCATTCCGGAAGAGTACCGGCCCTATGCAGAGGCCGGCTCCGACCGGCTGGTGGAACTCGAGCAGGAGCTGCAGCAGGTGCGGGCGGAGCTGGCCGGTCCCCCGCAGCCAGGGGTGAAACAGCTTCTCAGGCAGCTGGTTGGACGGCTCGTCTCCAAGATCGTCCCGGGAACCTGAGCGGACTATGCAGCGGGATCTGACGAGGCTGGCCAGGGAACACTTTGACCTGGTGGTCATCGGGGGCGGAATCACCGGGGCCTGTATCGCCCATGATGCGGCATTGCGCGGCCTGCGGGTAGCCCTGGTGGAACGGAACGATTTTGGGGGGTACACCTCTTCGGCATCATCCAAGCTCCTCCATGGCGGGATTCGGTACCTGCCCAAGGGACAGCTCTGGAAAGTACGGGAGTCAGCCCGGGAACAGGCCATATTTCAGCATCTGGCGCCCCATCTGACCAGGTGGATCCCCTTTCTCGTGCCTACGGACAGCAGTGGTCTTGCCCGGGGCAGAATGGCCATGAAGGCTGCCATGCTGATCTATCGGGGCTGCCGGGCTGGACTGGACAATCTGATCAGGGACAGGGACAAGAAGCCGCCGTCACCCGCCTTCCTCTCCGCCGGCGAAGCACTCTCCCAGGTGCCCCTCCTTGAGGCCATTCCCGGCCTGACCGGCGCCCAGGTCCTGTACGAATCCCACATGCACAGTTCGGAGCGCATGACCCTGGCCTTCATCAAGACGGCAGTCCGGAACGGGGCCTGCGTGGCCAACTACACGGCCGTAACCGACCTGCTTTGCAGAGATGGCAGGGTGCAGGGCGTCAGGGTGCGAGACCGCCAGACTTCCGAAACCTTTTCCATCCAGGCCCGCCTGGTGGTCAATGCCGCCGGACCGTACGTGCAGGCGGTCAACAGGACGATCCCCTCGCTCAGGCTCCGCCATCCCCTCACCGGCTTTTCCCGGGGAGTCCACCTGGTGACCCGGCAGGTTGAACCCCGCTATGCGCTTGCCCTGACGACCCGGAAAAAGACCGAAGGCTTCATCACCAGGGGTGGCCGTCATTTCTTCATCATTCCCTGGCGGGATCACTCGCTCATCGGCACCACCAATGTACCTCTGCGGGAAGAACTGGACTCCATCCGGGTGACCAGGCAAGATATCCACGATTTTCTGCAGGACATCAATGGCGCCCTGCCGGATGTTGATCTGACCTGGGACGATGTCCGGTTCGCCTTCACGGGTGTGTACCCCATTATCGCCAGGGAGATAAAGCCGGATACCTATCAGGGAACAGGCGAGTTCCAGATCATCGATCACGCCGTCCGGGACGGGGTTGAGGGCATCATCACCGCCCTGGGCGCAAAGTTCACCACGGCCAGAAAGGTGGCCGAGAAAACCGTGGACAGGGCGATGGCCAGGCTGGGAACCGCTGACCCCGGGTGCACCACCCATTCCACCCCTCTGGCCGAAGGCCGGATCTCCTCGCTTCGTAATTTTGTCGAAGAGTGTTGCCAACAGTATGGTGACATGGTATCAGCATCTGACGTTCGCCATCTGGTCCGCTACCACGGCACCGAAACCGGAACCCTGATCGGCTCGGGCAGGAAGGTTGGCCTGCTGAACAGGCTGGCAGAGGAGTCCCCGGTTCTGGAGATTGAAGTCGTGCACGCGGTGCGGGAAGAGATGGCCATGAGGCTTGAGGATGTCGTCTTCCGGAGGACCGGTCTTGGGACCACGGGTTGCCCGTCCATGGCTGTCCTGAGGCGCTGCGCCGAACTGATGGCCGGACCGCTCTCCTGGAGTGATGAGGAAATACGATCCCAGATCCAGACCGTTCAGAAGAAGTACAGATGGTCTTAACACCTAACCATTCTGCTGCAACCATTGAACATCTTACACATTGCTCCTACGCCGTTTTTTGCCGACCGCGGCTGCCATATCCGCATCCGGAACGAGGTGGAATCACTGGCCGGTCGTCCGGTGCGGGTGACCATCTGCACCTACCACCATGGCCGGGATGTCGGAGGGATGAGGATTCGTCGCATTCCCCCCATACCAGGGTATTCGAAGCTGGCCGCCGGTTTTTCTCCCTATCGGTTCCTGGCTGATATCCTGCTGTTCTTTCTTGTCCTCAGGGTCGCCTGGCAGGACAGACCGGATGTGCTCCATGCCCATCTCCATGAGGGATGTCTGATTGGCTGGCTTGTCAGGATTTGCCTCTTCTGGAGAAAGCTACCCCTGATCATGGATATGCAGGGAAGTCTGTCCGGCGAACTCGTCAGTTACGGCACCATCCGGAAAAATGGACTGCTCCATCGCCTGGTCGGTTGGTTCGAGAGGCTGCTCTGCCGATTGCCGGATTTTTTTTTCACCTCGTCTGTCAAGAGCAGAAATGTTCTGCTCGACCAGTTCGGTGTCCGTGAGGAGAAGGTGGTGCTCCTGCCGGATGTCCTGCCGGAACGGTTTTTCCGGCCCGGCTCTGACAGGCAGGCCTTGCGGAAAGAGCTTGCCATTCCAGTGAGGAAGAGGATCGTCATGTATACGGGCTCCCTGCTCAAGGGGAAGGGCATTGAGCATGTCCTGGAAGCCATGCGCATTCTTTGCGGCCAGGACAGGGAGGTCTTTTTCGTCCTGGTTGGATATCCGCTGGATGAGGCTGCCTCGTTTGTCAGCGCCCACGGGCTGGAGGATCGGGTCCTGCTGCCCGGCAGGATCAGCTACGAGGCGCTCCATCGTTGGCTGGCCTGCGCTGACGTTGCCCTGGAGCCAAAGATCGGCAGGTCGGGCGAGGCAAGCGGCAAGCTGCTCCATTACATGGCTGCCGGTCTGCCGGTGGTCTGTTTCAATACCCTGAACAACAGGGAGCTGCTCGGCGACATCGGCTACTATGCGAAGGAAATCTCATCAGAGGCATTCGCCGCAGCGATCGCCGCGGCACTCGGAGACGGGGAAAAGGCTCTTGCCCGGGGCAGGCAGGGCAGCATGATCGCGGCGGAACGCTATTCCATGCAGGCCATCGGTTCTGTCATGCTGGAGACATACCGCAGGCAGATGCGGTAAACGGGGCAGGGAGAGGGCTACTGATATTTCTCCTCCAGGTCGTAGAGCTGGTCCAGATAGTTCTCCTTGTAGATCAGCTGATCGGAGAGTTCGATTTCCTGGGCGAGTTTCTTTATCATTTCCGTTATATCGATGCCATACCGGTTCATGTCGGCCCGGTTGGCCTGGTCGATAACCAGGATCGAATAGTAGTTGATCAACAGTCGATAACGGGAGTCCCGACGAAAGAGGTAGGATCTCCCCCCCATGGTGTTGAGAAAGAATCCGGCATACTCGTAGATCTTGGCCAGAGGGGCCTCCAGCCTGAATCTGTCGTCGCTGCACCGATCGAGAAAGATCCAGCTGTACAGTTCCGCGGCAACGTCTTCGATCTTGTCGCGTTCCCGATCGAATATCGCTTTCATCAACATGATGTTCTTCCGGCCGATGACCCGGAAGAAATGGGCCATGTTGGTAAGGATCGTGTACAGATCGTCGGACTCCTTGATGACCACTGGCGGATTGTCGAGCAGGTTCCTGGTCAGGGCGAGAAAATAACTTTGGGTATTCTCGCCCAGCTCGAATTGCTGGATGTATTCGGCCTGGTCGAGGTGCCGGAAAAATCCGGTCAGGTTCTCCAGTAACCGCTCGCAGGCTGTAGGCTCTTTTTCCTCTCTTTCCTGCTCACCCAGGAATGCTGCCGCCTCCGGGCCGGCTTCCTGAACGTCTTGCGGCACAGGGACACTCTGGGCGTCCGTCACTGTTTCAGCGGGTAGTTCGGCCCGGGTTGTTTCGCTCGGTGGAGATTGTGCCGGGATGACCGGTGAAACCGCTGGCCCGGCCTGCAGTTCATCCACGCTGAGCTGCCGGACCTTGGGCGAGGCCGGTTTTGCCGGTTTCTTTTCCGCAGCAGCCGGTTGAGTGGTTGTGGCTAAACTTTTCCCAGTCTTTTCTTTTGCTGGAGATGGGGGAGGTTGCTGCTGTTCCTTCTCTGATGTCTCGTGAACAGCTGGCGGGTGTTTTTTCGTTTTGTTGTCAATGGGGTTCCTGGTGGTCGGGGGGACCGACTGCGGTTGAGACTCGGCGGGATGTATGGTTCTGGAGACGCTTTTCTCGTTTTCAGGGGCAGGAAGGGAGGGTTTTTCCAGTGGCTCGGAAACGGTGGGATGTTCACCTTGTTCCGGTTCAATGGGGGCAAAGTAGAGCCAGAAGCTGCCGGTGATGATCAGCAGCAGGAGGCTGAGGAGAAAGACTGGCCAGAAACTGCTCCTTTTCCTCCTGAATCTGTGCTGTTGCTGTTGATCGGGTTGAATCATCGATTTGCCGGTGCCCGGATGAGTTGGTCGGATTTTCAGTTCATTCAGTCTCCAATGTACCAGATAGACGAACGAAATGGAAAAAGAAAAACTTATCCGGGGCATCCGTCGAAAACAAGGGAAAATGCGACCCGCTGGGGCACCCTTCCCAGACGGTAACCTTCCAGGGCCGTTCTCTCCTTTTCTCCTTGACGCTCCTGGAGGAAAGAGATAAGTTTCGACAATTTTGTACTGTTCCGGCAAGAAGGAGAGGTCCGGCTGGAAGGCTGACGGTGCATCTCATTTGATAGTTTTTTGTTTCCTGTACTTATAACAAATTGGAGGAGTAAGTATGTCTGTCTATGTAGTAGGTCACAAGAACCCGGATACCGATTCAGTTACCGCCGCCATTGCGTATGCCACCCTGATGAAGGCCAAGGGGGAAGACTACATTCCCTGTGTTCAGGGCGAGATGAACCCGGAAACCAAGGTGGTCCTTGACCGTTTTGGCGTGGCGGTTCCCGAACTCCTCACCGATGCCACCGGCAAGCAGATCGCCCTGGTCGACCACAGTGATCTGGCCCAGGCCCCGGACAATCTCGGCGACGGCGAGGTGGTGGCCATCGTGGATCACCACAAGATCGGCGATGTCACGACCAACAGCCCCATCTTCTGCTGCGTCAAACCGGTCGGCTGCACCGGCACCGTGCTCAAGCAGCTCTACGACATCGAGGGTGAGGCCGTGCCCGCCGATGTCGCCGGCCTGATGCTTTCCGCCATTCTCAGCGATACGGTAAACTTCAAGTCGCCCACCTGCACCGAGGCAGACAAGAAAGCGGTTGCCGAGCTCAAGGAGATCGCCGGTGTGGAGGATACTGACGAGCTGTTCATGGACATGCTCAAGGCCAAGAGCTCGGTCGAGGGTGTGCCGGCAAAGGATCTGCTCAACCGCGACTACAAGGATTTTGACATGAACGGCAACAAGGTCGGCTGCGGGCAGCTCGAACTGGCCACCCTGGATCAGGTCGCCGACATCCGCGAGGATCTGCTCAACGCCATGAAGGAGCAGAAGGCGGCTGGCGGTCATCACACCATCCTGCTCATGCTGACCGATGTGGTCAAGGAGGGGACAGACCTGGTGGTGGTTTCCGATGATCCGTCCATCGTCGAGAAGGCCTTCGACACCAAGCTGGATGGTGATTCCATGTGGATCCCCGGCATGATGAGCCGGAAAAAACAGACCGTTCCCAACATGCAGAAGGCCTTTGGCTGCTGATGCGGTAACGGCATCGCTTTTATCAGTGCACACGGGGGCCGGCCGGTTGGCTGGCCCCCTTTTTTTATGGGGCTGACCGGTGGCCGGGGATAAAGCGGGATTCCTGCCCGCCCCTGGTATGGCGCGAAAATCTTACCTCGGACAAGCCCCCCGGGGCCAGGGAGGTGGGATGGTGGTTGCCTTGAGTTCTGCCCGATTTCCCGGTGTGAAGATACGGCCTGGAACTCCGCTCAGGTTCCGGTGGCGGGTGATCCGCCTTTTCCAGCCGCAGGACAGCGGATCTTGTTCAGTTTTTCCCGAAAGTCGAAGTGGTCGTCGTGCTCTGCAGTATGGCACTGCAGACAGGTGGCGGTGTTGATGGCCGCCATAAGCGCTGTTTCCGGCGACCGGGCATGTTCCCGTCCAGGTCCGTGGCAGCTCTCGCAGCCTACATTCTTCAGGGACCTGTCCAGGGCCGAGAGTTGTTCTGTCAGATCGGGCTGCTGTGATTTGTAGGAAGGCAGGGTGACATGACAGACCAGGCATTCCCGGTTGAACTCCTGGTCAGCTTCGGCCAGCGTCTGCCAGGCTGTGGCATGGCCGGTCTGCAGCCAGAAGTCGGCCTGCTCGGGGTGACATTCGGCACACTTGCGCCAGCCGGTCACCGCCTGCAGGGGGCTGTCTGCCTGCTGCCTGCTTCTTGACAGCATCTTTCTGTTGAGCCTGTTCACCGTTACCCTGATCTCGTCCACGATCTTGCCGACTTCCGGATCTTCAGGCAGGCTGGTCTTCAGGGCTATCAGGCGGTTGCGGTAGGTGCAGGGAGATGTTGCCGTCCTGTCGGTTGCCAGTCCCTGCAGGGTGGTTTCCAGTTCTTCCCTCTGCCGCAGGAGACGGTTGTACCGGATCTCGCTGCGCAGTTGTTCCCTGGGCAGCCGTTTTTCCAGTCGATGGAGCTGCCAGCTTATCCTGTCCAGTTGGCTCTGCACCTTTTTCCTCCTGTCCTCCAGGCTCTCTCCCCAGGTTTTTTCCCGGTTCCAGCTGATGCGCAGCATGCCCTGGTATTTTCCCCTGGCCCCGGTCCGGCAAAGCAGGGTGTTGTTCACCTGTTTCGGTGACTGGTTGACGGCCCGGTGCCCGGCCTGGAGAATGATGTGGATGTTTTTCTGGCTCCGGGCGATACGGGTGTTCACCGACTCCGGATAGCTGGACAGCAGGATGATCATGTCGGTCCGCTCCGCCAGCTGCTCGACAATCCCTGGCAGGACATCCTCCCAGGGGAGCAGGCGGAACCTGTCTCCGGCACGGGCCTGGACATCAGTGAGGCCGAGCAGGCCGATCCGTATTCCTCCCACCGTGACGATCTTGAAGGGGGCGAACACGGTCTGCTCTGTCTTCCTGTCCACCAGGTTCATGGAGAGCCAGCTCAGGGAATGGGAACGATCCAGGTCGCGGAGAAAATCCACGCCTGCGGTCAGGTCCCGGGGAGCGATGCCTGCCGCCCGAACCTGCATCAGGTCCAGGGCCCTGGCTATACCCCTGGCCGTGACCCTGGCCTGCTCTTCCTGGCCCTGGCGGAGATGGTCGGCGTTGAACAGGGTGGCTCCCCCTTCCAGGGCCAGGGTCGGTATCTGTTCCTCTGCCGTCAACCGGCGGAGTTGATAGGCCTTTCTGGACAGACCGCCCAGCTGGTTGGATTTTCAGCCGCAGGGTGCGGTCTCGCCATGGAGATCGTTGCTGTAAAAGAGAATGAACTCCTCCCCCCTGGCCATGGGCACCAGGGCGAACAGCAAGAGAAAGATCGTGATGTATCGTTTCATATCAGTCGTCCTCGCGGTCTGTTGTCCGTGCCTTCCTTTCTTCCAGGATCCGGCGCCATTTGAGCAGCCTGTCCCGGACAATGGCCTCGTATCCCCTGGTGGTGGGATGATAGAAGGTCTGCCCGGAAAGTTCTTTGGGCAGGTGCTCCTGGTCCACCAGGCCGTGCCGGTAATCGTGGGCATACCGGTAGCCCCGGGAATAGCCCATGTCTTTCATAAGACGTGTCGGCGCGTTTCGCAAGTGGAGCGGCACCGGAAGCGAGCCGGATTTCCGGATGACCCGGTCGATGGCCTGTTCTGCCTGGTACACGGCATTGCTCTTCGGAGCCGTGGCTAGATAGAGCACGGCCTGCAGCAGGGCCAGCTCGCCCTCCGGTGAACCCAGAAGATGATACGCCTGCCTGCAGTGGATGGCCACCTGCAGGGCCTGGGGATCGGCATTGCCGATATCCTCGCTGGCAAAGCGAATCAGGCGGCGGGCGATATAGAGTGGATCTTCTCCGGCTGCGAGCATCCTTCGCAGCCAGTAGCCTGCCCCGTCCGGATCGCTGTCGCGGAGGCTCTTGTGCAGGGCGGATATCTGGTTGTAGTGTTCCTCGCCATTCCGGTCATAACGCAGGCCACGTTCCTGCATGGCCTCCCTGATGACGGCTGTCGGAATAACCGATTTGGTCGAGTCAACCGGTCTGTCTGTCGTGTCCATGGCCAGGAAGGCGGCGGTTTCCAGCCAGTTGAGGGCCCGGCGGCAGTCACCGTCGGCCATGCGGGCCAGGAACTCCAGGTCTTCCGGAGCAACGGCCAGGTCGAGCTGGCCCAGGCCATGCTCGCGGTCGGTCAGGGCCTGGTGGAGGATCGTGCAGATCTCTTGCGGCGAAAGGGGCTTGAGGGCCAGGACCTGGCACCTTGAGAGCAGGGGAGCGATCACCTGGAAGGAGGGGTTTTCCGTGGTGGCGCCGATCAGGGTGAGCAGCCCGCTTTCCACATGGGGCAGAAACCCGTCCTGCTGGCTCTTGTTGAAGCGGTGGATTTCGTCCACGAAGAGGATGGTCGTCCCCTCCTGCCGGCTGCGGCGTTCTTCTGCCTGGCTGACGATTTTGCGGATCTCCCGAACTCCGGAGAGCACTGCCGAGAAAAAGACAAAATGGGCCTCCACGCTGTGGGCCAGGATGGTGGCCAGGGTGGTCTTGCCGGATCCGGGCGGTCCCCAGAAGAGCAGGGAGGGGATCTGTCGCCGCCCGATCAGCTGCCGGAGGATCCTGCCGGGACCGACCAGGTGCTCCTGCCCCACGAAGTGGTCCAGGTCGCGGGGGCGCATCCGTTCTGCCAGGGGAACGTGGGATTGTCGCATGGTGTTGGTGGCGATGGGGTCTTTCCTCCCTTCCGGAGGCCTGTTTCTTGCCTTACGGCAGTCTGAGTGATAATATAGATTGAATATAGCAAATTCTTTTTCAAGAGTACACTGTATGAAATCCTCCATCCTGCTAGTGACGGCCGATGGGGCTGTTGAAAAGCAGCTCTGCGATGTGCTAGCAGATTATCCCCTCTACCGATGCAGCCGCGGCCAGGACGCCGCCGCCCTCTGTCTGGTCAACGGTATCGACCTGCTGATGGTCTCCAGCCGCCTGCCCGACACCAGGGGCAGTCAACTCTTTGCCGACCTGCAGGAGAAAAAGCCGCAGCTTGCCGGCCTGCTCATTGCCGATACGGTGGACAACCGGCTCCTGAGCGAGGCCCTGGAAAACGGTTTTTCCGGAATTCTCGGCATGCCCATCGAGGAAGGCGTTCTCAGGCAGCGGGTCGGGCGGGCCCTGGAGGTGGCCAGGCTGCGTCGGGAAAATACCCGTCTGCAGACCCTGCTGCCCCTCTATAGCCTGGGCGAACAGTTCATCTCCTCCCTGACCCGGGAAGAGGTCCTGGAGAGCCTCCTCGATGTGGTGGAGGAACAGACCGGTGCTGCCAATGTTTCGGTGATGCTCTACAACGAGGAAGAACGGTGCCTGCAGATCGCCGCTGCCCGGGGCATGGACAGGGAACTGGCCCGTTCCATCAGGGTGCAGCCGGGGGACCAGATAAGCGGCTGGGTCTTTGCCCGGAGGAAGCCGGTCCTCCTCAATCGGGAGACCCAGGCAGAATCCATCTTTGCTCCCCTGCTCAGGCGGCCGGAAATCGCTTCGGCCATCTCTTTTCCCATGATTGTCCGGGGGCAGATCGTCGGGGTGCTCAACGTCAGCCAGAGTAGTGACCAGCGTCGTTTCTCCGAGGCAGACATCGAGATGCTTTCCGTCATCAGTACCCAGGCCGCCATGGCCCTGGAGAACCTGCGCTTCATTCGGGAGATCGAGGAAAAGGCCAGGCTGCGCACCCTGTTCGAGCAGTATGTCTCGCCCGAGGTGGCCGAGCTCCTTCTGGCCTCCAGGGATAATCTGACCAGTCTGGGCAGGGTGCGGGAGGTGACCATTCTCTTTGCCGACATCCGCAATTTCACCAATCTGGTGCAGCATCTGGAACTGGAGGATCTCCGCGCCTTTCTGAACGCCTTTTTCAAGCTCTTTACCGATACCATCTACCAGTGTCGAGGTACAGTGGACAAGTTCATGGGCGATGCCGTGCTGGCCATTTTCGGGGCGCCGGTGGAGCTGGCCAATGCCAGCCAGACTGCGGTGGAGGCCGCCCTGGCCATCAGGGAAGGGTTTGAAGAGCTGCGCAAGAAGTGGGCCTGCCGCTGCCAGGATTTCTGCAGTGTGGTGGACCTGGGTATCGCCATCACCGCCGGGGAGGTGTTCCTTGGCAATGTGGGATCTGCCCGCCGGCTGGATTACACGGTCATCGGCACCAATGTCAACATCGCCCAGCGGCTGGCCGCAGAGTCCTTTGCCTGCCAGATCTACATCACCGGGCCGGTCAAACAGGAGCTTTCCGGCGATCTGCCTGTGACCAGCCTGGGGGCCATGCAGCTGCGCGGCGTGGAGGAGCCCGTGGAGGTGTTCTCGGTGGATGCTCCTCCGGTTCCCTGATCCGGTAGCCTGCCGGCTTGCCATCCTGCTGCCAGGCTGGACGGCCTTTCGGCAGGATCGGAAGGGGGCGAACCAGGCAACAGGCCAGGATTCAGGCACTTTCGTATTGTTTGTGCAGTCTCACGCTCCACGGTCCGGGTTTCCTGGCCGTCGGCCGATGCTGACCAGCGGCTGCGCACCGTGTCCGGCATAGCCCCGGAGATCCACTCCATTCCTGGCCAGTCTCGGAGCTACACCAGGCGACCCAGAAAATCCACAGCAGGCTGATGGAGAATGGACCGCCTGTCTATGAATGACCGTTCGCCCATGGCGGCAACCTGCACGTACTCTGCATCCGGAAATTTCTTTTGCAGATACAGGAGGTGGGGGCTGGTTGGCCTTTCCTGCCACTTGCACTCGACAAAGAGTTGCGGCCGCAGGTTGTTGGTGACGCAGAAATCCACCTCCCTTTTGTCCGTATCCCTGAAATAGCGAAGCTCCATTGGTTCGCCATACACATCTCGCTGGAAATGGACCCATTTCAGCAGGTGGCAGACGACAAGGTTTTCGAAACGGGCCGGCATGTCCCGGACCAGTGTCCAGTCAAAGTGATAATGTTTCCGTTCTTTTTTCACTGCCCGGATCAAGGGGGAGCCAAAGGGAGGCAGCCGGAAAATCATATACACGTTTTCCAGGATATCGAGCCAGCGGCTCACCGTCTTGTGGGCCTGCTGCAAGTCCTCGCGCAGGGCATTGATGGACAGGGGCGCGCCGACGAGCTCGGGCAACCGCAGGGAGAGAAGTTCCAGTTTGCCCAGGTCGGAAATCGTTTCAATGGCTGGACTTTCCCGGTTCACCAGCAGGGACCGGTGCTCGGTTGACCATCGTTTTGCCTCCACCGTGGAGCCGGAGAAGTAGGGTTCGGGAAACCCGCCCAGTTCGAGCAGGTTGAGCAAACCTTCCTTGCTGTCGATACCCAACTCCCGCACCGACAGGGGATGGAGACGGAGATGATGATATCTCCCCTGCAGGGAATCACCGGATCGACGAAGCATATCCAGCCGGGCACCGCCGGTGACCAGGATTTCATGGCTGTCATGGAACTCATCATAGATGCCCTTGAGATAATCCCGCCATGATCGATACTTATGGATTTCGTCGAAACACCACTGTTTCTCTGCAGAAAGCTCTCTGCGCAGGATGGCTTCCCGGTG
>Ga0256914_1003430_pt1 | contig 12490 bp, 10 predicted proteins | sample HulkmetaG_FD_191571 | JGI IMG/M metagenome (GOLD analysis project Ga0256914, IMG submission 191571) | Hydrothermal chimney microbial communities from Main Endeavour vent field at the Juan de Fuca Ridge, Pacific Ocean - Hulk | ecosystem: Environmental > Aquatic > Marine > Hydrothermal vents ...
ACTTTATTGAGCGCCCTATGCCCAATTGGGGCCCCGACCTGTCGGAACTTGACTTCGACGACATTTACTACTACATCAAGCCCACCGACAAGGCTGGGCGCTCTTGGGATGAAATTCCCGACGAAATCAAAGAAACCTTCGACCGTTTGGGCATTCCCGAAGCCGAGCAGAAGTTCCTCGCGGGCGTCGGCGCGCAATACGAATCCGAGATGGTGTACCACCGCATTCAAGAGCAGTTGGAGCGCCAGGGCGTGATTTTCAAGAGCATCGAAGACGGCCTGCGCGAGCATCCTGACCTGTTCCGCCAATATTTTGGCAAGGTGGTGCCCATCAACGACAACAAATTTGCCGCGCTCAACAGCGCGGTTTGGTCGGGCGGCTCGTTTGTGTATGTGCCGCCGGGGGTGGAAGTGGCCTTGCCGTTGCAGGCCTACTTCCGCCTCAACAGCGCCAACATTGGCCAATTTGAGCGCACCCTCATCATCGCGGACGAGGGCGCCAAAGTCCACTACGTGGAAGGCTGCACCGCGCCCATGTATTCCACCGAATCGCTCCACACCGGCGTGATCGAGATCATCGTGCGGCCGGGCGCATACGTGCGCTACACCACCATCCAAAACTGGTCCACCAATGTGTATAACCTGGTCACCCAGCGGGCGATGGTGTATGAAAACGGCACCATGGAATGGGTGGACGCGAACATGGGCTCCAAAGTCACCATGAAATACCCCTCGTGCTACCTGGTGGGCGAAGGCGCGCATGGCGAAATCCTTTCGGTGGCCTTCGCACGCGACGGCCAAATTCTGGATGCGGGCGGCAAAATGATTCACCTTGCGCCCAACACCAGCAGCAAAATCATCTCCAAATCCATCAGCAAGGGCACGGGGCGCTCTTCCTACCGTGGCTTGCTCAAAGTGCGCCGAGGCGCCAAGAACGTGCGCTCGCACGTCACCTGCGATGCGCTCCTGCTCGACGAAGCCTCGCGTTCCGACACCTACCCCTACATGGAAATCGAAGAAGACGATGTCACCATCGGCCATGAGGCTTCGGTTTCGAAAGTGGACGAAGATCAACTCTTCTACCTGATGAGCCGCGGCCTGAGCGAAGAAGAGGCAACCACGATGGTGGTTTCTGGCTTCATGGAGTTCTTCGTCAAGGAACTGCCGATGGAATACGCCATTGAAATGAACCGCCTCATCCGCCTTCAGATGGAAGGCTCGGTAGGGTAAGGAGACCGACATGGCACAAACCCAACGCACACGACCCCGGCGTGAAGTGCGCTTGCCCTTCACCGCCGAGATGCTCCCGCAAGGCGAACCCGAATTGCTGGCGACCTACCGGCGGGCGGCGTGGGAAACCTACCAGCGCCTGCCCATGCCCCACCGCAAAATGGAAGCCTGGCGGCGCACCGACATCCGTGACCTGCGCGGAGAGACTTTGCGCCTTCCCGCCCCAGAAGCCTACCGCACCCTGCCCCAGCCCCCCGAGGCGCTCACGCGCCCCTTGGTGGACCGCGAACACGGTGGGCAGATGCTCCTCCTCCCCGGCGGCTTCCAGCGCCACATGCAGCCCGATTTGGAAGCCCAGGGCGTGATTTTCACCGATTTGCGCACCGCGGCTGCCCAACACCCCGACCTGCTCGCGCAGGTGTTGGGCAAAATCGTGCCCGCCGACGACGGCAAGTTCGCTGCTTTGGCTGCCGCGTTTGCGCAAAATGGCGTGTTCGTTTACGTGCCGCGTGGGGTTGAGGTGGAAGCCCCCCTGCACAGCCTGGCCTGGGGGCCTGGCGTCGGCCTTGCACACATTGACCACCTGGTCATCTGGGTGGATGAGGGCGCGTCGCTTACCTACGTCCACGAGTCGGCTTCCCCCGACGAAGAAGGGCAGACCCTGCACGCTGGCTTGGTGGAAATTTTGCTGGGCGACGCCGCTCGCTTGCGCTTTGTGGAACTGCAATCGTGGGGGCGCCACGTGTGGAATTTCACCCACGAGCGAGCGCACATTGGCCGCGATGCTTCCGTAGAGTGGATTTTTGGCTCGTTGGGCAGCCACCTGACCAAAAGCTTTACCCAGGTGCGGCTGGCCAAGGCAGGGGCTTCGGCGCGGGTTTCGGGCTTTTATTTTGCCGATGGCAAGCAACACCTCGACCACGACACCCGCCAAGACCACCTCGCGCCGCATACCACCAGCGACCTGCTCTACAAAGGCGCGCTCAAAGACTTTGGGCGTTCGGTATGGCGCGGCATGATTTTCGTGGCCCCTGAAGCCCAAAAGACCGACGGCTACCAGGCCAACCGCAACCTGCTGCTCAGCGACCGAGCGCGAGCCGATTCCATCCCGGGCTTGGAAATCCAAGCCAACGATGTGCGCTGCACCCACGGCGCAACCATCGGCAAGGTGGATTTCGACCAACTTTTCTATTTGCAGACCCGCGGGATTCCCAAACCCGAAGCCGAGCGCCTCATTGTGGAAGGCTTCTTCGACCCCATCATGCAGCGCATTCCCTTCGAGGGCGTGCGTTCGCGATTTCATCGTGCCATTGCGGAAAAGATGGGGTAGAATGAAAGAGGCGGCGGTATGCCCTGCCGCGCCAATTCTTGATGCTATGGTTTGGAGGTGCTATGGCGGGCAAAGTCGTTTTCTCTGAAGAACCGCAAGACACCCGCATTTTTGATGTGGGCGACCCGGTTGAAGTCTATTGCGACCACGACAACGATGCCGGCGAGCGGGTGCAAGGTTGGCTCGCGGGCGTGGTCGTCCAAGCCGATGACAAGATGGTTGCCGTACAATTTCAGCGCAACGTGTATCTCACCAACGGATGGATGGTGCCCGATCGGGTCCTGTGGTGTCCGCAAAACTCGAAACAGATCCGATTGCTTCGGCGTCGTCGCCGCCGGCGCCGTCAGTAATCGCTCCACACCGCCTGAGGGGAAGGCGGTGTGTTTGTTTGCGTAGGAGGTGCTCATGCGGCCAGAAGCGTTTTCCTCGTCGCTCGATGTCCCTCGCCTGCGGCAGGATTTCCCCGTGCTTCAGCGGGAAACCCGCCCCGGCGTGCCGTTGATTTATCTGGATTCCACCGCCACCAGCCAAAAGCCCCGCCAGGTGGTGGACGCCATCGCAGATTTTTACCTGCACCACAATGCCAACATCCACCGCGGCATCCACACCTTGGCCGAAGAGGCCACCGCAGCCTACGAAGAAGCTCGCGCCAAGGTGGCGAAGTTCATCCATGCGGCTTCCCCGCGCGAAATCGTCTTCGTCCGCAATGCCACCGAGGCCATCAACCTGGTGGCCTACACGTGGGGGCGCGCCAACCTGAAGCCGGGCGATGTGGTGTTGCTCACCGAAATGGAACACCACGCCAACTTGGTGCCGTGGCAGATGCTCGCTGCCGAGCGCGAAATAAAATTGGCGTTCATCCCGGTGCAGCCGGATGGCACGCTGGCAATGGAAGCCCTGCCGCGCTTGCTGGCCCAGGAACCCAAATTGGTGGCGGTGAGCGGCATGTCCAACGTCACTGGCTTTCAGCCCGACGTGGCCGAAATTGCCCGCCAGGCCCATGCTGCGGGCGCGTTGGTGTTGGTGGATGGCGCGCAACTGGTGCCCCACGCGCCCGTGGATGTCCAGGCGCTGGGTGCGGATTTCCTCGCGTTTTCTTCGCACAAAATGTTAGGCCCCACAGGGGTGGGCGTGCTCTATGCGCGGCGCGCATTGTTGGAGCAGATGCCGCCGTTTTTGGGCGGGGGCGACATGATCAAGCGGGTGACCTTGGAAGGCTTTGCCACCAACGTGGTGCCCCACAAATTCGAAGCCGGCACCCCTGCCATTGCGGAAGTGGTGGGGCTGGGCGCGGCCGTTGATTACCTCGCGGCCATTGGCATGGAAGCCATCCACGCTTATGAGCAAGCGCTGGTGACCTATGTTTTGCCGCGGTTGCAAGCCGTGCCGGGGTTGCACCTCTTGGGCACAACCACCGAAAACCGCGGCGCGGTGTTCTCGTTTTGGATGGACGACATCCACGCGCATGATATTGCGCAAATCCTCGACCACTACGGCGTAGCGGTGCGAGCTGGGCATCACTGTGCGCAACCGCTGCACATCAAATTTGGCGTCCCGGCCACCGCCCGCGCCAGTTTCTACCTCTACAACACCCCCGAAGAAGCCGACCGCCTCATTGACGCCCTTTACAAAGCCAAAGAGGTATTCGCATAGCCAACCACTACCCAATACCCAATACCTAATACCCAATACCCAATACCCACCCCCCAATCCCCCGGAGCCGCTTTATGGAAGACCTGTATCGTGAATACATCCTCGACCATTACAAGAGCCCGCGCTTTCGAGGGCATTTGGAAAAATACACCTTTGCTTACGAAGACGACAACCCAACCTGTGGCGACCATGTCCACATGGAAATTTTGGTGGACGAAAACGGCAAAGTGGTCGACGCGCGTTTCGATGGGGTAGGGTGTGCCCTTTCGCAAGCCTCGGCCGATATTTTGCTGGAGCACATCGTAGGCAAGCCGCTGGAGGAAGTCAAGCAATTTTCCAAAGACGATTTGCTCAACCTGCTGGGCATCACGTTGGGCCCGGTGCGGCTGAAGTGCGCTTTGCTGCCTCTGAAAGTGCTCAAAGGGGCGCTTTATGGCCTGGCGCCGGGCGCGGCAGATGAGGATGAGGAAGCAACGTGGCCGTGAGGCGCCGTTTTGGCGTTCGCGCGTCCTTGGCCTGAAACAAAACCGCCCATGCCGTTTGGCAGGGCGGTTTATCGGTTGGGGGAAAGCGCGGCGCGCAGGGTGCGCGGCTGCGGCGGCAGCCGCAGCGGAAAGTCAGCGGGCGTCTTCGTCGTCGGCTTCGGGCGCGAGCGAAAAAGTGTCGTCGGGGCCGAACAACACTTCGCGTTCGTGCCCTGGCCCATTGGCCGGGGAGACCACGCCGACCTCTTCCAATTGTTCGATGAGGCGCGCCGCGCGCGGGTAGCCTACGCGGAGGCGGCGTTGAATCATCGAGGCGCTGGCCCGTTGCGCGCGGATGACCAGCCGCGCGGCTTCCTCTAAAAGGGGATCATAGCCAGGCGCGCCGCCTGCATCTTCCGCCAGCAGCCGTTCCCAAGGCGGCGGCTCGTCATGGGTTTGCCCATGCTGTTTTTGCCAATAGGCAATCACCCGTTCGACTTCCTTATCGCTTACCAGCGCGCCTTGCGCTCGGATGGGCGCGGGAGCATCGGGCGGCAAGAACAGCATATCGCCTTTGCCCAGCAGGTGCTCCGCGCCGGGGGTATCTAAAATCACGCGGCTGTCGGTGCCCGAAGCCACGGCAAACGAAAGCCGCGCCGGGAAGTTGGCCTTGATGAGCCCGGTGACCACATCGGTGCTGGGGCGTTGTGTTGCCACGATGAGGTGGATGCCCGTTGCCCGGGCCATTTGCGCCAGGCGCACCAGATGGTGTTCCACTTGGTCGGGCGCGAACATCATCAAATCGGCCAATTCGTCAATCAGCACCACAATGTAAGGCAAAGGCTCGCCGCCCTTGCGCCGAATTTTGCGGTTATAGGAAGCCAAATGCCGCGAGCGGGTCTTTTCCAGCAGACGGTAGCGGCGTTCCATCTCGGCTACTACCCACCGCAGCGAGGCCAACACCCGCTCCATGTCGCTTTCCACTTTGCCGATGAGATGGGGAAGACCGTTGAAGCGGAGCAATTCGACCCGTTTAGGGTCAATCATCACCAGGCGTAAATCCTCAGGGGTGTTGTTCATCACCAGGCAGGTGGTGATGGCCGCGATGCAGACCGACTTCCCCGAGCCGGTGGCCCCCGCGATGAGCAGGTGGGGCATTTTGGCTAAGTCGGCGACGACCGGGCGGCCGGCGACGTCGCGCCCCAAGGCCAGAGCCAGGGGCGAGCCCAGGCGTTGGAAGGCCTCGGATGCCATCAGGGGGCGCAACCGCACCACGCTGCCCTGGCGGTTGGGGATTTCGATGCCGACGTAAGACTTGCCCGGCACCGGGGCTTGCACCCGCAGGCGTTCAACCGAAAGCGCCAGGGCCAAATCGCGTTGCAGCGCCGCAATTTGCGCCACGCGCACTTTTTGGCGCTGCGTTTTACCGTCGCTGCCGGGTTTTTCGATATAGCCCGGCTCGACGGCAAACTGCACTACCGTTGGCCCCACCTGCACGCCTACCACTTTGGCCGGAATGCCAAATTCGGCCAGGGTCTTTTCGATGAGCCCTGCCGTGAGGTGGATGTGGCGCTCATCAGGGCGTGAGGCGTGCTCTTCCAGCAGCAGGTCCAGAGGGGGCAAGCGGTCGTCGCGCGGGCGGGCTTTGGGGGGCGGGCTTTCGGTGGTAGGCCGTGCAATGGGCACTTCTTTGCGATATTCGGCCGGCAATGTGGGGGCGCGGCGCTTTTTCTTGCGGGTTGGTTTGGGTTTGTTTTGGGCTGGGGAAGCCACCACGGCAGGCTTGGCGCGGGTTTCTTCGGGAAACAGCCAAGCGCGCAAAGCCCGGAACCCGCGTGCGCCCAACTGCGAGCCCAGCAGAGGGCCCACGAGCAAGCCCGCGACGAGAATGACCCAAGCTCCTCCGCGGCCGGTGAGCAATTGAAAGAAGGTGGCCAGGCCCCAGCCAACGGCGCCGCCATCCAGGCCTGCGCGCACCCGCTGCAGCGAGAGCCCGTGGAGCAGGCTGAGTACCCCCAACGAGGCCAGTGCGCTGATTTCCCAGGCTAAGATGCGCCCCCAGGGGAGGTCGTGGGGCTCAGGGCTGCGCCCCGCGGCCAGCCGCAGCAGATACACGCCGCTGATGGCCAAGAGGAGGAGCACATACCCTGCCCCCCATCCCAGCCACGCGCGCAAAAAGCGAAGCCCCCACGCGAGCCAGGCGCCTTGGGTCAGCCCCGCCCAACCCAAAAGCAAGACCGCAGCCCACGCAACCAGGGCGACGCCCAGGGCGTTGAGCAAGATGTTGCGGGTGCGTTGGAACCAGGTGTAGAGGTTCATGTTTCCTCTTGCCCGTTGGCGCGTGCAGGAGAAGCGGAGGGAACGTGTTGGCGGGCGCGGGCTTCGGCTTCCATTTCCAGCAAGACCCTGACCACCTCTTCCAGCGCGACGCGTTGCTTGCGGTAGAAATTGGCCTCAGAAAGAGCCAGCCGTGAGGCTACTTCCCGCACTTTGTGCCCTTGGAGGAATTTCATCTCCAGGATATTGTACAACAACCATTCGGTGGTGAAGCGCCGTTCCCCTTCGGGGCGGAGGCGTTCCACCGCGTCGCGCAGCACGGTGCGCACGGCTTGCGAGGCGTCTTCGTCGCGTTCTTGCATGGTCTGCTGGATGACCTGCAAGCGGGTCAGGGGGCTGCGTGAAAGTTTAGGGCCGCCCCAGTAATGGCTGAGGGCTTCTTTGACCCACTGGGCCAGCTCGGCCGAGGGGGGGAGTTCGTCGGGCTGGGCTAAAATTTGCTCTTGGTCGTAGCGGGCAACGGCCCGCAGCCGCGGGATGAAGTCATCGGGGTGGGCAAAAGCTCGGAGGGCTTGGGCGGCGCGATGCCCCAGCGCGTAATATTCCAAGGCCATTACAGCCCGCTCAGCCAGGGTGTGGAGCACGGTTTGGCTTTCTGCTGAGGGTTCGGCCTGGCTCGGGAAGCCCAGCACCCCCAGCAATTGGCCGTCGCGGCCGTGGAGGGGCAGCAGGCGATAGCCATCCCAACGGAGCAGCCCTTTCTGGGCGGTGATTTGCGAGAGCAGGTCGTGGGGCGGCGTTGGGGGCAGGTGGACTTCTTCTTCGCCTACGCTGACCAAAAGGCTCAAGCGTTGCCCTTCGACGCCCGCGATGAAGGCGTGGGTGACGCGCAATTGGTCGCAGAGCGCAGCGAGGATGGCTTCCAGAAATTGCTCTAAATCTTGGCGGGTAAAGAGGCGCTCTTCCAGGTGGTGGAGGGAGGTGATGAGCTCGTCGTCTTGCCAGGAGGTGAGCAGGCGCTCCCAAAGAGGGGCTGAGGCGCTGATGGTGTGTTCGATGAGGAGGAAGCTGAGCACCATTGTCAGCGGCACCAGCACGGTGTAGGGCTGGCCGTAATGCTGCCCCAGGCGGCGCATGGCCGTTGTCAGCGCCAGCACCGCGGAAACGGCCACGGGGCCGCGCAGCAACCAGCGGAAAAGGCGCACGCGCACCACGCGGTCGGGCCAGGCCACGCCGAAAAACGCCACCGCGTAGGCCATCAGCACCAGGAGGAAGGTGCTCATCAGGTTGCTCAGCGTGGCCAAAAGCCAGAAAAAGAGCGGGGCGCGGCTGGTCACCGGCCCCAAGAAGGTCGCATAGGGGAAAGCGCCCAGGGTGGGAGCCAGGGCGCCCAGCAGCAGGTAGGTCATCCGCCGCCGACTGGCCCGCACCACCGTGCGGCGGTAAGCCCGCAGGAAATTGACCCAGGCCCAGCCCATCACGGCGAGGTAATAGAGCGCGAAGAGGCCGGTCCAGAGGGTGGCTTGGTGATAGGGCAGGGGGGCTTGGGCGTGGAAAGGCCCCAGCAGGTCACCGTGGAGCAAGAGGAAGGTGAACCCCAAAGCCACAATGTAGGCGGCCATGACGGCCAGGCGACGCCGGCCGCGCGAAGGACGCCCAGTGGTGGCCAGCAGCGCATCGGAAAAATGCAAATAGGCCGCAGGCAGCAAGATGACGCCCAGCCATTGCAGCTGAAACCAGAGGTTCGCCATCCAAGCGCTTTGAGCGGCACTCCCTAAGGATTCTCCCCCGTAGGCAGCGGTGAGGGCCAGCAGGATGATGGAATAGGCCAGGGTGACCCGATTGCGAAGGTTGAAGGTGAGGGTGTAGAGCCACAGCGAGAGCGCAGTGATGCCGATGCCTGCGGCTAAAATTTGATTGAGCGCGCGGAACAGGGCCAGAGTCATAAGCAGGGCCTGGTTACGTCAGCGGCAGGGTAAAGAAGAGGGCGGCATCGCCGTTGGGATAGTAGTTGTATTGAAAGCCGCTGAAGTTGAAGCCTAACTTGCGGGCCAGGGAAATCGCCGGATGGTTGCGGAAAGACGTTTCCAGCACCATTTGGCTCAACCCTTGCTCAAGGCCCCATTCCCCGGCCGTGAGCACCAAAGCGCTGGCCACACCTTTGCGGCGCCAGGCTTCATCAACCACCAAGTCGGTGAGCCAGAGGGTGCCATCCACGCGTCGCGTGTCACCGCTGAGGTAGGCGATGGGCAGCCCGTCGTAATCGGCCACCAATACCAAGCCGCGCTGCCGCCATTCATCCAACAACTTTTGCGGGTCGCGCGGGTAGGGCAGCGTCAGTGGGCGGGGCAGGGGCACGGGTTGAAAATAGGCGCCAAACGTGCCGTTTTCTGCCCACGACATGCGCCAGACGGTTTCGGTTTCACTTTGATGTTCGATGGCCGGGAGGTGGGGAATATCGGTCGCGATGGCGGTACGAATTTGAACTTTGGGCATAGCAGCAAGGCTTTCGAAACAGGATGGAACCCCGCTCAATCTTGCGGGGCGGCAATGTGAATGCGGAGGCGGCAAGGCGGCAGGGCTTTGCCTTCCGTGTCTACCACCACTAATTGTAAGACATAATCGCCGGGGGGGATGGTGGTGGTGTCCCAGTTTTCGACCAGTTTCCCGTTTTTGACCGGTGTGTGGCTGGCGTAGATGGTGAGGAAAAGGGCTTGTTCGACGGGGGCGATGTCAATTTTGTAAAAGCCAAAATCGGGGATGAGGGCGCTCCCCTCGATGTTGACCTCGCCGCTGATGGTATCCCCGTTTTGGGGCTGGGTGATTTCAATTTGGCCGGGCACGCAGCCTTGGGTGTCAAGTTTGGGTGGGGGGATGGGCGTGGGGGTGTTTTGCAGTGCGGGGGTGATTTCAGGGGGGAGGCCGTTTTCGGGCGTGCCCAGGATGTTGGCCGTGGCCGTGGGGAGGATGATGGCGCTTTGGTAAGGCTCTACGTAGGTTGCCAGGGCAAAGACGATGAGCGCGGCCATGAACGTCAGGCCCATGCCGATGGCGCTGCGGCGCAAGCGTTGCTCAGCGTGGATGCGTTCCAGGCCAAAGATCGCGTTTTGCAAGGCCCGCCATGCGTTGAGCGTACGAAGTGCGTAGAGCAGGAAGGCCACCCCCAGGATGATGTAGATCAATGTTTCATACGAGCGGAGAAAGCCCAAAACGGCTTGCATGGCACCTCGGGGTGGAGAGGGAACGGCCTCTGCCGTCCGACGACAGAGGCCGTGGCGGTTGATGTCAGAGGGCGCGCAACACCCCGCGCAGCAGGGTGAGCAGTTTGGGCACGATGACGCGTCCGGCTTCCAACACTTCTTCGTGGGTGGTGATGGTGCTGCCATCCAGGTTGGCTTTGTTGCTGATGCCAGAGATGCCCAACACGCGGGTGCCGCCGTGGCGAGCGACGATGACTTCAGGCACGGTGGACATGCCCACGGCGTCTACCCCTGCGACCTTGAGGAAGCGCAAGTCGGCCGGCGTTTCAAAGGACGGCCCGGCCAACGAGGCATAGACCCCTTCCCGAAGCACGATGTTGTGCTCTTGGGCTACGCGGCGCGCCAAGGCTTGGAGCTCGCGGTCGTAGGCTTGGCTCATGTCGGGGAAGCGCGGGCCCAGCTCGTCAATGTTGGGGCCGCGCAGGGGGTTTAGGCCGCCCATGCCGATGAGGTTGAGATGGTCGGTAATCAGCATCAAATCGCCGGGGATGAATTCCGGGTTGACTGCGCCGGCCGCGTTGGTCACGATGAGAATTTCCACACCCAGGCGTTGCATCACCCGAACCGGCAGGCCAATTTGGGCCATGGTGTAGCCTTCGTAGTAATGCACCCGCCCTTGCAAAATCATCACGGGCTGGGTTTCCAGCGTGCCCAGGATGAGCCGCCCCGCGTGGCCTTGCACGGTGGAGACCGGCCAGTCGGGCAGTTCCTGGTAGGGGATGACGGCTTCGGCTTGGGCCTCTTCGGCCAGCGAGCCCAGCCCCGAGCCTAAAATAAGGCCAATGCGAGGCTGGAAGGCGGTGCGTGCGCGGATGGCGTTGGCGATGGCGTCAATGTCTTGCAGGGTGAAGTAGTCGGGTTTTTGGAGAAGCATGGGGAACCTCAATGGAAAGGGGATGATTTCCGAGGCTTAGGCCTCGGTGTTGGTCTCGTCGGGGGTGGGGTATTCTGGAATTTCAGCGGGGGGCTTGTCGCCACAATATTGATAGAGGCGGCGGATGAGCAGGGTGGTCGAGAGGGGGTTGCTGTGCCCCAGGGCTTGGCCAATGGCTTGGGGGGAATACCCCGACCGCAAGAGGCGGTAGGCCGCGGTGTTACGGAGGACGCGCGGCGTGAGGGGGGTGCTCAACCCTGCGGCCTGCCCCCACGTGCGCAGCGAATGCCACACGCTTTGCCGTGAAAGCGGGCGCCCTTGTTGGCTGATGAAAAGATGCTGGACGTCGGCTTTGGGCGCGAGGTCTTGCCGCCCGTGTTTGAGGTAGCGGGCGACCGGGCCGTAGGAGCGTTCCAGCTCCCAGGCGATTTGGCGCCCGGTGATTTGGGGCACCCAGAGCAGCCGCTCGTCTAAATCAATGTTGTCAATGGTGAGCGAGAGCAAAAGGCTGATGGGGAACCCCCACTCGGCAATCAAGGCGATTAAGGCCAAATCGCGCACGGCCTGCCGTTTGGGCGATTGCAACAAGGTCTGCCAAAGGCGCTGCAAATCTTCGGTTTGGAGGCAGGTCGTGGCGCGAGAAGGTTTGCTCTCCAAGAGTGTTTGCAGCACGTTGGCGTCTTTGGGCACAAAGGGTGCGATGAGTTGATTGGTAAGGAGCAGATAGCGCTCCAGCACCCGCAGTGCTGCCAAACGGCGGTGGAGCGTGGTGCGGCGTCGTCCTTGGCTCACCTCATAAGCCAAAAACGCGGTGACGTCCTCCGCATCAATACGATCGGTGAGGATGTGTTTTCCGCGATAGCGGGCTAAATAGTCTAAAAAGCGGTTGACGTCACTGGTGTAGGCTTTTGCGGTTGTGGGGCTATACCCCAGCAAACGTTGGATTTCATTGGTGAAGTTGGGGAGCCAATCGTTCATGGTGTTTGTTTGCCTTTCGTCGGGAGAACGCGGCCGGTTGGGATGATGTCGGTGCCGTGTTGCAGGGCACCCGACGACGAGCGAAGTAGATTTTGACCCTTTTCATGTCAAAAGGGTGGGATGTATATTATATTATACTTTCGCAAATTTTGGCAGCATAAATTTTCACCCTTAAATTAATGTGTAATTCTGTTAAGAATTGCACTCAGGGCGCTGCGAGAGGGGGGCGGGGGCCCATCATGCGCCCTGCCTGGGGCTCATTGCCCGCCTTCCCTCGGCTGCGCGGCGGTCAGGCTGGCCATTTTGGTGGTATAATGCTCCACAGCGCCGCTCTGGAGTGGCAAATTTCTGAGAGTAAGGAGCACATCATGGCCAAAGCACGACGTCGTTCCAGTTCTCGCCGTCGTTCGCTGCGCCGGGCGCCC
>Ga0256914_1003431_pt1 | contig 12486 bp, 10 predicted proteins | sample HulkmetaG_FD_191571 | JGI IMG/M metagenome (GOLD analysis project Ga0256914, IMG submission 191571) | Hydrothermal chimney microbial communities from Main Endeavour vent field at the Juan de Fuca Ridge, Pacific Ocean - Hulk | ecosystem: Environmental > Aquatic > Marine > Hydrothermal vents ...
GCTATATAGTCTATGCTCAAAACCCTTTTTAGACGATGGACAAAGATCAGTGCTAAGGTATGTACCACTACTAGCTTGAGTTATACCGTCGTTTTGTAAGGGGTGAGCTTTGTTGCTTATAGATTTGTCTAAAAGTTTAATATAGCGTGTAGAGTTAAGCTCGTTTGTGCAACTTTGTGTAAAGTTGTAATCTTTTATAATTTTTGTATCTAGCGTGTTAGGGTTAAGCGTTAAGTAACACTTAGTGCTATTTACTTCAAACTCCCTAATTGCAACGGTTGTAGTATTGTTCTCTTTTTTACATTTAAAAATTTCGTGATAGTTATTTATATTAATTGCGTAGGTTAAAATTGGTAATATTAAAAGTAAAAGTATATTTTTTGTAAACATTGTAAACTCTTTTTTTGCAATACTCTGCAAAAGCAGAGTCTGCAACTATTTTGTTAAAGAGCTAAGTTCGCTATCTATTTTTGCTAACTTCTCTTTTGCGTCGTTAAGTGCTTTTGTGTTTGTCTCTACAACCTCTTTTGGAGCGTTATCTACAAACTTTTTATTACTTAGCATACCATTTAGTTTTGCTACCTCTTTCTCTAGCTTAGCTTTTTGGTTTGTAAGTTTATCTATAATTGGTTGTAGATCTATGTCGTCTGTAGAGATATAGCTCTCTAAATTATCGCTAACATCTACTACCGAATTTGCTGGTTTGCTCTGTACAAATTCTATATCGTCAACTTTTGCAAGCTTTTGAATAAATGGCGCTAAGAGTGCATTGTCGATTTTATTGGCAACTTTTATATACGCCTTTTCTATACGCTTATTACCCATATCTACCAAAGTCTTACAGCGTCTTAAAGATACAATTGCCTCTATTGCAATATTAAAGCTCTCTTGTGTAGAGTTAGCTACGCTTATCTCTTTAGGGTAGCGCATTACCATTATAGAGTTATCTTTACTTAGCGTGCTTGAGCTTAGCTTTTGGTATAGATACTCTGTAATAAATGGCATATATGGGTGTAGTAGCTTCATAGACTCTTTAAATATTGCACCAAGTTCTGCAATGCTCTCTTTACTAGCTTTGCTTAGCTCTATACCCCAGTCACAAAACTCGCCCCATAGGTAGCGATAAAGCGTTGTAGCACCATCGTTAAATCGGTACTGCTCTATGTACTCTCTTGTCTCTTTAATTGCAACATTAAATCTCTCTAGCATATACTTACCAAGAGGTGTTTTAATTTCTATATTCTCTAAATCTTCGAAACTGTCGTGGTTAAGTAGTAGGTAGTTGCTTGCATTAAATAGCTTGTTTGTAAAGTTGCGGCTCTGCTCTAGCTTATCTACACTTAGCTTAATATCGCGTCCTTGAACAGCTAATACAGCCAGTGTAAAGCGCATAGCATCGGCACTAAACTTATCTACCATCTCTAGTGGGTCAATTACATTACCTTTAGATTTACTCATCTTTTCGCCATTTTCATCTTTTACAAGTGCGTGTAAATAGATATCTGGAAATGGCAATTTACCAGTTAATTTGCGCCCCATCATTAACATTCTAGCAACCCAGAAGAAAAGAATATCAAAACCAGTAATTAGTAGAGAGTTTGGATAAAACTCTTCAAAGTCTCTCTCGAACCATTTTTCATTTTTTAGTGCATCTTCGTTGCCCCAGCCAAGCGTACTAAATGGCCATAACCCCGAGCTAAACCATGTATCTAAAACATCTGGATCTTGGTAGATATCTTCGCTGTTACAGTGTTCGCAAGTTGTTGGCGTATCGCCCTCGAATGCAAAGTGCTTACCACACGATTTACAGTGCATTACAGGAATCTGATGCCCCCACCAAAGTTGGCGACTAATACACCAGTCTCTAAGCTCGCCCATCCAAGCGTTGTAACTATTTATCCAGTGCGATGGATAAAAAGTAGCCTCGCCACTATTTACATCGTTAATTGCATCGTTAGCGAACTCTTTTTTTACAAACCACTGTTTAGAGATATATGGCTCAACAACATTTTTACATCTGTAGCAGTGCCCAACTTGGTGGTCGTGCTCTTCGATTTTCTCTATAAAGCCTTGCTCATCTAGCTTTGCTACAATGTTATCTCTTGCTTCTAGTCTCTCTTGCCCTTCAAACTCGCCACAGTAGCTGTTTAAAATACCGCTCTCATCAAAGATTGTCATAAACTCTAAGTTGTGTCTTTTTCCAACTTCGTAGTCGTTTGGATCGTGCGCTGGCGTAACCTTTACCACACCAGTTCCAAACTCCATATCTACATGTTCATCGGCGATAATAGTTATCTCTCTATCTATTAGAGGTAGCTTTACGCTTTTGCCAATTAATTCTGTATATCTAGAATCTTCTGGGTGTACCATTACAGCGGTATCTCCAAAGTATGTTTCTGGTCTTGTTGTTGCAACTGTAAGCTCGCCGCTACCATCGCTTAGTGGGTACTTAATGTGGTATAATTTACCCTTTGCATCTTCGTGTTCAACCTCGATATCGCTAAGCGCACCATCATGAGTACACCAGTTAATCATGTAGTTGTCTTGAACAATATAACCTTCGTCATACATCTGTTTAAAGGCTTTTTTTACGGCATTTGCAAGCCCATCGTCCATTGTAAAACGCTCTCTGCTCCACGCTGGGCTAACGCCTAAAATTCTTAGCTGCTCTGTAATTGCGTTTGCAGAATTCTCTTTTTGTTGCCAAGCTAGCTTTAAAAACTCTTCTCTTCCAATCTCTTCTTTGGTTTTACCAGTTGCAAGTAGTTGCTTCTCTACAACATTTTGTGTAGCAATACCAGCGTGGTCAACACCTGGTTGCCAAAGTGTCTTAAAGCCGTCCATTCTTTTGTATCTTATTATAATATCTTGCAGTGTAAATGTAAGTGCGTGCCCAATATGTAACCTACCAGTAACATTTGGCGGTGGCATCATAACTGTAAAAACTTTATCATCTTCTACAATATTTTTGTTGCCATCTACCTCAAAAAAGCCTGCTTCTTCCCATAATTTATAGTAACTTTGCTCAATCTCATTAGGATTGTAACGATTCTTCTCACTCATTATAAAGCCTTAAAAAAGTTTTTGCAATTATATCTAATATTTACTTGATATCTTTTAAGTGCCTATATATAGTATTCTTAAAGGCTTTGCATTGTGCTAAATTTAGCAATCAAGAAAAAATAATGACATATAAATTGATAAAAATAGCTCCATTATAAAAGATTTTTTTATTTATAAACATAAATTCAACATTTTATTATATAATATGAATAAATATTAATAATAGGACTTTTATGGAGAAGATAGTTTCAGCAGCAGGCTTTATGTTAACTCAAGCAATTGATACCATCAATAGAACTAATACACTAGCTCCAATGTTTGTAGGTTTTAAAAAAGGCTGTATAGAGGTAAAAAAGCGTTGCAAAAGTATATCTCTAGAGCAATCTATACCTAAAATGATATCTATATACGAAAATAATAAAGAGGATGTAGAGTACGCATCTATAGCCTTTCCAGCAGAGGTAGAAGAAGCAGGCGTACGAGAGTCTGTAATAATGCTAATGGCACAAAAATATAGAAGCGATGAATATATAATAGTATCTCTACCTTACAAGATGCATAATGGCAAAGCAAAGGTAAAAGAGTACGAACTACTAGACTATAGCCCATTTTTATTAGAAAAACTACCAAATTTAGAGAAAATATTTGTAGAAGGTCTATTAAGCTATGGCGATGCTTCAGAAATTTGGAGTAGAAAGTAAATTCTGCTACAATAAGCAAAAAGGCTTTTTTTGCTAAGTTGGCTAATACCCCTATTTTTATTTATATTAGTAGCTGGTATTACACCAGGTCCAAATAACATAATTGCTATGAGTATTGGATTTAACTTTAACTACAAAAAAATACTTCCACACCTTTTTGGTGTTGCAATTGGTTTTCCTGTAATGTTACTATTAATTGGTTTTGTAATAAAAGATTTACAAAATTATGAGAATATTTTTATTATATTAAAATATCTAAGTTTAATCTATTTGCTATATTTTGCATATAAAATAGCAACTTCATCAGCTAAAATAGAGACAAGTAGTAATAAAAAGCCAATAACATTTATCGAGTCTATTATATTTCAGTGGATAAACCCAAAAGCGTGGGCAGGAGCACTAGCAACAGTTACATTATATTTACCAAAAGATAACTATATACTCTCTTTAATAGTTGCAGCAACTTTATCGGCAATTACAATAGTTTTTTCGATTGCACTTTGGGGGTATATTGGCAAGCAAATAAAAGGCTTAATAAAGAGTCAAAAGTATATAAAAGTATTTAATGTATCAATGGCAATTTTGCTTATGCTATCTATAGGGTTAATATTATAAAATGATTGCTAAAACAGAGCTACTCTTGGCATTTAAAAACTCTATTGGTGTAATGATGGGTTATCTATCTTTAGGATTTGCATTTGCACTATTAACTATTAGCTATAATTACCCATGGTATATAGCAATAATAATGAGTATATTTATATACGCTGGCGCTCTGCAGTTTGCTGCAATTGGCTTTTTTAATGCTAAGTTAGGGTTGCTAGATATAGCAATTGCCTCTTTTTTTATAAATATTAGGCAAAGTTTTTACGGACTATCGTTGCTAAAAAAGTTTGCCTACACAAAAGCATTTAAAAAATACTTAACTTTTGCATTAACAGACGAAACTTATGCTCTATTAACATCTATAGAAATACCTAAAAATATAGATAATAAACTATACTATTTTTATTTAAGCATATTTAATCAACTATATTGGATAACAGGTACAGCAATTGGTGTAGTAGTTGGTAGCAGCGTAGAGTTTAACTCTAAAGGCGTAGAGTTTTCTCTAAGTGCACTATTTATTGTACTTGCAATCGAACAGTATAAAAGCCAAAGGAGTATAAAACCATTTATAATTGGAGTTGTTGCTTCTGTTTTATCGATGTCTCTTTTAAGTAACAATATGCTTCTTGGAGCAATAGTAATATCTTTAATTTTACTATTTTTGTTAAATAAACAGCTAGGAGCGCATGGTGGATAATAGTTATATATTAAGTGCAATAGCTACGATAGCAGTAGTAAACTACTTTACAAGAGTCTTGCCATTTCTTTTTTTTAATAAAAGTGAGCCACCAAATGCATTAATATTCTTAGAAAAAATTTTTCCACCTGTTATTATGACAATATTAATATTTTACTCTTTAAAGGGAGTAGATTTAACAACTAAACCTTATGGAGCTTACGAATTTAGTGCAGTAGTATTAACCTTTATTTTGCATATGGTATTTAAAAACTACTTGCTAAGCATTATAGCCCCAACTATTTTTTACATGGCGCTAACTCAAGGCTTAATAAATTAGCGTAGCTCTATTAAGTATATACCTCTTTTAGAGTAAAGCACTTTGTAGTTTTTAAAGTCTTTTAACGCTTTACTTTTTGTAATTACCACGCTTTTGCTTGTTGGCTTTTGTTTAAGTGATTTATCTTCTAAATATACTAAAAAGCTTGGCATTGTAATACCGTATCTTATAACTTTTAACTTATGCTCTTTTGCATACAAAGCTGCCTCTTTTAGAGGTAATTGAACTAGCTTTCCGTAAGCTGCAATTACAACAAAATTAACTACAACTGTAAAAAAAGTAGCATATAAAGCGCTCTTTAACTCTAGCTTTATGTTAGCTTTGTAAATTGCAACTGTTAAGATAATTACTAAAGTAATTGCACCCAAATAGCTAACACCAAAGCAATCAGAGACGCCAGAGAGTATATCTTTTACATATAAATTTTTAGGCTCTATAAAAGGTGCAATAAATGGCAAAGTAAATAGTAAAATATATAGTATTATAGTTGGGCTAATTGTAGCAATGCTAAGGTGTTTAAAGTTGTTGCTTGCATAAAGCCCCATTATAATAAACAGCGGTGTGTAGCCATAAATAATATAGTGCGGTAATTTAGTACCAGAGAAAGAGAAAAATATAAATACAAAGCTAAACCAAATTAGTAAAAATAGATTTAAATCGCTCTTTATTAAACTTTTTGTTTTGGCTAAACTTTTAACTAAAAGTGTACTAAATGGTAAAAACCCAAGTAAAAGTACAGGAATATAGTAAAAGTAGCTACCTCTATGGCTCTCGAAAGTGCTATTAAATCTTTGCAAATTGTGCTTTAAAAAGAAGCCATTAATAAATTTTTGCCCTTGATCTAAATACTCTAAAATATACCACGGTAAAGTAACTGCTAAAAATATTGCAATACTAATTGGGTTAAAAATTATCTTTAAAAAGTCTATAAATCTCTTTTTAATAGCCATATAAATTAATAGTGTAACAAGTGGTACCATAACCGCTACAGGCCCCTTAGTAAGTGCACCCAATGCAATTAGCAAAAACGAAAAATATAGATACTTTTTATTGCCCTCTTTTAAAAATATCCATATAGAGAAAATTGATGTTGCTATAAATAGGTTTAGTAGCGAGTCTGCAATTGCTGCTTTTGTTATTATGTTTATCTGTAGAGCACTTAGCATAAAAAGTGTAGAGTAGTATGCAACTCTCTGCCCAAACTCTTTTTTGCTAAAAGCATATATTGCAAATGCCCATAAAAGCCCAGCAATAGCAGATGGCAAGCGCAGAGCAAACTCGTTAAGCCCAAATAACTTTACACTAAAAGCTTGTAGCCAGTAGATTAATATAGGCTTATCAAAACGCAATGCCCCATCTAAATATGTAGTAAGGTAGTTGCCACTTTGTAGCATCTCTCTTGTTGCTTCGCTAAATGCCCCTTCGTCTAAATCAAAAAGTGGGCTAAGCGAAAGCGGGAGAATAAAATTTATTATTGCAACAACAATTAGTATGGCTCTTAAATTCAAACTTTTGCCTTGTAAAATCTATTGTAAAGATAGATACTAGTTAGTGTACCAAGTAAAGAGCCAACTAAAATGTCGCTAAAATAGTGAACCCCAAGAGCAACCCTACTAAGTGCAACTAGCGATGCAAATAATAAAAATAGCCACTTAAATTTTGGCTGCAAGAAACTTAGTGCCATAAAAAGACTAAATGCAGTTGTACTATGCCCCGATGGAAATGAGTTTACAATATACCCAAAATCGAACCAGTTAAAACCATAAAGCTCTTCGTTTATAAATTTTGGTGGTCTATACCTTGCAAAAATAATTTTTAAAATAATTACTAAAATACCAGAAGATGCAATAGTGCTAAAAAGATATAAAGAGGCTCTAGATAGCTCTTTATTATATTTAATCATTGCAACAAATAGCAAAAACGAGCCAATTAAGTAGTATGTACTTATACCAAATTTACTAAAAAAGCCTAAAAAACTTTTAATACAGCATGGATTGGTAGCAAAATAAGATGCAAGTGCTTTATCTAGCAAAAAATAAGAAGCCAAAGCGCTAAAAAGAACAATAACTATAGTTGCACTTATTTGCCTATTCATTTAGCTCCTTTAAAATAATAGAAGATATTATATTAAATTTAGGCTATAATTCTACTAAAAAGAGAAAAATGAGCAACCCTAAAGATTTAATACTACCAATATTCTTACTTTTTATTACTATGGTAATTGCAATATACTTTAGACCATTAATGATAATCGACGAAACTCGCTATATTAGCGTAGCATGGGAGATGTACAATAGTGGTAATTACCTTGTACCACAATTAAATGGCATGCCATATGACCATAAACCACCACTACTTTTTTGGCTAATAGTAACAATTTGGCACACCTTTGGAGTAAGCGAAAACTTAGTTCGTTTTATACCATTTATTTTTGCATCTGGTGTAGTAGTTCTTGGGTATAAAATCTATAAACTTTTGTGGAGCAAAGATACCTATGGTGCTAGCATTTTTCCATATATTGGGGTAGGGGTTGTTATATTTAGCTTTTACTCAACTTTGCTAATGTTCGATATTATGCTAAGCTTTTGGGTTGCACTCTCTATTTATGCTGGTATTAAAGCAATTTTAGACGACAAATTAAGCTCTTACGCACTATTAGCATTTGCAATTGGCTTTGGAATTTTAGCCAAAAGCCCAGTTGTTCTTGTGCATCTGCTACCTTTGTATATTTTTGCATCTTTTTGGGCACCAAAGAGAGTAAAATTAAGCTTTTATATTAAGGGATTTTTAGCAGTTTTAATTGGGATAGCAATTGCACTAATTTGGGCTATACCAGCTGCAAAATTGGGTGGAGACGAGTTTGCATATGGCATATTTTGGGGGCAGTATGCGGGTAGGGCTGTAGATGCATTTGCGCACAAAAGAGCCTTTTGGTGGTATATTCCTTGGGTGCCAGTAATTATGATGCCGTGGATTTTACACAAAGGCTTTTGGAGCGGTTTTAGTAAACTTACAAGTAAAATAGATAGTGGTCTAAAAGCAATTATAGTTTGGATAGCTGGAGATATGCTAATTTTTGCACTAATTAGTGGAAAGCAAATAGCTTATATCGCACCAGAGTTCTTAGCATTTGCAATATTAATCGCAAGAGCACTCTCACAAAGTAGATATACTATATTTAGACCATACCTAATATCTGCAATTTTTGTGCTATTAGGTAGTGCCTTCTTGGTAGCACCGTGGCTAATAAAGGGCTATATTAGGGTGTTTTTAGATACAAAAGCATTTATTATAAGTGGGCTTTTACTACTTGCATATGCACTATATTTGGTATTTAAAAAGTCTAAAACACAAAAAGAGCAAATTGCAACTATTGCGACTGGCGCAACTTTAATAATATTTGCACTTCACTTTAGTATTAACTTGTACCTAAAGAGTCAAGATTTAACCTCTTTTGCAAGCAAAATTAGTAAGCTACAAAAAAATGGTATAACGGTAGCTCATTATGGTAAATACCACAATCAATACCACTTTACAGGTAGACTTTTAAAGCCAATTAAAGTAATAAAAAATACTAAAGAGCTAAATAACTATATTAAAAATAATCCGAATGGAGCAATTATTACCTATAAAAAGCAGAAGGTAAAATTTAATAAAAGTAGCATAATTGCGCAAACAAAATTTAGAACCCAAAACGCCTTGCTTGTAAAAGCAAAGGAGTGGAGTAACTTATTAAAGTAAAGTTACTCTCTATAATAGACTTTTCTTCCAAGTTGTAATCTGCTACCTAGTACATTGTAGAACTTAGATGTAACTCTACCTCCGCCAATTTGATATTTGCATCTTCTTGATAGTTCATTGTAAAGACTAGTATGAACTTTTAACTGCTTTGTTACACCAGTTGAGCATCTAATAAATTTAGCTTTTATTGCTTTTGATTTTTTAGTAAATTTAAACTGTTTTGTTATGTAGAACTCACCTAAATTTACACCACTGTGATCTTTTAGGCTAAACCACTTAGTGCTAATTAAAGTACCATTTTGGTAAAATTGCTCTTGCTGTGTTATTTTGGCAACTATGTTACTATTTATATTTTTTACAGATTTACTATACCACTTGCCATATACACTGCCAGCTGGAGCAACTGCTCTATGACAACCACTTATTGCTATAAAAATTATCGCTAAATATGCCAACCTTTTCATTGTGTAATCCTTTTTTATTGAATTATAGCCTAATAAAATGGAACTATTTAAAAAGTTGACATATATTTATATTTTAGGTAGATGCCAAGATTTATAATATGCAATTACTCTAATTAATGTTGCCAAAAGTAAAATAGCTATAAGTGAATATGGATTTATAAACTCTAATAAATTTAGTATATAAATTGCAGCTGCAATTAACAAAGATATAGTTCCATAAAATCCAGTTTTAAAAATTAATGGAACTTCGTTTATTATAATATCTCGCACAATACCACCACCAACAGAGGTTATAAAACTAACAGCTAAGATACCAGTTAAATTTAGATTATGCTCTAGTGCTAAAAGTGTACCGCAGATCGAGAATGAACTTAAACCCAAAGAGTCACTTAATATAAATATTGGGCTATCTTCGAGTTCGCTTTTTTTATATGGATGAAAAATAACCATAAAAATAATTACACCTAAAATTATAAATGCTGGAGTGTTGTATGTAAAAGAATATGGTGTTTTATCTAGTAAAATATCGCGAATTATGCCGCCGCCAAGGGCGGTTAAAAAAGTAGATATTAATATGCCAAGTAAATCTAATTTGTGTCTAATAGCTACTAAAAACCCACTAACTCCAAATGCTATAATACCTATATACTCAATAAATTCAAACATTAAAATAACTTATCAAATAACCCTTTTACCTCTTTGGGTATTATCTTTTTTATTTGCTCTTTGGTTTTGTTGTCATCTTTTAGAGCTTTAATCTCTTTTGGTATTATTTTTTTAATTTCTTTATTTATCTGCTTATCTAAACCTCTTTTTTTAAGCTCTTTTAGTACTTTTTTCTTTACTTTCTCTTTAACATAACCAGCAAATATAAATTTTATATTAGGGTCTTTAATTGGGCCACTTACTCTAAAGTTGTAGTCTTGATTTTTTTGAGTAATTTTAACTCTAGCATCTATTGTTTGTGCTTTTGTATCTATTTTTGCATTTTTAATATAAATTTTAACTCTTTGCGATTTGCTATCTAAATTAAAAGTAATTATATTTTTATTAATATCTCCATCTAAAATTGCATTGCTAAATACCTCTTTAGATAGGTCAAAATTGGCATACTGCTTTAGCGATGCTACAAGTTTAGAGTTTAAAAACCTAGCTTCATCTAGGTTTAATTTAAAGTTACCAAGTTTACTATTTAGATTATATTTTAAATTAGCCTTTGCAACGCCATCTAAAACCTGTTCGTAGTTAAGCATTTTTAGTACTCTTACTACACTTAATCCTGCAGCTTCTAGCTTTAGTTTTGGGTTATCGAGCATAAAGTTAATTACACCACCAAATTCGTTTGCAACGCCAGTTATAAGTAGCTGACTTGGGTTTTGCTTAATGGTTCCAGTAAGAGTAAGTGCACCATTTAAGCTCTGACCAGCTATTGGTTTTAGCCTATTTAAATTATCTATCTCTATTTTATATTTACCACTTAAAGATGATCTTTTAGTGTCATAATTTAGGTAGTCAAAAGCTATCGCTCCAAACGATGTATTGGCTTTAGGCTTAGTTAAAATGCGTCCATTTTTTAATACACCATTTTTAATAATCATCGAGTACTTAAAGCGTTCTCCTAAATTTGTGTTGTATAGCTTTTTAATAGTTTTAGTATCTACGCTACCTAAAGATTTTATATTAAATGCACCATCAAGATTGTTAATATCTATAACTTTAAAATTACCAGTAGCATTTGCTTTTAAAAGATACTTTGGTAAATTTAGCATATATAGCACTTTTGGCAAAGATAAATCACTAAAACTACCCGCTGCTCTATTTTTATTGTACTTTAAATCTAGTGCTCCACCTAATGATTTTGTCTTTACACTTAGCTTTACATCTTTGTTAATTACTTCAAAATTCCCATGCGCTTTTACTTTGCCATTTAGCTTTACTTTTGTAAACATCTCTAGAGCTCTTAGGTTGTCAACATTTGCTACAAATGCCCCTTTTAGCGCACTTGTAATTAACGAATACTTTACATTCTGTAAACTTAGGTTTACAAAATTTGTTACAATATTTGCTGCCTTTACAGAGAGATTTCCATTTTGTAGTTGACCCTTTGCTTTTACATTGTAGCCATAGCTTGGTAGCTTAACATTAAGTAGTTTTTTATTTAACACACCCTTAGTTGCAATATTAAAACCACCATTTAAGTGCTTAATATTTTTAACATCTACAATACCATTTATGCTTCCAGATGTTACATAATTTTGCATAGAGAGCATATTTAAAATTTTAACTACCGATATATCTTTTAGAGTTGCTTTTGCACTATTTCCACTATAACTTAACTTAGCAACACCATTTAAAGATTTAGTAGTTGCTACAACTTGGTAGATATTTTTAGCTAAATTTGCATAAAAGACACCGTTTGCAACTAAAGAGCCACTAAGGTTTATATTTGCTAGCTTATTTAGTCTGCTAAGATTTGGAATGTTGAGTTGGTAGTAACCCTTTGTCTGCTTAAAATCTAGCGAGCTTGTTAATTTTTTTATCTTTAACTTTGCAGAAGTGGTGTTAATATCGCCTAATCCAACAATATATTTACCCTTTACGGCAGCTTTTATGCTAGCGTTATATTTTTCGTCTGTAGGTAATTTAATTTTAAACTCTTTTGCAATTAGCGAGTGGTTAAATCTACCATCTTTAATATCTATATCGGCTCTGCCTTTTGGGTTTTTAATATCTAAACTTGGCATATTTGCATTAAGCGAAAATAATCCATCTACAAGTGCAGCTTTATTTAAAATTGCAAAAATTTTAGCAATTTGAGCGCTATTTATAGATGCCTCTATTGATTGTGGATTTTTATCCTTTAGTATAAATTTATACTTAACATTAGAGCCA
>Ga0256914_1003432_pt1 | contig 12485 bp, 7 predicted proteins | sample HulkmetaG_FD_191571 | JGI IMG/M metagenome (GOLD analysis project Ga0256914, IMG submission 191571) | Hydrothermal chimney microbial communities from Main Endeavour vent field at the Juan de Fuca Ridge, Pacific Ocean - Hulk | ecosystem: Environmental > Aquatic > Marine > Hydrothermal vents ...
CAGCCGGTCGCCTCACCACCTGCCCCGCATTGTGGGTTCGATGTGGCCGGCAACGCACAGATAGCAACGAAAAAAGATGACCACTTCCTCATCCCGTCCTCCAGGTGATTTCCCCGTAACGAACGGCCGAGAAAAAAATCTACGTAGATTGCTACGTAGTTTACTACGTAGATATATTTTATTTATATGTTGAGTGACACATAAATACAAAAACGAAGATAAAAAATCAGGTACAAAAGTTTTACAAATCATTGTACCGTTCGTTTCCGGATGCTTTGCGTAGACGGAGAAAGAGCATTTCGTAGCGGGAGGTGATCTTTTCCCAGTCGTATTCCTTCCGGAGCCTTTCGATGTTGTTTGTGGCGAAACTCTCCTTTTCCTTTGAGAGCTCTTCCCATTCGTTCAGGAGGCGGGTCACCTCGCCGGCCGTAGAGAACCAGGCTGCGTTCTCCCGGAGGATATAGCGGTTGAAGGGGTTGTCGTGGGCGGCGATGAGGCATCCGGCGGCCATGGCCTCCAGCAGGGCGGGGTTGGTGCCGCCGGCTGAATGACCGTGGAAACAGCCGCGTGCATGCTGCCTCAACAGGGTGAGGAGCGGCGGATCGTAGAGGCTGCCGGCAAAAAGGAACCGCTCCGTCCCGCCGTACCTCCGCAGAAGACGACGACCGAAACGTCCCGCCGGATCCCCTACCAGCAACAACGGATCCCGTCTGACCGAACGGAGGAAACCCTCCAGGATCATCTCCAGGTTGTTCTCGGCCACGAAACGGGCCACCATCAGGAAATAGCTGCCGGGACGCAGAAGACGGACATCCCCTGAGAGAAGACGGCGGCCGGCTTTCTCCAGGTACTCCTGCAGAGAGGAGACGGGGTCCTTCCCTTCTTCCGGTGGCGGGACCGGTGTCGCCCCGTAAGGGATCACGGGCGTTGTCACACCGTACCGCTCCTTGAAATGGCGGGCGATCACGGGGTGGTCGGAGACCAGCAGACGGCTGCGTCGCACCGCCTCGCTCTCCATCCTGCGCAGCCACCGGCGTGCCAGGAAACCCCATCCGGCACGCTGCCACTCCAGCCCGTCGGTGAGGGTCACCACCGGAACAGGATGATCCCGCCGGATGAAAAGCGCATTGCCGTACCCGCAGTTGAGGATCACCCCGGGGCGGCGACGGTAGGCATCCTCCAGACAGAGACGATCGTACCACAACACACCCCCGGGAAAAGAGGGCCACGGCTTGCGGACGATGCGAATGCCCCGCCATGAAATCTCCCGGTACGGATGGAAGAGGGGAGCATGGACGGTCATCTCATGACCCCTGGCCCTCAGCCGCAGCGCCAGCTCCTGGGCAAAGGTCTCAAACCCCCCGTACCGCGCAGGAATGCCCCGTGTGCCCGTGATGACGATCTCCATCGCTCCTGTTCTCAGATATTACATAAAGGTAAGGAAAATATCCCTCGCCAAGGAGTGTCGCAGAGATACATATCCACCGCTATTTTTTGGATTTCTCGGCCCGTGATGGTAGATTTGCAGTCCACTTCAAATATTCTTTTGAGAAAAAGGGTGTTTGATTTATTGAGAAGAGGGGAGAGATTAGGCTCTGTGAACCTCTAGCAACCCCCCGGAGAGGGGAAGGTGCTAAAACCTAATCCCGCCGGTGCGGGAGATGATAAATTGAACCGCAGTGATCATGAAAGCAGGCATTTTCCGGGACTTTCTCCTTTCATCCTTTGCGAATGGGGCCGTCATGTGGCTGAGGGCTTTCTGAGAGCCTGCATGTATGGCGGGGGAGCGTGTTCCGATTTTGTATCCAGATCCCGAAGATGATGAAATACCGTTTTGAGACCTTGCAGATCCATGCCGGTTATGAGCCGGAGCCGACGACCCTGTCGCGGGCGGTGCCGTTGTACCAGACCACGTCGTACCTTTTCCGTGATGCGGCGCACGGGGCGGCGTTGTTCGCCCTGGAGGAGTTCGGCAACATCTATACCCGCATCAACAACCCTACGACGGAGGTGTTCGAGAAGCGCATCGCCGCCCTCGAGGGGGGTATGGCCTCGCTGGCCACGGCCTCGGGTCATGCGGCCCAGTTCCTCGCCCTCACCAACATCATGGGTCAGGGGGACAATTTCGTCACCTCGCCTTTCCTTTACGGCGGTACCTTCAACCAGTTCAAGGTGACCTTCAAGACGATGGGCATCGAGGCCCGTTTCACCCCGTCGCTCGACCCGGACGAGTTCGAGAAACGCATCGACGACCGCACGCGGGCGATCTACCTCGAGAGCATCGGCAACCCGGCGTTCCATATCCCTGACTTTGATAAGTTCGCCGCCCTGGCTGAGGCTTACGGTATCCCGCTGGTGGTGGACAACACCTTCGGGGCGGCAGGTTATCTTTTCCGCCCCATAGAACATGGTGCCCATGTGGTGGTGGAGTCGGCCACCAAATGGATCGGCGGCCACGGCACCAGCATCGGCGGCGTGATCACCGATGCCGGCACCTTTGACTGGAGCAACGGCCGTTTCCCCATGTTCACCGAGCCGTCGGAGGGGTACCATGGGCTGCGCTACTGGGAGCGTTTCGGTGCGGGATCGCCGTACGGCAACATCGCCTTCATCGTACGTGCCCGCGTCGAAGGCCTGCGTGACGTGGGGCCGGCGATGAGTCCCTTCAATGCTTTCCTGCTGCTGCAGGGGCTGGAGACCCTCTCGCTGCGCATGGAAAGGCATGTGGAGAACACACGGCATCTGGCCGAGTGGCTGCAGGACCATCCCCGGGTCGACGAGGTGCGTTACCCCGGCCTGCCCGGTGATCCCAGCTACGAGATGGCCCGCAAGTACATGCCCCGGGGGGCGGGCGGCGTCCTCACCTTCACCCTGCGGGGAGATTTGCGGAAAACAGCTACCTTTGTCGAGTCGCTCCGGCTGGTGAGCCATCTGGCCAACATAGGCGACGCACGCACGCTGATCATCCAGCCGGCGGCCACCACACACCAGCAGCTCACCGTAGAGGAACAACGCGCCGCCGGCGTCACCCCCACCCTGCTGCGCGTGTCGGTGGGACTGGAACATATCGACGACATCATCGCCGATTTCGACCAGGCGTTCCGTAAGATCCGATGAGAAAAAAATGGGCCTGCAACGACTCAAATATGATCAACCCTTTCCGCTCGAGGCGGGAGGATCCCTGCCGGGGGTGGAGATCGCCTACCACACCTACGGCACGCTCAACGAGCGTCGCGATAACGTCATCTGGGTGTGCCATGCCCTGACGGCCAACTCCGATGTGGCCGAATGGTGGCCGGGCATGGTGGGCCCTGGCCGTCTGCTGGACACGGACAGGTACTTCATCGTTTGTGCCAATATCCTCGGCTCGTGCTATGGCTCGACAGGGCCGCTCTCGGTCAACCCCGCGACGGGCAGGCCGTGGTACCGCTCCTTTCCCCTGATGACCTTCCGTGATGTGGTGGAGGGACATGAGCTGGTGCGGCGTCATCTGGGCATCCGCCGGATCAGGATGATCATCGGCGGCTCCATCGGTGGGCAGCAGGCACTGGAGTACAGCATCATGTACCCTGACCTCATCGAGAAGCTGGCTTTCCTGGCCTCGAGCGTCCGGTACGCTCCCTGGGGCATCGCCTTCAACCAGTCGATGCGTCTGGCCATCGAGGCCGATGCCACCTTCTACGACGACACCCCCGAAGGAGGCAGCAAGGGGCTGCGGGCCGCACGCTCCTTCGCCCTCCTAAGCTACCGCAACGACGCTATCTACAACAAAACCCAGAAAGACGAGGACGACAACAAGCTTAGCGGCTTCCGCGCCATCTCCTATCAGAACTACCAGGGTGACAAGCTGGTGAAGAGATTCGATGCCTATACCTATTACCACCTGCTGCGTCTCTCCGACACCCACAACGTGGGACGGGGCCGGGGAGGCAAGGAAGCCGCCCTGAAAAGAGTGAAAGCCAAGGTCCTGGCCGTGGGTATCTCCAGTGACCTGCTCTTCCCTACCTACGAGCAGAAATACCTCGCCGAACATGTGGCGGACGGCACCTACCGGGAGATCGATTCCCTCTACGGCCACGACGGCTTCCTCGTCGAGACCGAAAAACTGACCGAGGTCATCCGGCCTTTCCTGGAAGAAAGATGAAATGGGAAGGGCCGATTCCCTCACTGTCATGGAACCGCCCGGGATCCCTTGTCGGGGGGAGAAGGGCTGAGTGGAAGAAAAAGAATAATTTTGTACAGACCCCTGGCCTGAAAGAGCAAACATGGAAAGCAACAGCTCGAAAATACTGAGAAAGATCCTGCAGGAGCGTATCCTGGTGATGGATGGTGCCATGGGGACGATGATCCAGGGTTATGGTCTTACGGAGGAGGATTACCGTGGGGAGCGTTTTCGTGACCATCCCCGCATGCAGAAGGGCAACAACGACCTGCTGGTGCTGACGCAGCCCGCCCTCATCCGGGAGATCCATGAGCGTTATCTGGAGGCGGGGGCCGATCTGGTGGAGACCAACACATTCAACGCCAACCGCATCTCTCTGGCCGATTACGGCATGGAGGAGCTGGTGTATGAGATCAATGTGGCGGCGGCTCGTCTGGCGCGGGAGGCTGCCGACGCTTTTTCGCACCGCGACCCTGCCCGGCCGCGTTTCGTCATCGGCACCATGGGGCCTACCAACAAGACCGCTTCCATCTCGCCCCGGGTGGAGGATCCCGCCTACCGGGCCGTCACCTTCGACGATCTGCGGGAGGTGTATGCCGAGCAGGCACAGGCCCTCATCGAAGGGGGTGTCGACCTGCTGATGCTCGAGACGGTCTTCGACACCCTCAATGCCAAGGCCGGGCTGGCCGCCCTGGAGGAGGTGTTCGAGGCCACCGGCCGCCGTCTGCCGGTGATGGTGTCGGTGACCCTCGTCGATGCCAGCGGCAGGACCCTCTCGGGCCAGACGCTGGAGGCTTTCGTCATCAGCATCTCGCATGCCCCGCTCTTCAGCATAGGTCTGAACTGCTCCATGGGTGCCGAGGAGCTGGAGCCTTTCGTCGAGGAGCTGTCGCAGCTTACCCCCCTGCCGGTGAGCGTGCATCCCAACGCCGGCTTCCCCAACCAGTTCGGGGAATACGAGTCGACCCCCAAGGAGATGGGTGAGGTGCTGGAAAGACTGATACAGGGCGGCCATGTCAACATCATCGGAGGGTGCTGCGGCACTACGCCCGATCATATTCGCGAGTTCGTGAGAAGGGCGGAGGGCAGGACGCCGCGTGTCCCTCCCGTGCAGGAGCCTCTCCTGCGTCTGGCTGGCCAGGAGCCGCTGAAGGTGTTCAGAGGGAGTAATCTGATCAACATAGGCGAACGCACCAATGTGGCGGGGTCACGTCGTTTTGCGCGGCTCATCCGCGAGGAGCAATATGAGGAGGCGCTGGCCGTGGCACGTCAGCAGGTGGAGAACGGCGCCCAGATCATCGACGTCAGCATGGACGATGCCATGCTCGATGCCCGCCGCGCCATGGTGACCTTCCTCAACCTGCTGGCCGCCGACCCTGATATTGCCCGCGTGCCGGTGATGGTCGACTCCTCCAAATGGGAGGTGCTGGAAGCCGGCCTGAAATGTCTGCAGGGCAAAGGCATCGTCAACTCCATCAGCCTGAAAGAGGGTGAGGAAGCGTTCCTCGCCCGCGCCAGGGCGATACGCCGCTACGGCGCGGCCGTGGTGGTGATGGCCTTCGACGAGGAGGGACAGGCCACCTCCTTCGCACGGCGCACTGCCATCGCCGCGAGAGCCTACCGGCTCCTCACCGAAAAGGTCCAGTTCCCTCCCGAAGACATCATCTTCGACCTCAACGTCCTGGCCATCGGCACAGGCATCGAGGAGCACAACCGCTATGCTGTGGAGTTCATCGAGGCGGTGCGGTGGGTCAAGGAGCATCTCCCGCATGCCTATACCAGCGGAGGCATCAGCAACCTCTCTTTTGCCTTCCGCGGCCAGAACACCATCCGCGAAGCTATGCACGCCGCCTTCCTCTACCATGCCGTGAAGGCCGGCCTCGATATGGCCATCGTCAATGCTGGCAAGCTGCCCCTCTACGACGAGATCCCGCCCGGGCTGCTGGAGCGTGTGGAGGATCTGATCTTCGACAGGCGTCCCGACGCCACCGAGCGGTTGCTGGAATATGCCGAACAGGCTGCCGGCACGGACAGGGAGCAGGAGCAAAAGAAAGAGAGCTGGCGTGACCTGCCCCTCCGCGAGAGGATCATCCACTCGCTGGTGAAGGGCATCCCCGACCACGTGGAGGAGGACATGCAAGAGGCCATACGCACCTATCCCACCGCCCTCGACATCATCGAAGGGCCCATGATGGAGGGGATGAACAAGGTGGGGGACCTCTTCGGTTCGGGGAAGATGTTCCTGCCCCAGGTGATCAAGAGTGCGCGGGTGATGAAGAAGGCGGTGGCGGTGCTCGAGCCGGTGCTCGAGGAGGAGAAAGCCGCGGGCGGCGGCCGGCAGCAGGCTGCCGGCAAGGTGGTGCTGGCCACGGTACGCGGCGACGTCCATGACATTGGCAAGAACATCGTGGGCATCGTCCTGCAGTGCAACAATTACGAGATCATCGACCTGGGGGTGATGGTGCCGGCGGAGAAGATCCTCGAGACGGTACGTCGCGAGCAGGCCGACATCGTGGGGCTGAGCGGGCTGATCACCCCCTCGCTGGAGGAGATGGTGCACGTCGCCGGCGAGATGGAGCGCAAAGGCTTCACGCAGCCCCTCCTCGTCGGCGGGGCCACCACCTCGGTGATGCATACGGCGGTGAAGATACGCCCGCATTACAGTCACGGCGTGGTGCACGTCAGGGATGCCTCACGCAGTGTGGCAGTGGTGAGCAGCCTCCTCTCGCGCGAGAAAGAGCGTTTCCTGAAGGAGACCGACCTCTACTATGAGCAGCTGCGCCGGATGAACCGCCGCCGTCCCGGGCAGTACCTCACCCTCGAGGAGGCCCGGCAACGGCGTTTCCGGCCCGACTGGGACCATTACGAGCCGCCGCCGCCCCGCCGCCCCGGCACCACGGTCTTCGACGATATACCCCTGCGGGAGGTGATCCCCTACATCGACTGGACCTTCTTCTTCCATGTGTGGGAGCTGAAGGGCAAGTTCCCCGGCATCCTCGATCATCCTGAGCGGGGTGAGGAGGCACGGCGCGTCTATGAGGAGGGGCTGCGCTGTCTGGAGAGACTGGAGCGCGAGAACATCCTGAAGGTGCGGGGGGTGGTGAGCCTGCTGCCGGCCGCCGCCCGCGGCGACGACATCGTCGTCTATGAGGATGACGAGAGAAAGAAAGAGAAAGGGGTGCTCTACCACCTGCGTCAGCAGGAAGCCCGCACCCCCTCGGGCCATAATCTCTGCCTGAGTGATTTCATTGCCCCGGCGGGGACGGCCCTGCGCGACCACATAGGCCTCTTTGCCGTCACGGGAGGCATCGGACTGGAGCATTACGTGGAGCGTTTCGCCCGCGAGCACGACGACTTCCGTGCCCTGATGGTGAAGGCCCTGGCCGACCGTCTGGCCGAGGCCGCCACCGAATGGCTGCACGAGAAGGTGCGCAGGGAGCTGTGGGGCTTCGCCCCCGACGAACAGCTCAGCAAAGAGGAGCTGTTCCGCATGAAATACCGCGGCATCCGTCCTGCTTACGGCTATCCCGCCTGTCCCGACCATTCGGAGAAGAGGAATCTCTTTGACCTGCTGGAGGCCGAACAGCATACCGGCATCCGTCTCACCGGGAGCTTTGCCATGGAGCCCGCCGCCTCGGTGAGCGGGCTCATCTTCTCGCATCCCGAGGCGGTCTATTTCGACATACGCCACGTGCTGGAGGATCAGGTGGCCGACTACGCTCTGCGACGGGGCATCCCCCTGGAAGAGGCGGAACGTTATCTTTCCCATCTTATCTTGCGTGATCATGAATGATCTGACCGACATCAAGCTGTCTGAGGCCCTGAAAGGGCTCTCTTCCACGCGTTTCTCGTTCGAGCTGCTTCCCCCGCCCAAAGGGAAGGACATCGGATACATCTACGAGCGTATCGACCCGCTGATGGAGTTCGATCCGCTATACATCAACGTCACCTATCACCAGGAGGAGGTGGTCTACCGCAAGGTGAAGGAGGGTTTGCTGGAGCGGCGGACGGTGTGGAAGCGGCCGGGCACCGTGGCCATCTCGGCGGCCATACGTCATCGTTACAAGGTGATGGTGGTGCCGCACCTCATCTGCGGGGGTTTCACGCGCGAGGAGACGGAGAACGCGCTGATCGACCTGAACTTTCTGGGCATACGCAACGTGCTGGCCGTGCGTGGAGATCCGCCCCGCGGCAGCGGCACCTTCGTGCCCGAAAAGGGAGGCCATGCCCATGCCCTGGAACTGGTGCAGCAGATCATCAACATGAACGAGGGGATCTACCTCGATCCCGACCTGGTGGAGCCCAGCGCCACCGACTTCTGCGTGGGGGTGGCCGGATACCCGGAGAAACATGCCGAGGCACCCAACATCGAGTCGGACATCCACTTCCTGAAGAAAAAGGTGGAGGCGGGGGCGGAGTTCATCGTCACGCAGATGTTCTTCGACAACGAGCGTTTTTTCGAGTTCGAGCGGCGGTGCCGTGCGGCGGGCATCACGGTGCCGATCATCCCCGGCCTGAAGCCTCTCTCGACACGGCGGCAGCTGACGCTGCTCCCCTCCACCTTTCACATCAGCCTGCCGGAAGAGCTGGTGAAGGAGGTGCTGCGCTGCCGTGACGACAGGGAGGTCTACGAGGCAGGCATCGAATGGGGCATCCAACAGACGCGCGAGCTGATCGCCCACGGCGTGCCGGTGGTGCATTTCTTCACCATGGGCAAGGCCGACAACATACGGCGCATCGCCCGGGCTGCTTTCTGAGGGGAGTGCTCAGCGGGAAGCTTCCAGCACACGGCGTGCCTCGCGATAACCGATGTCGAACATCTCCCGGGCACGGGAGATGTCGAAGATGCCGAAGCCTTTCAGCTCCTGGGGGTCGATGCGGATGTCGCACTCCTCCAGGTTCTTCCTAACCGAGGCGAGGATGCGGAGGTAGAACGACCATTCGGCCATCTTGATGAGACCGGAGATGTTCTCTTCCTCCCAGTGGGGGTTGACGTTGACGCCGATGATCGTGCGGCACAGGTGACGGATGGGGGTGACGGGCAGGACGTCGAAGACGCCGCCGTCGCAATACTGGTATTTCCCGATGCGGTGCGGGGCGAAGAGGATGGGGATGCTGGCCGAGGCGATGATGACATCGGCGAGCGGTCCTTCGTGGATGTATTCGACCCGGCCCTTATTGAGGTTGGTGACGGTGATCCAGAGCGGATGCCGCAGCTCCTCGAAGGTGCGGGCGCGCAGGGCGGTGCGCAGCAGGTCGTGCAGCCCCGTGAGACGCAGAAAGCCGTTGCGCGGGACGGTGAAACGTACCAGGGAGAAAAGCTTCTTGCGGACGAAAAGATCCATGATCTCGGCGGGAGCATAACCGTCGGCATAGCATACGCCCACGATGGCGCCGGCACTCACGCCCGAGATGACCGCAGGACGTATCCCGGCCTCCTCCAGCGCCTGCAGCACACCCAGATGGGCAAAGCCACGGGCACCGCCGCCGCTGAGAACAAGACCGGTATCGTACTGCGTTTCCATCAAAGATGTGTCGGTACAAGCCAAATATCGGCGGAAATCGTTAATTTCACAAAATTATTTACCTACCATGAGCAAGAAAAAGAAAAACAAAAGAGATAAGAACGAGTTGAAGGACAGGAATGCCCTGAAGAACAGGATCATGGGCATCTTCTCCAATCATCCTTCCCAAGGTTACAACTACAAGCAGATCGCCGGCCTGCTGAACCTCACGAAGAAAGAGGAGAAGAAGCTGATCGAGAAACTGCTGCATGAGTTGAAGAAGGAGAACAAGCTGGAGGAGGTGCATCCCGGCAAGTACCGTTTCAAGAGCAAGACGGGTTACATTGTGGGCACGGTGGACATGACAGCTTACGGCAGTGCTTATGTGGTGAGCGACGAGGTGGACGAGGATGTTTACATCAGCGAGTCGAACCTGCATCATGCCCTCAACGGTGACAAGGTGCGGGTCTATCTCTTTGCCCGGCGGCGCGACCGTCGTCTGGAGGGCGAGGTGGTGGAGATCCTCGAGCGCAAGCGCAAGACCTTTGTGGGGGTGGTGACGATCACGGGGCACTATGCTTTTCTGATCCCCGACAACCGGCTGATGCCTTACGATATCTTCATCCCGCGTTCCAAGCTCAACGGGGCGAAGAACGGCCAGAAGGCGATCGCGCGCATCACCAAGTGGCCGGACAAGGTGAAGAACCCTTTCGGCGAGATCATCGAGGTGCTGGGCAATCCCGGCGAGCATGAGACGGAGATCCATGCCATCCTGGCGGAGTTCGAGCTGCCGGCGCGTTTTGCTCCGGAGGTGGAGAGGGCGGCCAAGCGCATCCCTGCAAAGATCACGCGTGAGGACCTGGCCGGACGGAGGGATTTCCGGAAGGTGACCACCTTCACCATCGACCCGGCCGACGCCAAGGATTTCGACGATGCGCTGTCGATACGTTTCCTGAAGGACGGCCTGGTGGAGGTGGGGGTGCACATTGCCGACGTGACGCACTATGTGCATCCCGGCACGGTGCTCGACCGTGAGGCTTACGAGCGTGCCACCTCGGTCTACCTGGTCGACCGCGTGGTGCCGATGCTGCCGGAGCATCTCTCCAACGGCGTCTGCTCGCTCAACCCCCGTGAGGACAAGCTCACCTTCTCGGCCGTCTTCCATCTGACGCCCGACGCCAAGGTGGTGGACAGCTGGTTCGGCAAGACGGTGATACGTTCCGACCGGCGTTTCACGTATGAGGAGGCCCAGGAGATCATCGAGACGAAACGGGGGGACCTGGCGAAGGAGATCCTCAAGCTGAACGAGCTGGCACAGATCATGCGCAAGCGCCGTTTTGCCCACGGCTCGCTCGACATCGAGCGGGTGGAGGTGAAGTTCGACATCGACGACAAGGGTACGCCGCTGGGGGTCTTTTTCAAGGTGAGCAAGGAGGCCAACCAGCTGATCGAAGAGTTCATGCTACTGGCCAACAGGCATGTGGCCGAGCTGGTGGGCAAGCGGATGAGCAGCGGCGGACGGGAGAAGACATTCGTCTACCGCGTGCACGACAAACCCAAGGAGGACAAGCTGGAGAGCTTCACCCGCATCGCCCGCAAGCTGGGCTATGAGGTGCGTACCGAGAACCGCCGGGCCCTGGCCCGCTCGATGAACAAGCTGATCAAACAGGTGGTGGGCAAACCCGAACAGAACCTCATCGAGACACTCGCCCTGCGCGCCATGGCCAAGGCGGTCTATACCACCAGGAACATCGGCCATTACGGGTTGGCCTTCGACTACTACACCCACTTCACCTCACCCATCCGCCGCTATCCCGACATGATGGTGCATCGTCTGCTGGAGCGTTACCTGAAAGGGGGCAAGTCGGTCAACGAGGACGAGTACGAAGAACGGTGCCGCCACGCCTCGGAGATGGAACGCAAAGCCATCGACGCCGAAAGGGCATCGATCAAGTACAAGCAGGTGGAATACCTGGCCGACAAGGTGGGACACGTCTATGACGGTATCATCGCCGGGGTGACCGACTGGGGCATCTATGTGGAGATCAACGAGAACAAGTGCGAGGGAATGATCCCCATCCGGGAGCTGGCGGATGATTTCTATGAGCTGGATGAGGAGAACTTCACGATCATCGGTCGCAGAAAAGGACGCCGTTTCACGCTGGGTGATCCCATCCGTGTGGAGATCGCGCGGGTGAACCTGGAGAAACGGCAGCTCGACCTGCGGCTGGCGGAGTGAGCAGCAGGAACAGCACCAAAGGACGGCACAGAGCCGGGAGAAGATGAGGAGAGCATCGTTGCACGATCCCCGGAGGCAGCTGCGCGACAGGATCGTCCAGGCGGCGAGCGAGGTGTTCGGGCGCTACGGCTACCGCAAGACCACCGTCGAGGACATCGCCGGACGGCTGCACATGGGCAAGAGCTCACTCTACTACTATTTCCGCGGCAAGGAGGAGATCTTCCATGCGGTGGTGGAGTGTGAGGCCGGCAAGGTACGGCGTCGTCTGAGCGAGGTGCTGGAGCATTACGATGATCCGCGCACACGTCTCCGCAAATACATCCTGGTACGCATGCAGGCGCTGCGCAACATCGCCGCCCGTTATCCTTCCATCTTCGAGCCTTCGCTGGCGCAGTACGACTTCATCGAGCGTATCCGCAGGAAGTACGACCGTTCGGAGCGCATCACCATCGCCCGCCTGCTGAAGGAGGGCATCGCCCAGGGGGTCTTCTACGTGCAGGACCCCACCCTGGCCGCCACGGTCATCTGCACCGCCATGAAAGGCCTCGAGATACCGCTCTTCTGGCGTGGCAGGGAAAGG
>Ga0256914_1003433_pt1 | contig 12481 bp, 9 predicted proteins | sample HulkmetaG_FD_191571 | JGI IMG/M metagenome (GOLD analysis project Ga0256914, IMG submission 191571) | Hydrothermal chimney microbial communities from Main Endeavour vent field at the Juan de Fuca Ridge, Pacific Ocean - Hulk | ecosystem: Environmental > Aquatic > Marine > Hydrothermal vents ...
CCCGCACGACCGTCATCGTGAGCCACCGCACCTCCGCCCTGGTTCACGCAGACCAGATCCTGGTCCTCGAGGCCGGCCGCGTGGTCGATCGTGGGAGTCACGACGACCTGGTCAGACGAGACAATCTCTATGCCGCCACCTTCCTTGCGCAACAGGCCGAACACCCGGGTCCGGCCCTGGACCGGACCAGCAGAGCCCGGCAGACCCCCATCACACATGCCCCGGGTGACGGTCAGGCCGGTGAGGAGGGGAACCATGGCTGAACGAAGCACCACTCTGAAGGCCGACCTCGCGCTCCTCGCCCGATTCTGGCCCTACGCGCGCCCCCATCGCGGCATCATTCTGGGGGCTCTGCTTTCCATTCCTCTCGTCAGCCTGCTCGGCCTGGCCCCACCGTTCCTGCTCATGCACGGCATCGATGTCAACTTGATGGGCCGCGCCCCTCACCACCTCCTCCAGGCCGCCCTGGACGCCACCGGCCTCGATACGGCGGCAACCCGCGGTGCGCGCGGCCTTGCCGTGACCACCTTCCTCTTCCTCGGATTCGTCCTTGCCGAGTACGCCACCCGGAGCGTGCAGGTGTTCGCTCTTCAGTACGCCGGGCAACGGTCCGTGGGAGCGTTGCGGCGCGCGCTCTACCAGCACGTCAGCCGCCAGGCGCCGGCGTTCTTCGACCGGAACCCCACCGGGGCGCTCCTGACCCGGACCACCAGCGATGTGGAGGCCCTGGGCGAATCTCTCACCATCGGGGCGGTTTCGCTCCTCGGGGACCTGTTCAACATTGCGGCCATCCTCCTCTTCATGGCCATGCTGTCTCTCGAGCTGACCCTGGTCTCCTTCGCACTTGCACCATTGCTGTTCCTCCTGGTGAACTTCTTCCGGAAACGGCTGCGGGAAACCTTTGTGGGAGTCCGCAAAACCCTGGCGGCGGTCAACGGTTTCTTTCACGAGCACGTGGAAGGGGTGGAAGTGGTGCAACTGTTCAATCGTGAGGAGAGAACGTATCGAGAATTCAAACGAGTCAGCGTTCAGAACCTGCGGCAGACCCAGCGATCCAACATCTATGACGCCAGCCTCTACGCCATCATGGAGGGGATGGCGACCATCTCCGCGGCCCTGCTTCTGTGGGTCGGAGGACGCCAGGTCCTCGAAGGTGCGCTCACTCTGGGACTCCTGGTGGCCTTTCTCGAGTACATCCAGCGAATCTTCGTCCCCATCAAGGAGTTCAGCGGCAAGTTCGCCATCCTTCAGCAAGCAGTGGCCTCGATGGAGCGGATCGTGGATCTGCTGGACACCAACGTCCGAATCTCTTCCGGAACGAAAACCCTTGATTCCGTGCAGGGCCACGTCCGGTTCGACCACGTGCGGTTCCGCTACACGTCTGGAGGGGAAACCGTCCTGGAGGACGTGAGCTTCGAGGTGTTGCCCAACGAGGTGGTGGCCCTCGTGGGTCCGACCGGCTCCGGCAAGACCACGGTGGGCAAACTGCTCACCCGAATGTACGACGGATACGAAGGGCGCATCACCGTGGACGGTACCGAGATTCGCGACCTGGACCTCGAGTCGGTTCGACGCTGCATCGGCGTGGTTCAGCAAGACGTGGTGCTGTTCAACGGCACGATCGCTTTCAACATCTCGCTGGGCAACCCCAGGGTCGACCGGAAGCGCGTCGAGGAGGCTGCTGCCTGGGTCCAGGCGGACCGATTCATCCAGGCGTTGCCCGGGGCCTACGATTTCGTGGTGACCGAACGTGGTGGCAACCTGAGCGCCGGTCAGGCGCAACTCATCGCGCTGGCCCGGATCGTGGCCCACGATCCCCCGGTGGTGGTCCTGGATGAGGCCACCGCCTCGGTCGACCCACACACCGAGGCGGCCATCCAGGCAGCCATCAAGGCCATCCTCGAGTCCCGCACCGTGATCGTGATCGCCCACCGACTCTCCACGGTGCAGGCGGCAGACAAGATCCTGGTCATGCGCCGCGGGCAGATCGAAGAGCGTGGTCGCCATGAGGAGCTGCTGCGGGCCAATGGATTCTACGCGACCCTCTACCGGCAGGGCACGGTCTGGGCGTTTCGGGGCGGCTCAGAGGAACACCCAAAGCACGACCACGCCGGCCACCACGCGATACAGGGCCAGGGGTCGGAAGTCGTGGCTTCGGACATACTTGAGGAATCCTCGTATGACCACCAGTGCCACGACGAAGGAGGTGACGAGTCCCACACCGAAGGGGACGATCGCGCCCCGGTCCAGGGTGTCCAGATTGCGCACCAGGTCATAGACGGTGGCAGCACCAAGTGTGGGCAGGGCAAGGTAGAATGAAAACTCCGTGGCAGCCCGGCGGTCGAGGCCCAGGAGCATCCCGCCCATGATGGTCGCTGCAGAACGGCTGACGCCTGGGAACAGGGCCGCTATCTGGGCGACCCCCACCCCAATGGCCTGCCGCCGACCAATCTCCGTCCCCGGCGTGGGAGCACGCTCCGGCAACAGGACCTCGATGACAAACATGACCACCCCACCTACGATGAGCGCCCCGGCAACCGTGACCGGGTGAAACAGGTGCCGCTTGATCAGGTCACCCAACAACAGACCGACACACGCAGCAGGCACAAAGGCCAGCGCCACGTTCAGAACAAACGCGCGCGCCTGGGTATCCCGGGTTGCGGTCCGGGCCAGGTGAAGGAGGGTCGGCCGGAACTCCCATGCCACCGCCAGGATCGCGCCAAGCTGAATGAAAATCTCAAACGTGGCTGCCTCCGGCCCGCTGTACGAGAGCAGGTGACCCGCCACGATGAGGTGCCCGGTGGAAGACACGGGAAGGAACTCGGTGAGCCCTTCGACAATACCAAGTATGATGGCGCCGAGAATGGTCATGACAATCTCTTCGATTCAGGAAAATATACTGCCGGAGCGACCTGATTCACCTGATACCCGGCGGAAGGGTCCGAGGCAAGCCGGATTCCCCCGGCGCCCCTCGATCGCCCGGCCCGCGTCACCAGAGACGACGGGGCCCCCTCGCCAGGAGTCTGCCGGGGTTCGATGTCCACATCAGGAAGCATGGCGTTCAACCGGGAGAAGCTACGGTGGAAGTCAGAGATCCCATCCATGGTTCGATCGAGATATCTCAAGGCGAATTGCAGGTACTGGATACCCCACAACTACAGCGGCTGCGCAATATCAAGCAACTGGGATTTGCAGACCTGGCCTTCCCCGGCGCCACCCACACCCGCTACCTCCACTCCATCGGAACCATGTATCTGGCTGGACGCGCTTTCGATTCCATCTTCCGACACCACAGGTTCACCCGCCGCGGCGTCTGGAAAACCTATCGCCAGATCGTGCGCCTCGCCGCACTGCTCCACGACGTGGGCCACGCCCCACTCTCGCATTCGGCAGAATCCGCCATGCCACCAGTGCGCCGACTGGACCTCCAGTGCCTCGCCTCCACCAACCTCTCACGCCGCGCTACACACGAAGACTACGGCCTCAAGCTCATCATCGATTCACACCTCGGTCTCGTCATCCGGCATAGCTTCGAGGACATCCTCCCTCACCATGTGGCCGCACTGCTCAATCTGGACATCCCGCTCGAGGACGACATCTTCGTGGACGACGGAATCGACTACCGCACGGTCCTTTCCCAGATTGTGTCGAGCGAACTCGACACCGACCGCATGGACTATCTCCAACGCGACTCCTATTTCGCCGGGGTAAGCTATGGTGCTTACGATGTCAACTGGATCCTGAGCAACCTCACCTTTCACGTTGCCGACACCGGCAAGGCCCATCTCGCCCTGGATCCTCGAGCGCTCTACACGTTCAACGATTTCCTGATCGCACGGTTTCACATGTTCCTGATGGTCTACTTCCACCACAAGCCGGTGATGTTCGAGGAAATGTTGAAACAGTACTTCGAGAGTCCAGGGGGGACCTACGCCATTCCTGCCGACATCGAGCAGTACGTGGACATCGACGACTATCACCTCTACCACCACCTGCGGGAGGAGGCCCGCCGCGGCCACCAGTGGGCCCGACGCATCGTCTCCAGAAACCCGTATCGGCTCCTCAACGAGTGGCATGGGACGCCGGAGGAAATCGACATACACCCCTACGTGGCCGCGCTGGAGGCGGAGGGCATTCCCCAGATCGCCACCTCGTCCACGGGAAGCGTATCCAAGTACACGCGGCCGACCGAAAAACTCCGGGAAGGCCCCCCCATCTTCACGGTCGAAAAGCGGGGCGCACGTCGGCATACCCTGGCCCAGGCCCGTCTGCTCGAGGAGAGCACCGATCTGTTTGCCAAGTACGAGGAACGGAGGCAAATCAGTCGGATCTACGTCCCCGAGGAACACGAGTCGAGAGCGATGGAGGTCATCACACGGGTGGTGGGGCGACGGGTTACTTCAGCTCCCGGTAGGCCAGCCAGTACTCCCTGAAATAGTTTGGATTTTGCTGTCGCCACTTCTTGTTGTATTCCGCCTTGTAGCTCCGACGCCGCTCGCGCCGGCAGGCCTCGGACAGGCAATACTTCTGCCGTGGATGATACTTGTCCGGGATGAAGAGCTGATCACAGTGGGGGCAACGTCGAATCTGCTGGCTCATGACGACTCTCCGAACACCCGGTAGTCCGAGGCAATCTCTCCCCTTGCCAGAAAATCGGCCAGGAGGCCCATTTCCTTTACCCAAACCTCTCCCGGCGGTCCTCCCGGGGCAAGTGCGGTCGGGACGCCCATCCGGGCTTCTCATGAAACGATACGGGGCAACGCTTGAGAGGAAAGGGGTCCCCTGGTACACTCGAAGTAGTTGCGCACGGTTTCCACGTTTCGCCCCGAACCGGTTCCACGGAGCCGCCCTCGAGGGAGCGACGGTATGAATCCCATCACGCACCTGCTCGCTTCCTGGGTCATTGCCGAATCGGCCCGACTGGATCCTCGAGACCGAATTCTCGTCACACTCGGCGGCGTCCTCCCGGATCTCGACGGCCTGGGTATCGTTGGAGAGGCCTTGACCCGGCACGCCGATGTACCGCTCTCCTGGTGGAGCGACTACCACCACGTACTGTGCCACAACCTCGGGTTCGGCCTGCTTCTCGCTGCAGGCTCCACGGCGCTCGCCTCGCGCCGCCTGCTCACCCCCGGCCTCGTGCTCCTGGCCTTCCACATCCACCTCCTCGGCGACCTGGTCGGTGCTCGAGGCCCGGATGGATTCCAATGGCCCATCCCCTATCTCCTCCCATTTTCCGACCGTTGCTCACTCACATGGGAAGGGCAGTGGGCACTCAATGCCTGGCCCAACCTGCTCCTCACCGTGATACTCCTCGTTCTCTCCTTTTTTCTCGCATGGAGACGCGGCTACTCACCCTTGAGCATGGTCTCGAGTCGAGCGGACCGGGCCTTCGTGTCCGCCCTCCGCGCACGGTTCGGTTCTCCCGGACCGACAGCCCGATCCGACGTTCGGGATTGAAACCTCGATTTCCGGGGAGAGAGCGACACGACACTCGAGCGTGGCGTGATGGGGGGGCGCGGTCCGGGCAGGGATTCAGGGCGTGAACGTCCAGCGTAGCTTGGCCACAACCTGGTCGTCCACCGAAAGGAACGCGACGCTGCGCGGGTCGGCGGCCCGGTTCTCCCATCCGTGATTCCAGACCACGAACAGATCCTTTCCGGGACGAATGGTCCAGCGGAGCCTCGTATTGCTCCCCAGGTTCTTCGATTCGGAGTCGTACTGAACATAGCTGGAAAGCACCAGGTCCGGCGTGAAGGCCAGGACCACCTTGCATTGCCACAGGTGCTGGACGAAATCACCCTCGGGCAGCCATCCGAAGTCGTTTTCCGCATTGCCCTCGAGCTGGAGGTGACCGCGAAACGCGGTGTAGGTAACGAAGCTCTCCCACTGGACCAGGGTCCCGGTGTAGAAGTCGCCGAACCAGACCGTGGATCCGATGCGCCACGGTCGATGTCGCGAACTCTGGGCCTCGAGGCGATACCGCGTGAAATAGTAGGCGCCAGCGGGTATGACGACCCCGTCCACGATTTCGAAGGGTTCCTCGAGACGCTCGAACTGAGGTGCCACGTTGCCTTCCAGGTGCTCCCCCGACTCGGTCTGGGCGTTGAACGGTGCGGTGAACACGCGCCAGGACTGAACGTCTCCATCCAGGTCTGCCACGTAGAAACCCATCAACTCGAAGTAGAACTGCCGCACCCAGTCGAACAGGCCCGCGCCCGGTCGCGGCTGGTAGGCGCCACCGCCCTGGAACCAGCGTGTCCCAGGTCGAGGCAGGAAGCCGAGCGCTGGGTCCAGGCCGTCCCCGAACTCCTTGTAAATCATGAAGATATCCCAGAGATCGTTGGGATAATCCACCTTGAGGCCCCACCCGAGAGGACGACCTTCGGGAATGTCGCCTCCTGACCAGGCCGCCCACCCACCAACGGAGAAATTCTTGTCTCCCTGCAAACTCGAGGTCTGCCAGAGCGCGTCCACCCCGGCCAATGTGTTGCGATGAACGCCGTCCGGATCGCCGTTGGTCACCAGTGTCCCCAGGGTGAGGTGCTCACTCAGGTCACAGGTCACCCGCCCCGCAAACAGATTCGTCCCTCGAGTCTGCGAACCATCCCCCACCTGCGTGTCGAGCATGGCGATGCCCCATGGACCGACCTGGCCCAGGAGCTTGAGGCCGCCGAGCACCGGCACCTCCTCCCCATCGTAGAGTCCGACGCGACGGGAAAAAAATGGGATGAAATCGTAGCCGAGCCCCGCACCGAAAGAGAACAGGTTGGAGCCCTCCAGGAAAAATGCGCGTTTCTCGGGGGAGAAAAGGGGAAAACGGGTGAGGTTTACCTGCCGCGTGTCCACCTCGGTCTGGGCAAAATCCGGATTGAGGGTGGCAATGGCCGCCAAATCCGAGGTCACATTGTACGTCACGTCCAGACCAGCATCGACCCCCGCATCCGATTCGCCCGTGTTGTGGTCCACGCTGTACCGCGCCAATCCGTACGGACTGATACTCAGCCCCAACCCTTGCCGAAGCCCCCCAACGCCTTCCAGCCACCCGGCCCGACGAAGGTCCTCGAGTCGGGCATCCAGAGTCGTCCCAGCCCATCGTAGCGTGGTCCGGTCACGGGCAACCCGCCGCTCCACGTTGAACCCCCAACGGTCGCAACCTGGTGTGAAACGAAGCGTCTGGGCGGGAATGGCGATTTCGACCACCCACCCACGCTCGGTGCGACGCGTCCGGGCGTACCAGATTCCGTCCCAGTCGGTGGAGAAATCCTCCGGGCCGGAGATCAGGCCGTCGAGCCGGGCTCCGCCTGCATTGATACCAAAGTAGTATCCGCGCCGCGGGTCCCCCAGCGTGCCGAGTACCACGGCCACGGTGTCGTCACCGTACAGGTTGCCGTCCCGCTGAAACGTGTGTATCGCAATGCTCGACGGAGATGGATCCTCGCACGTTACCCCCAGGTAGAGCGTGCCCTGATCCACCAAGACACGAACCTCCGTGCGGTACGGCGTCGGACCTCCGGGGTGAGGCTCCTGCTGCCGCAGATCCTCGATGACCCCGGCCTGCTGCCACGCTGCTTCGTCCAGCACCCCGTCGACCCGAATCCCCCTCATCACCGTGCCCGCCCGAACCGACGGTCGGGCTGTGCCCCCGGCGCCTCCACCGTCCTCGCGCCCCCATGCGCTCGCTCCGACCGGCCCCCACCCCGGCCACAGCACAAGGACGGCCACCTGGCACCATCCGACCCACGATCTCATGCTCTCCAACCAATGCATGCCGTCAATCCACCCATCCATCTCCTGAAAACCAAAACCCCTCCGAGCCTTCCCCGGCCCGACAAGAGACCGGTTCGACCCAATGACAGGCCCCGCCCCCCTCGAAAAGCCCTACCCTCACAGGTCGCCTGCATATCTTGGCCCTTGTCTCCGCATTCGGCGAGTGGAAATGACGTTCCCGAGAAACGCGACCGACCTGCCCGGCCGCTATCACCTTCCCCTGGTACCCGCACCGATACGTGCGCCTCCGCCGAAACACCAACCGCCTGGACACGAAAAGGTAAAGATCCTTTCATACCAAACCCCGCCCCTGGAACAAAGGATGGGTCGTTCCGTGCCACCGTCATCCTTTCCCCGCTCGAAACCCCAACACCTGAAATCAAGGGATCACGCCACATTCCCCCGGTATCCCACCGGATTCATGCCCCGAACACCGGACGGCCTCCCAACATTCGGCGCTCACGTCACCCTTCGGCACAAAACATGCTACCATCTCCCTTGAAACCTGAACCTGTCCAAACGCTGGACCAGTAACTCCGGGCCGATGTCGCCTGGTCCCGTTCCTGACCACACCTGGAGGATTGACCCATGACCCATCGGTTCCTCATGGCTACAGCGTTCATCATGACCGGCGCTTCGGTCCTCGTCTCGGGGTGCAAGTTCGACCTTGAGAGCGGGACCTACTCGGCGGAAGCCACCGGGACAGCCCACTACGTGGACGGAGGAACGGCCGTTATCAACAAGCAGTTCATAATCGACGTCCAGGTGGCGCAGGACGGCCCTGGCCTGCTGCCGGACCTCATGATCATCACCATCTGCCAGGACGCGATATCATCCCTTGCTTACGAAAGTTGCTTCGAACCCATCGAAGTTCAACGTCGGGACAACCATTTTGGCGGTGAAGAGATATTCTACAGCGACTACTACCTGACCGCTGGTGGGACTGACTACGGCTGCGATCAACGAGAAGATGTCATCATCACCGGCGATATCACGTCGTCCACCAGCTTCGAGTTCCAGATCACGTATGTGGCCACCATTGAAGATTGGGGGACACTCGGCTGCTCATCCCTGTATCCCTATCCCACCTCAGTCATGATGAGTGGAGAGGCGGTCTTGCCATGAAGCAACCGACCCCATCCTTTTTGTCAGGGAAGGGACGCAGGAACCCATTCGCGAAGGAGGAAACCGTGCGGAGCAACAGCCTGCTTGAACGAATCGTTGGTGTGACCCTTACAATCTCTGTACCGGCCCTGCCGCTGCTGCAGCCTGCGTCTGCTCTTGCCTCCGCCCGGGTGGGAGCAGAAGAACCGGAGGATGCGTTCATCCAGATTTTGGACGAGGCGGGCGGGCAATCGAAGCTCACGAATCATGCGCAATCCTTTCTGGGGGAGGCGGGCTTGATCGAGGCAGGGGGGCCGGAAGGCACGATGCTGAGGTATGCGGCGGTGGTTGCGGAACAGGTGCAGGAAACGGAAGTGCCGGGAGAGGGTGGAATGGAAGCGGAAGAGGTATCTCGACCGACCGAGTGTCCCCCGTGTCCTCCCGATCCGACCCGCACGCCCGAGATGGAAGCGACCGCTCTCTACCAACTGGGCCTGTACTGGATGGCCAAGGGTGAGTGGAACAGGGCTCGAGACCTGTTCCAGCGGGTTGTTTCCGAGTATCCGGAGTCCCCGGTCGCAGCTTCGGCGGGCCAGCGACTGGATGAACTGGCGACGGACAAGCCTCCTGCTTCGGAACAGGCTGCGGGCGATTCCCATTCGGGCGAATCGAGGGCAGGGTTCATCGTGTTCGAGACGACTGTGGGAGCCTACGTAGGGGGCACCCTCCCGGCACTCATGGAGATGGGGCCCAAGGGGGTATTGACCGGCGCCATGCTGGGCACGATGGGGGGACTGGGGTTGTCCCTGCTGGCGAGCGGTCAGCCCGACTGGTCGGCTGCGAAGGGTGCGATGATCACGTTTGGCCAGCTTTACGGCGCAGGGAATCTGGTGATGTGGAATCTTGTCCTGCCCGACTATGCTGCCCTTGAAAGCTTTCCAGGGCTAAGCGTGGCGGGACTGGGACTTGGAACCATTGCCGGGATCATCATGGGGAACACCTGGCCACACGTACCGGCAGGAAACGTAGATCTGATAGGGAGCGCAGGTCTCTGGAGCACCTACTTCGTGGAGACGCTCCTGCTTCTGGCCGGCACATCCACCGACAATGTCTACACGGTGGCGGCGCCTCTCTCGGCGGACTTGGGGGCTGTGGCCGCCGCCCTGGCGGTTCATCAATCCGGTATCACGGTGAGTCGAAGTCGGGTGCGACTCCTCAACCTGGGAGGGGTGGTTGGCGCATTCCTCACCTCCGGGATAGCGACCCTGATGGAGTTTGATCCCCATGCCACGGGAGTCCTGATGCTCACCGGTGCAGCGTTGGGGATCGGAACGGCCTACCGTGCGACCATGAACTGGGACGAGAGGACGCATGCCGACCTGATTTCTCGGAAGCCGAGTCCCCACCTCCTGACGCTTGAGGATGGGAAGATTCGTCTGGGGCAACCGATTCCGGTCCTGGCATTTCACCCCACCTCCGGTGCGACCCGGACAGCCCAGGCTTTCAAGTCCGACGCTTCGGTACACCTGAATCTGTTTGGCGGGGAGTTCTGACCGGGAAAAAGGAGAGGTTCACCGATACGGGGGACCGCCGACGCGACTATTTCAGTGCCTCGACCTTTCCGGAAGAGAAGTCCCGCCCAAACTGGATGGTTCGTGCCGCGTCCGGGGGCAGTTTGTGGACGCCGTCCACCACCAGGGAGGCCACCTCCTGGCCGACGCCCAGTCCGAGCATGAATCCCTGCCCACACATGCCCACGGCCAGGGTGAGTCCTTCAATCTGGGGCACATTGCTGACGATGGGGGTCCCATCCGGGGTCATGGGGTAGCACCCTCGCCAAATCCGCCGTACCAAGAGGTGTCGGAGGCGGGGGACCAACGAGATCATACGACCCGCCAGGATGGGCAGGAACTCGGACAGGCTCTCCCGGTTGGTGCCCACGAAGAGTTCCCGGGGGGTGTAGCAGAAGATGATCTGCCCCTCGTGGTTCTGCCCAAAGTAGAAGTTGGCGGTCTTGCCCTCCGGGCCTGGTCTCATGTCCACGATGAGCGGCCCGATGAACGGCTTGACCGGAGCGGTGATCCCGGCCTCGTGACTGTCCGGCGTCACCGGAATCTCGATCCCGAGCAACTCCCCGTCCCGGGCCGCGTCCGCACCGGTGGCGACAACCACTCGAGGCGTGTGGTATTCTCCCTTGTCCGTACGCACACCCACCATTCGGCCGTTTTTCTGAAGATAGGCCACCACCCGCTCCTTCACCCGGATGACGGCCCCCATGCGCACCGCATGACGAGCCAGCGCCACCGGGAGCAGAAGGGGAGAGGTCTGACCGTCGTTGGGGGAGTAGGTGCCTCCACGCAATCCGTCACGGGCCACGCCGGGCAAGAGGTCCGCCACTGTGTCGGCGTCGACCCAGTCGTTGACGAGCCCGTACTGGTGCTGTATCGGGAACAGTCCCTTGAGCTTCCGCTCCATCTCCTCGCTGTAGACCGGGAAAAGGTACCCTCCCGGCTTCCACCCGATCTCGTCGCCGTGGGTCTCCTTCCAGGTCCGAATCTCTTCCAGGGACCGGAGGCAAAGAAGAATCTTGGCAGGATCCGAATGGGTCGCCCGGACGCCGCCGATGGCAGCCTTGTTGTCCCCCTGGCCGACGGCAGACCGCCGGTCCAAAACCAGCACCTTGAGCCCCCGCCGGCTCAGGTAGTAGGCCGACGGCATACCCACCGACCCACCTCCGACCACAATGGCATCGAACGTCTCAGCCATGGTTCTCCTCCCCCTGAACGAACAACTCCAACGGGGTCTCCGCCACCAACGGGCGAATGGTCCCGGGGGTCAGTTCGCCCAGGTCGATCCCCTCCTCGCGCGCTATCCGACGCACAAGGTCGGTGCAGGTCTTGCCGCCACATCCGCCCATACTCACCCGAACCAGTGCCTTCAACTGGTTCATGTCCCGGACCCCTGCTCGAAGCTCGGCCACAATCGTGCTCTTCCGTACCCGCTCGCAGCGACACACGATGGGATCCTCGTCCACCGTTCCGCCCCCCTCGGCAGCCACCGGTTCCGAAGGACCACGCATGGTAAACCCGGCCACCCGGAGCTTCTCCTCCGCAGGAACCTCGAGCATCACCAGCAGCCGTCGGTCCTGCTCCGGCCGATCCCGGACCGACACGATCCGCCCCGTCCCCACCGGGTTTCCCTCCATGTCCACCGTCTGCACCTCTTGCCCGAGGGGCAATCGTTCCACGCCCATCTCGAACGGGAGCATGAGAAGCGCCTTGCGGCCACCTGAATCATAGTCGTTGAACACCAGGTTGATGGCCAGGCCGGGGCAGACCGAAACGCATTCGCCACATCCGAGGCAGGCGCCGGAAAAACGCGGCAAGTCCATGATGTTGGATCCAATGTGGATCAGTCCTTCCGGGCAGGCCTCCTCGCACGGGTTGCACGGGATCTCCTGGACACAGCGAATGAGCGGATAGACCGGGTCCGGCAGGTCTTTCGGCTCGAATCGACTCGTACGGCCCGGGCGGCTCCGCAACACCTCAGCAATGGCGTCCCAGTCCTCGGGAATCGGCACTGGTATCCCCAGATCGTTGGCAATCTG
>Ga0256914_1003434_pt1 | contig 12478 bp, 10 predicted proteins | sample HulkmetaG_FD_191571 | JGI IMG/M metagenome (GOLD analysis project Ga0256914, IMG submission 191571) | Hydrothermal chimney microbial communities from Main Endeavour vent field at the Juan de Fuca Ridge, Pacific Ocean - Hulk | ecosystem: Environmental > Aquatic > Marine > Hydrothermal vents ...
CTGCCGCCCCTTGTTCCGAAGGTTCGTTCTTTCCGCTTTATCGTATCTTACCTGTCCGGTGTCAAGGTGTCCAACATGTGTTGAACGCCGGTCGAAAGTGCCCCGGGTGCGGGCCGAAAGCTGTCGGCCCGGCGGGGGATCCGGGGTAGACTCTTCCTTCCGCCCGGCGCCCGGGGAGGCCCGGGCGGGTTCCACGGAGGCAGGACCATGAAGTTCTTCATCGACACCGCCGACGTCGACGAGATCCGGGAGGCCGCGAGCCTCGGCATCCTCGACGGGGTCACGACGAACCCGTCCCTCGTGGCGCGGACGGGCAAGCCGTTCCGCCAGGTGATCGAGGAGATCGTCGCCGTCGTCGACGGGCCGATCAGCGCCGAGGTGACGGCGACCGACTTCGAGGGGATGTGCCGGGAGGCGAGGGACCTCCACGCGATCCACGAGAACATCGTCGTCAAGATCCCGATCACGCGCGAGGGGCTGCGCGCCGTCAAGTGGTGCACCGGCGAGGGGATCCCGACCAACGTCACCCTCTGCTTCCACCCGCTGCAGGCCCTCATGGCGGCCAAGGCGGGCGCCCGTTACATCAGCCCGTTCGTCGGGCGGCTGGACGACATCTCCTCCGACGGCATGGAGCTGGTCGCGCAGATCCGGCAGATCTACGACAACTACGGCTTCGACACCGAGGTTCTCGTCGCTTCCGTCCGGAACCCGATGCACGTCGTCCAGGCCGCGCTGATGGGGGCCGACGTGGCGACGATCCCCTACAAGGTCATCGCGCAACTGCTCGCCCACCCGCTGACCGACATCGGCCTCGAGAAGTTCCTCGAGGACTGGAAGAAGGTGCCGAAGGCCGACTGACCGGGAGCCGGGTCCCCGTTCGCGGAAACGGGGGCCGGGACCGGCGGCGGCCGGGCCAGGAGACGGGTCGTGGACAGGATCGAGGAGCTGAGGGAAAGGCTCGAGCGGGCTCGCCAGGGCGGCGGCCCGCAGCGGATCGAGAAGCAGCACGAGGCCGGCAAGCTGACCGCCCGCGAGCGGATCGAGCTGCTGGTCGACCCGGGAACGTTCGACGAGACCGACGCCCTCGTCGTGCACCGCTGCACCGACTTCGGGATGGAGAAGAAGAAGATTCCCGGGGACGGCGTCGTCACCGGGTTCGCCCGGATCGACGGGCGCCCGGTGGCGATCTTCGCCCAGGACTTCACCGTCTTCGGGGGCTCCCTCTCGGAGACCTACGCGGCCAAGATCTGCAAGATCATGGACCTGGCGGTGAAGATCGGCTGCCCGGTGATCGGCCTCAACGATTCCGGGGGCGCCCGCATCCAGGAGGGAGCGGCTTCCCTCGCCGGCTACGCCGACATCTTCCTCCGGAACACCCTCACCTCGGGCGTGGTGCCGCAGATCTCTGCGATCATGGGCCCCTGCGCCGGCGGCGCGGTCTACTCGCCGGCGATCACCGACTTCGTCGTGATGGTGAAGAACACCTCCTACATGTTCATCACCGGCCCCGACGTGATCCGGGCGGTAACCCACGAGGAGGTGACCAAGGAGGAGCTCGGCGGCGCGCTCACCCACTCGTCGAAGAGCGGCGTCTCCCACTTCACCGCGGAGGACGACGCCCATGCCCTCGGCCTGGTCCGGCGCCTGCTGTCCTTCCTGCCGCAGAACAACCACGAGGACCCGCCGCGGAAGCCGACGGACGATCCGCCGGACCGCCGCGAGCCGGCGCTCAACGGGATCGTCCCCGACAACCCGAACAAGCCGTATGACATCAAGCAGGCGATCCGGCTGATCGTCGACGACGGCGACTTCTTCGAGGTCCACGAGCACTGGGCCCGGAACATCGTCGTCGGCTTCGCCCGCCTCGACGGCCGGACGGTGGGGATCGTTGCGAACCAGCCCGCCTACCTCGCCGGCGTGCTCGACATCGACGCCTCGCGCAAGGGAGCGCGGTTCGTGCGGTTCTGCGACGCCTTCAACATTCCGCTGGTCACCTTCGAGGACGTGCCGGGGTTCCTGCCCGGCGTGGCCCAGGAGCACGGCGGGATCATCGTCCACGGGGCGAAGCTGCTCTACGCGTTCGCCGAGGCGACCGTGCCGAAGCTGACGGTCATCACGCGCAAGGCGTACGGCGGCGCCTACTGCGTCATGGCCAGCAAGCACCTGCGGACCGACGTCAACCTGGCCTGGCCGACCGCCGAGATCGCGGTGATGGGGGCCGAGGGCGCCGTCGAGATCCTCTACCGCAGGGAGATGCAGGCCGCCGACGACCCGGAGGCGTTCAAGAAGCAGAAGGCGGAGGAGTACCGGCGCGCCTTCTCGAACCCGTGGGTCGGCGCCGAGCGCGGCTACGTGGACGCGGTGATCGAGCCGGCGGATACCCGGGCGCGGCTGATCTCCGGTCTCCGGATGCTGGAGACCAAGGTCGACACCTCGCCCCCGAAGAAGCACGGCAACATCCCCCTGTGACCGGGCTCGTTCGCCGCGCGGGAGACCGGGTTGCCCGGGCGGCGGCGGAGACGTACATGGTGCAGGCCGCCAACCGCTGGAGACGCACCGATGGGCCTTCTCGGCAAGCTCTTCGGGAAGGGGCCGACGCCCCCGCCCCCCGACCGGCTCCCGCGCCGCAACGATCCCTGCTGGTGCGGCAGCGGGAAGAAGTACAAGAACTGTCACCTCAAGGAAGACGAGGCCCGGCTCGGGCGGGTGCGGGTGAAGGCCGCCTGTTCCTCCGGGGGGTGACGGGTCTGATCCCCGGGGCCGGTCGGCCCCGTTCCGCCGCCAGTTCCGGCACCGCGCCCGTTGCCTGCTCCGGGCGCGCCCGCGGGCGGCGCCCCGCGCGCGTTCCCGCTGCCGCCCGCCGCTCCCCGCGAGGCGTGCGCCACCACCATCCCCACCGGGAGGCTGGACGATGTTCCGCAAGATCCTGATCGCGAACCGCGGCGAGATCGCCGTCCGGGTCATCCGCGCGTGCTGGGACCTGGGCATCGAGACCGTCGCCGTCTATTCCACCGTCGACCGGACCGCGCCCCACGTGCGGTTCGCCCACGAGGCGTACGAGATCGGCCCGGCGCCGGCCGCCGAGTCGTACCTGCGGATCGACCGGATCCTCGACGTCGCGAAGCGGTCGGGGGCCGAGGCGATCCACCCGGGCTACGGGTTCCTCGCGGAGAACGCCGACTTCGCCCGGGCGTGCGCCGATGCCGGCATCGTGTTCATCGGGCCGCCGCCCGGGGCGATGCGGGCGATGGGCGACAAGGTCGAGGCGCGGCGCCGCATGATCGAGGCCGGCGTGCCGGTCGTCCCCGGGACCGGCGCCTTCTCCGGGTCGGTCGAGGAGGCGCGGGCCGCCGCGGCGGAGATCGGGTACCCGGTGATGATCAAGGCGGCGGCCGGCGGGGGCGGGAAGGGGATGCGCGTCGTCGAGAGCGAGGAGGAGCTCGGCTCGGCCCTCGAGCGCGCCCGCTCCGAGGCCAGGGCCTCCTTCGGCGACGACACGGTCTACATCGAGAAGTTCATCCGGCGGCCACGGCACATCGAGGCCCAGGTCCTGTTCGATACCCACGGCAACGGCGTCTTCCTCGGGGAGCGGGAGTGCTCGATCCAGCGGCGACACCAGAAGCTGGTCGAGGAAACCCCGTCCCCGGTGGTCGACCCGGAGACCCGGCGAAAGATCGGGGAGATGGCCCTCGCGGCGGCGCGGGCCGTCGGCTACGTCTCCGCCGGCACCGTCGAGTTCCTGCGGGACCAGGACGGGTCGTTCTACTTCATGGAGATGAACACCCGGCTCCAGGTGGAGCACCCCGTGACCGAGCTGGTCTACGGGATCGACCTGGTCGGGGCCCAGATCCGGGTCGCGGCCGGGGAGCCGATCCCCTGGAAGCAGGAGGAGCTGGTTCCCCGCGGACATGCCATCGAGTGCCGGATCACGGCGGAGGACCCGCTGCGGAACTTCATGCCCTGCCCGGGAACGATCGAGGCGGTGCGGATCCCCTCCGGCCCGGGCGTGCGCGACGACTCGGCGGTCGCTCCCGGCTACACGGTGCCGATCCAGTACGACCCGATGGTCGCCAAGCTGATCACCTGGGGCGAGGACCGGATGGAGGCGATCCGGCGGATGCGCCGCGCCCTCGACGAGTACCGGCTCGACGGCCTCAAGACGATCATCCCGTTCCACCGCCGGCTGATGGACCACCCGGCGTTCGTCGAGGGAGACCTGCACACCGGCTTCCTCGAGGAGCACGCCGAGACCCTGAAGCCCGGGTCGGACCCCTGGCTCGACCGCATCGCCCTCGTGGCGGCGACGATCCACGCCTACCGGCAGCGGGTGGAGTCGGCGCTGCGGCGCGAGGCGGGACAGGCGGAAGGACGGGGCGTCTCGCCGTGGCTGCTGATCGGCCGCCGGCGCGTCCTCGGGAACCGGTGAGCGGGAGGAGACGGCGATGAAGTTCAAGGCGTACCTGGACGGCGAGGAGCACGACGTCGAGATCCAGCCGATCGAGGGCGGCTACCGCGTGGCCGTCGACGGGGAAAGCCACGACGTCGACACGGCGAAGCTCGAGGGGAGCTTCTACTCGCTGATCAGCGAGGGGAAGTCGTTCGAGGTCTCCGTGACCGCCGAGGAGGGGGACGTCTACGTCGTCCGCCACGGGGGACACCGGCGGGAGGTCAAGGTGGTCGACCCGCTGGCCGCTGCCGCCGGGGCACACCTGGCGCACACCGGGCGGGCGGAGATCACGGCGGTGATGCCGGGCCGCATCGTCAAGGTCCTGGTCCGGGAGGGGGACGAGGTTGCCGAGGGCCAGGGCGTGGTGGTCCTCGAGGCGATGAAGATGGAGAACGAGGTTCCCTCTCCGCGGGCCGGGAAGGTGACGAAGGTGGCCGTCGAGGCGGGCCAGACGGTGGAGACCGGGGCGCTGCTCTGCGTGGTCGAGTAGCCGAACGCACCCCTCCGGGCGACGGCCACCGCCCGGGACGGACCCCGCGCCTCCCCGCCGGGCGAACCGGCTAGCTGTTGAGGATCTCCTCCAGCTCCTTGCCGGCGCGGAACTTGACGATCTTCTTGGCCGGGATCTGGATCGTGGCGCCCGTCTGCGGGTTGCGGCCGGTGCGGCCCTTGCGCTCGGTCACGGTGAAGGTTCCGAAGCCGACGAGGGTGGTCCGCTCGCCCCGCTTCAGCGACTCGGTGATCCCGTGGATCATCGACTCCACGGCGCGCTGCGCCGCCGCCTTCGTGATGCCCGCATCGTGCGCGATCCGATCGATCAGCTCGGCCTTGTTCATCGAGTACCCTCCTGGACCTGTACGGCCACGTTCGCAAGAAAGCCCCTGACCTGCGTCCGCCTTTGTATCACGGGGGATTCCAGCGGGTCAACGCGGCCCGGCCGGGGCCGCGGAGCGCTTGCCCCGGCCCGGGAAGGTCGGGGATGATCCGGTCGCCGGGCAGCGCGTGGAAGGTACCCGGCGCGGGGAGGTGATCGATGGCGACGCGTGGCGGACGACGGTGGGCGCGGGGTGCGGGGCTGGCGATGGCCGTGGTGGCGCTCGCGGGGTTCCTGGTCGGCGGTTGCCGGACGGTACCGGGGAAGGGACGGCGATCGGCCGGTGTCGACGCGGACCGGCTGACCGCCCTTCTCGACGCGGACACGGCCTTCGTCGTCGTGGAGTGGGTTCCGGGTCCGCCCGTCGAGGAAGGCGCGGGAGGCGAGGAGCTCGCCCGCCGGCAGGAGGCGTGCCGCGTCCTGGCGGGGGCCACCCTGGGTTTCCTGGGGATCGACATCTCCCCGTCCGGCGGGGGGGAAAGCGCGGACCGTTCCACCACCGGCCTCGAGACCGCTCTCTCCAGGGTCGCGCGGCTGTCCGGGGAGCGGCGGCTGTTCACCGGGTCGGTGTTCTACGGGCTGATGATCGCTCCGCCGCTCGATGGGATGGACTTGCCGTCCGCCGCGGACGTCCTGGTGGCCCGGACGACCCGGGACGGGCGGGAGGCCCTCGCCGGGTTGCTCGATGCCCTCGCCCGGCGGTTTCCGGGGAAGGTTCGCGCCCTGGACGGGACTCCGGGACCCGTGCGGGAATGGGAGTTCGACGTTGCGGCCTGGAAGGGGACGGCCCGCGTGCGCCTCGAGGGGGACCGGCTGCGGGCGGCCTTCGGGGGCGGCTCCCTCGCCGGCGAGGCCGACCGGCTCCTGGCCGGGATCCCGGCGGGCCGGCCCCTCGGTGGGGTGCTTCCCCCGGCCCTCCGGGGGACCGGGCCCGGCCGGCGTTTCTGGGTTCGGCCGCCGGCCGTGGCGGAGATCGCGCGGGAATGGGTGGACGACGTCTTCCGGCAGGCCGTGGAAGAGACGGAGGGAGGGCCCGGCGGGACGCTCCTGCGCACCTTCGGCGGGCAGCTCGCCCCGTGGGTCGAGCGGCTGATCCGCTCCATCGCCCGGATCCGGGGCCGGTACGAGGGCATCCCCGGGTGGCAGGAGATTCGCCTCTCCGAGGATCCCGACCCGGTGATCCGCCTCTGGCACGACGCCGAGGGGACGATCACGCCGGAGCTCCTCGCGGGCGTGCCCGCGGACGTGCCGGTCCACGCCCTCGCCCTGCCGCCCCTCGACCGCCTCGCGATCGCCGTGGGAGAGGCCCTTTCCCCCGAGGCCGCGTCCCTGGTGAAAGCCTTCCTCGCGATGCCCGTCGCGGGAACGGGAAGCCCGACCTCGGGCGAGGCCTTCCAGGCCGTCGGCCCGGGCCTCGCCGGGTGGGACGAGCCCGGCCCCGACGGCCACCCCGGGGAGACAAGGGGGTTCGTCGTCGACGTGCGGGACGAGAAGGCGTTCGGTGCTGCGCTGCGGGCCGCGGCCCTCGCGAACGGGGGCGGCGAGCCCGTCGAGGAGGACGGCGTCCTGGTCTGGCGCCTGTCGGACGGGGAGAGCTCGAGGACGATCCTGCTCGGGAAGGGCCTCCTCGTCTCCTCGGGAAGCGAGGAGACGGCCTGGAGGGTGCTCTCGCGGCGGGGAGGCCTGGGGGACGACCCGGCGTTCCGGGCCGCGCTGGCGAAGGCGGCCGGGGAACACCCCGTCCGTGCGCTGGCCTGGACCCCGCCGGGGCGTCCCCCGGCCCCGGTCGTGCCGCGCCCCGCCGGCGAGGAAGACGTCAAGGCCTTTCTCAAGAGCCTGGGGTGGGCCTTCGACGCCTGCCGCGGGAGAACCGACCTCCTGCCGGCGGGAACCAGGGGCGTCCTCTCGATCGGGATGCCCATTCCCGGGGGCGTCCGGGGAGTGTCGGTTCCCGTGGCCGGCGCCGCCGAGGAACGATGATGGGTGCCTGGAACGAACGGAGCCTCCGGCGGCTCCTCGAGCGGGTGGCCGCCGGGCGGGTGGACCCGGGGGAGGCGGCCCGGCGGCTCGCCGCCCTCGGGACCGCCGACCTGGGGCACACCCGGGTCGACCATCACCGGGTGCTCCGGCGGGGAATGCCGGAGGTCGTGTACGGGGAGGGGAAGACCCCGGACCAGGTCCTCGAGATCGTCGGCCACCTGGTGGCCCGCGGGGACGCGCCGGTCCTCGTCACCCGGCTGGCGCCGGCGACCGGGGAGGCCCTCGCCGAGCGGCATCCCCGCGGGCGGTGGGACCCGGTCTCCCGGACGTTCCTCTGGCGGAAGCGGAAGGGGCGGCTGCGCCCCGGGCTGCTCGTCGTCTCCGCGGGGACGTCCGACCTGCCGGTGGCCCGGGAGGTCGAGGTCGCCGCCGAGGCGCTGGGGCTGGCGGCGGACGCTCTCCACGACGTCGGGATCGCCGGGCTCCACCGGCTGCTCGAGGAGGTTCCCCGGCTCCGGCGAGCCCGCGTGGTCGTCGTGGTCGCCGGCATGGAAGGGGCCCTGCCCTCCGTCGTCGCGGGCCTGGTCGCCGTCCCCGTGATCGGGGTCCCGACCAGCGTCGGGTACGGCGCATCGTTCGGCGGCCTTGCCGCGCTGCTGGGGATGCTGAACTCGTGCGCCGGCGGGCTGACCGTGGTCAACATCGACAACGGCTACGGTGCGGCCTGCGCGGCCCGGGCGATCCTCGACCTGCGGCGTTCGTGAGGGCCCGGGCGGGTCCAGTCGGAAGCTCTTGACGTGCAAGATGATTGCACGCCGGCAAGGAGCGGCGTACCATTCCGCCGAACCCGGGCGCGGACCACGAGGGGGGTCTGCGCTCACGGCCGGGCGGGGCCCGGCCGGTGCCACGACGAGGGGTCCTGGACGGGGTGCCGCCCGCCGGAGCGGCGCGCGCAACGAGGGACTGCGCGCGCTCCCGGGCCCGGGGAGCCTCCCCGCGGCCCTGCCCGGGGGCGGGGCGCGAGAGGGACGGAACCGGCCGACCCGGACCCCGGGCCGGCCACGGAGAGCATGCCCGAGAACCCCGAAGAGGATCAACCCCCCCGAGAGGCTTCATGGCATCCACCTACAGGGACTGGGTCGAGGCGGTCCGCGAGGCGGCCGACATCGTCGAGGTGATCGGCGAGACGGTCGCCCTGCGCCGTGCGGGCCGGTCCCTGGTCGGGCTCTGCCCGTTTCACCAGGAGAAGACCCCGAGCTTCCACGTCGATCCGGGCAAGCAGCTCTTCTACTGCCACGGGTGCCACACCGGGGGCGACGTGTTCCGCTACGTGCAGCTCGTCCACCAGGTCGACTTCAACGAGGCGGTGGGGCTCCTCGCCGAGCGGTACGGCATTCCCCGGCCCGCCCGGGCCTCAGGTCGCGCCGAGGCCCGGGAGGCACGACAGCGCCGGCGGGCCCTCGACGCCCTCGCCGAGGCGCAGCGCTTCTTCCGGGAGGCGCTCGAGGGGCCGGCCGGCGCCGCGGCCCGCCGGTACCTCGCGAAGCGCGGGTACGGTGCGGCGGAGCGGCAGCGCTTCGAGCTCGGGTTCGCGCCCGATTCCTGGGATGCGCTCCTGCGCCACCTCTCGGGCAAGGGGTTCGCCGTCGAGGAGATCGTCTACGCGGGGCTCGCGGTTCCGCGGACCTCCGGGGGCGGCGCCTACGATCGGTTCCGGGGACGGGTCACCTTCCCGATCCGCGATCCCGCCGGCCGGGTCGTCAGCTTCGGCGGACGCGCCCTCGGGGACGCCACGCCGAAGTACCTGAACGGCCCGGAGACCCGGGTCTACGACAAGGGCCGGGTCCTCTACCGGGTGCACGAGGAGGGGCGGGCGATCCGCGCCTCTCGCCGGGCGATCCTGGTCGAGGGGTACTTCGACGCCCTCGGTCTCGCCCGGGCCGGGGTCGAGGGCGCGGTCGCGGTCTGCGGCACGGCGTTCGGCGAGGGGCACGCCCGCCTGCTCGGCCGGTTCTGCGAGACGGTGGTCCTGGTCTTCGACGGGGACACCGCCGGCCGCCGGGCGGTCCACCGGTCGCTTCCCGCGCTCCTCGGCCACGGGCTCGGCGTGCGGGTGGTCCTGCTCCCCGAGGGGATGGATCCGGACGACCTGGCCCGCGAACGCGGCGCCGAGGGGGTCCGGGAGGTCCTGGACGGCGCGATGGACCTGGTCGACTTCCTCGTCGCCGAGGCGCGGCGGGCATTCGACCTCGGGACCCTCGACGGGCGGACCCGCGCGGTCGAGATGGTCCTGCGCCACCTGGCCGCGCTACCCAGCCCGATCGCCCGGGACGACGCGGCGCTCCGGGTGGCCGCGGGCCTCGGCATGGACGACCGGCTGGTCGTCGACGAGCTGCGGCGGGCGGCCCGCTCGCGGGCCCGGACGGCCCGGACGGAGCTTCCCGGGCGCAGCGCCCGGACGGCCCGGGCGTTCTCCCCGGCGGAGGAGGTCCTGCTCCGCTGGCTGGCCGGCGAAGGTGCGACGGCGCCGGCCGATGCGCTGGCCCTCCTGGCGGGGTTGCCCCGGGAGGTGCTCGGCGAGGCGGCCCGGCGGCTGGTCTCCGCGTGGGAGGAGGCCGCCCGCCGGGGAGAGGCCTGGGATGCGCGCCGCTTCGCGGAGGCGGCCGAGGGCCCGCAGCGGGACGCTCTCCTCGCGGTGCTGTTCGCCCCGGGCCCGGAACCGGGGGCCGGCGAGGCGCGCGGGGCGGTGGCGGCGCTCCGGGAGCGGGCGCTGCGGGGAAGGATGAAGGAGCTGCAGGAACGGATCGAGCGCACGACCGACGGGGCGGAGCGGGCCCGCCTGCTCGCCGAGAAGGTCGCGCTCGCGAAGGAGCTGCACGGTCTGGGCGCGGCCCCGGGGGACGGCCCCGGTTCCCGCGAGCCCGCGCCCGGGTACGAGGCGGGCGCACCCTGAGCCCGGAAGGCCGGGGCGTGCCGAGACGAGGAGCAAGGAGGACTGCCTTGCGGATCGACGAGAAGTACGAGGAGGTGAAAGCCCTCCTCGCACAGGGCAAGGAGAAGGGGTGCCTCACGCCCGACGAGATCCGCGACCAGCTACCCGACGAGCTGGTCGCGGACCCGGCGGAGTTCGAGGAGGTGCTCGAGCTGCTCCGCGCCCAGGACATCGACATCCTCGAGGAGGACCAGCTGGAGGAGGGCGAGGACGACCTCGCCGATGCCGTCCCCGGGAGACGGGGTGGTCCCCACAGGAAGGTCGAGCCCGTCCTGCCGGTCGTGGAGCAGGAACGAACCAACGACCCCGTCCGCATGTACCTGCGGGAGATGGGGAAGGTCGACCTCCTCACCAGGGAAGGCGAGGTGGCGATCGCGAAGCGGATCGAGGAGGGCGAGCTGAAGGTCCTGCGCGCGCTGTCGCGCAGCCGGTTCGGCCTCGACGAGATCCTGCGGATCCCCGAGCGGCTCCAGCAGCACCCGAAGGCGGTCGAGGAGATCTTCGACATCTCCGAGGACGCCCTGGGGAGCAAGGGGCGGAGCCTCTCGCGCGAGGAGGTGATCAAGCGGAAGGTCTCCCAGGCGAACAAGCGGGTCGCGAAGGTCCGCAAGCTCGCCGAGCAGTACCACAAGGAAGAGGCGCGACTCGCGCGGTTGAAGAAGGGGACCAAGACCTGGAAGGAGGTCACGGCCAACGTCGACCGGCTGCGCGGGGAGATCGCCAGGGCGATCCAGTCGATCGGGCTGAACCAGCACTACATCGACCGCCTGGCGCGAGAGGTCAAGGACGCCCACAAGCGGGCGAGCCGCCACCGGCGGATCGAGCAGGACCTCAAGGCGCGCCTGCGAAAGGCCCGGGACGCCGCGGTGAAGCGGGAGCTCCAGCGCAAGATCCTCGACGCGCAGCAGGAGATCCAGATCATCGAGGCGGAGATGAGGTCCTCGGTCGACGAGCTGGCGGAGCTCGCCAAGGAGATCATCCGCGGCGAGACCGAGGCCCAGCGGGCCAAGAAGGACCTGATCGAGGCCAACCTGCGGCTCGTCGTCTCGATCGCGAAGAAGTACACGAACCGCGGCCTGCAGTTCCTCGACCTGATCCAGGAGGGGAACATCGGGTTGATGAAGGCGGTCGACAAGTTCGAGTACAAGCGCGGGTACAAGTTCTCGACCTACGCCACCTGGTGGATCCGCCAGGCGATCACCCGCGCGATCGCGGACCAGGCGCGGACGATCCGCATCCCGGTCCACATGATCGAGACGATCAACAAGCTCGTCAGGACCGCGCGATCCCTCGTGCAGGAGCTCGGGCGCGACCCGACCCCCGAGGAGATCGCGGAGCGGATGGACGTTCCGGTCAGCAAGGTCCGCAAGGTCCTGAAGATCGCGCAGGAGCCGATCTCGCTGGAGACCCCGATCGGGGAGGATGAAGACTCGCACCTCGGGGACTTCATCCAGGACAAGAAGTCCCCTTCTCCAGTCGAGGCGGTGGTCAGGATGAACCTCAAGGAACAGACGGGGACCGTTCTCAAGACCCTGACTCCGAGGGAGGAGAAGGTCCTGAAGATGAGGTTCGGCGTTGACGAGAGCAACGAGCACACCCTCGAGGAGGTCGGCCAGGCCTTCCAGGTGACTCGCGAGCGCATCCGGCAGATCGAGTCGAAGGCGCTCAAGAAGCTCCGTCAACCGTCACGGGCGCGGCTGCTCAAGCCGTTCCTCGGGGGTGATTCGGGGCCGTCGATCACCCCGTGACGTGGCCATCGCCTCTATCCAGGTCAAGGACGGCACGGAGCCCGGGAGCCATCGGTTCCCGGGCTTCGTTTCGCCGCGCGGGCACGCATGGTGCCTCGGACGGACACGTGCGATGCCGGAATCCGCGATCGCCGTGTGGGCGCGGCGCGATGCGCCGCCCGGGTCGCCTTCCGGCGACCCCTACGGGGGACCCGTACACGAAGCCGCGGGTTTCGTGGGTTCATGTAGGGGCGCCCGGAAGGGCGCCCGAGGGTGCCGGGCGCGCGTGTTGGCGTCGTGCGCGTTCGCCGGGTGATGCGCAGCGCTGCGCGCCGCCCGGGGGCCGCCCGGGCCGCCTCCCGGCGACCCCTACACATGACCCTCTGGCCTCCCGGCGGCCCCTGCGCGATCCGCGCCACGACGGGGTCCAAGGGGGCGGGCGTCAGGGGCTCCCGGGG
>Ga0256914_1003435_pt1 | contig 12477 bp, 11 predicted proteins | sample HulkmetaG_FD_191571 | JGI IMG/M metagenome (GOLD analysis project Ga0256914, IMG submission 191571) | Hydrothermal chimney microbial communities from Main Endeavour vent field at the Juan de Fuca Ridge, Pacific Ocean - Hulk | ecosystem: Environmental > Aquatic > Marine > Hydrothermal vents ...
ACCAGGAGTTGCGTCGGTGGTGTGGCCGGCATGCCGACAAGCAAACGGCCAGTCCAACATCGGCCCGTTCCCCTCGGCGAGCCCGTCACCGACACCGCCGCGACCCCGGCGCCTGGCTCCAGGCCCATGTGCCTTTCCTGCACGGGCCCCTTCCTACCGCCCCCTACCTCCTCCGCCTACGCCACATGATTGCACCTACTAAACTGAAATAGACTCCCGGGGGCTGTTCGAAAATTTCACCCGGGGACACGGAGAGCACGGAGGGAAGGAGAGCCAAAGGGAGGCGGATGCCCTCCAGGGTATGGAGGGCCGCTGGAAAAGCAAACCGGCGCGAATCTGCCGCGTTCTTTTTGCGCGTGATTCGGGGGGCGTCCTGCTCCGCGCTGCGGCTGGGCCCGGGAGGGCATGGGGCAAAACCAAGGTTCATGGCGACACGGCGATTTTTCGAACGCCCCCAGCCGCGCGCGGAGCGAAAAGCAAGCCCCGCACGCATTCCCGGCCCGGGGGATGTCTTCGCGGCCTGGGTGATTCGCGCGCGCCGGAGCCTGTCACGGGGCCGTCGCGGCATTCTGCCCAGCAACGCTCGCTTGAGGGCGCGCCCCCTGGCCACGGCCGGCCGAGGCAAGAGTCGCGCCCCTTGAGGGCAGCCACCGCAGGCGCGCCACCGCGATGCGCCCCCGCGGCCAAGCCGCTTGACCAGGCCCCTTCGCCCCCGGCCTTTTCACGGGCGGTGCGGTTGGCCCAGCCGCGCGTCGCGCGGCCAGGGCTACCGTAGGATGGCGGCTCATTGCCTTTTCGTGCACTTTTTGCTATAACCATAACGCTACAGGATCTCCCCCCATGCGCGAGGATGGTACACCATGCTGTTGGACAAACTGGATCGGCTGGAGCGTCGCTACGACGAAATCGAGCGCGAACTCTTGCAAGTGGGCGATGACTACAAAAAGGCGGCCGCGCTGGCCAAAGAGCGGGCCGAACTGGAGCCCATTGTGGCCAAGATCCGCGAATACCGCCGCGCGCGCGAACGCTTGGACGAAGCGCGCGCCCTGCTGGAAGAATCGTCCGACCCCGAACTGCGGGAGTTGGCCAAAGCCGAGTTGGATGAGGTCGAGCCTGAGGTGGAACGCCTGGAAACGGAGGTCAAGCGCCTGCTGTTGCCCAAGGACCCTCGCGACGAGCGCAACGTCATCATGGAAATCCGCGCCGGCGCGGGCGGCGAAGAGGCCGCCCTGTTCGCCGCGGACCTGTTTCGCATGTACACGCGCTACGCAGAGCGCCAAGGTTGGAAGGTCGAAGTGCTCTCCGCGAATCAGACCGGCCTGGACGGCTACAAAGAAATCGTGTTCTTGGTCAAGGGCAAGGGCGCGTACTCGCGCCTCAAGTACGAGTCGGGGGTGCATCGGGTGCAGCGGGTGCCTGTGACCGAGTCCCAAGGCCGCATTCACACTTCCACGGCCACGGTGGCTGTGCTGGCCGAGGCCGATGAGGTGGATATCCAAATCCCCGACAAGGACCTCAAAATCGAGGTCTACAAGGCCGGGGGCGCGGGGGGGCAGCATGTGCAAAAGAACGCCACCGCGGTGCGCATCACCCATTTGCCCACGGGCATTGTGGTGCAGTGCCAAGACGAGCGTTCGCAATTGCAGAACAAACTACGGGCCATGAGCATCTTGCGCGCCCGCCTGTACGAGATGGAAGAGGCCAAACGCCGGGCCGCGGAAGAGGCCGAGCGGCGGGCCCAAGTGGGCACGGGTGAACGGTCGGAGAAGATTCGCACCTACAACTTCCCTCAGTCGCGGGTCACCGACCATCGCATCCACATGTCCCTTTACAACTTGCCGGAAGTACTGGACGGCCATTTAGATCCCTTCATCGACGAACTGGCCTTGCGGGAAGAAACCGAGCGCTTGGCCGCGCTGGAGCGCGAGGAGCATTCGAACTGAGCCATGACGACGGTACGCGCCGCGTGGGCGCGTTTGCGGCAGGCTTTGCAGCCCCATTCCGAGACCGCGGCCCTGGACGCGGGCGTGGCCCTGGGCCGGGTGCTGGGGCGGCCCCGAGCGTGGGTGTTGGCCCACCCCGAGGCGCGGTTGACCCCTGAACAAGTCCGGCAGGTGGATGTTTTCGCCGCGCGGCTGGCCCAGGGTGAACCCTTGCCCTATGTGCTGGGGGAATGGGAATTTTGGGGCCGGCCTTTCTTTGTGTCGCCCGCGGTGCTCATCCCCCGGCCGGAGACGGAGGGGCTGGTGGAGCGGGCGTTGGCTTTGGCCCCCGCGCCCGGCCAAGCCTGGCGAGTGGCCGATGTGGGCACCGGCTCGGGCTGTTTGGCTGTGACCTTGGCCGCGGAGCACCCCACCGCGGTGGTCACGGCCATCGACCGCTCGTGGGCCGCGCTGCAGGTGGCGCGACGCAACGCCCAGCGGCACCGCGTGGCCCACCGGGTGCACGCGGTGCAGGCCGACGGCCTGCGCGGGGTGACCGGCCCCTTTGATCTGGTGGTGGCCAACCCGCCTTACATCCCGCGGGGCGCGTTGTCGGCGTTGGCCGTGGCCCGCTACGAGCCCCGTTTGGCTTTGGACGGTGGCCCCGACGGCCTGACCTGGGTGCGGGCATGGCTGCGCCAGGCCGCAACTCGGCTGGCCCCCCATGGCGCGGTCCTCATGGAAATTGGCGCGGATCAAGGGCCGGCCGCGCGGGCCCTGGCCCGGCAGGTCTTCCCCCAGGCCCATGTGCACATTCACCCCGACCTCGCGGGGCATGATCGCGTTTTAGAAGTGCGCCTGTGAGGCGCGGGCCTTCAAGGAGGTTTTCCCATGCGAGCCGTGGCGATTATCGAAAAAAAGCGCGATGGCGGTGAGCACACCCATGAGGAGTTGGAGTACTTCATCTTGGGTTACACCCGCGGCGAGATCCCCGACTATCAGGCGGCCGCGTGGGCCATGGCCGTGTTTTTTCAGGGCATGACCCCGCGTGAAACCGCGGATTTGACCTTAGTCATGGCCCATTCGGGGCAAATGCTCGACCTGTCGGACACGGTGGACATCGCGGTGGACAAGCATTCCACCGGTGGCGTAGGCGACAAGACTTCGCTGGTGGTGGTGCCCGCGGTGGCCGCGGCCGGGCTGCCCGTGGGCAAAATGTCGGGCCGGGGGCTGGGCTTCAGCGGTGGCACGCTGGACAAGTTGGAGTCCATCCCTGGCTATCGCACTGACCTGAGCGTGGCCGAGTTCAAACGCCAATTGCGCACCGTGGGCGCGGTGCTCACCGGCCAATCGCTGGACTTGGCCCCCGCGGACGGCAAACTGTACGCGCTGCGGGATGTGACCGGCACGGTGCCGTCCATCCCCCTCATTGCTTCGTCCATCATGAGCAAGAAGTTGGCCGCGGGCGCGCAGGCCATTGTGCTGGATGTCAAAGTCGGCTTGGGCGCGTTCATGCCCACTTTGGCCAAGGCGCGCGAATTGGCCACGCTGATGGTGGACATCGCGCGCCACACGGGCCGCCGCGCGCTGGCCCTGCTTTCGGACATGAACCAACCCTTGGGCCGGGCCGTGGGCAACGCGTTGGAAGTGCGCGAGGCCATCGCCACGCTGCACGGCCAGGGTCCAGAGGACTTCTATGAGCATTGCTTGACCGTGGCCGCGTACATGTTGCTCTTGGGTGGCCGGGTGCCCGATGTGGAAACCGGCCGAGCGCGCATCGCCGAGGTCATCGCCTCGGGCGCCGCGTGGCAGAAGTTCAAGGACTTGGTAGCCGCGCAAGGCGGTGATGTGGCCTATGTGGAGCATCCCGAGCGGCTGCCCCAGGCCCGCTGGGTCGAGACCGTGGTCGCGGACCGCGACGGCTATGTGGCCCAAGTGCACGCGCGGCAAGTGGGCGAGACCGCGGTGCTGTTGGGCGCGGGCCGCGAGAAGAAAGGCGATCCTATCGACCACGCGGTGGGCATCGAAGTGCATGTCAAGGTCGGCCAGCACGTCGCACGCGGCGCGCCTTTGTTCACCGTGCACGCCAACGACGCGGCGCGCTTGGCCCAGGCCAAAGCCGCGCTGCAGGCTGCCGTGACCTGGAGCGACGAGCCGGTGCCGCCCTTGCCATTGTTCTACGGCGTGGTGGGCGCGGATGCCGCAGGCGCTTAGGTTGTGGGCATTGGTGGTCAGCCTGGGGGCCTTGGTGGGGGCGTGTCAAGGCCGACCCGTGGTGGGGGAGCCTCAGACGCGCTTGTGGGCTCCCGAACCGGGGCGTGTGCATCCGGTGGGACATGGCTCGCAGATCGAGGTCGTAGCCGAGTTCCCGCAGCCCGTGCGCGCGGGCAAGGTCTTTTTCTATGTGGCGTGGCAGGGGCCCGATGGCGGTGGGCGGGCCCCTTTGCGCGCCTTAGATGCGGGCGAAACCCAGCGCGGGGTCGGGCGTTGGCCCCCGCGCGGCCGGCCCCTACCACCGGGGGACTATCAACTTTGGGCCGTGGCGTATCAGGGGGACGAGGAATACCCTTCGGGCCGGGCGCGCGTGGTGCTGCTGCCCGCGCCGCCCACGGCCACGGCGACCCACGCGCCGGCCACGGCCACGCCGCGGTCTACGCCCTCGCCGACGCCTCTGCCGACGACGCCAAGCCCCGAGGGAGGCGCAGAGCCTGCTGTGTGCTATCGGGCCGCGTTCCTGGCCGATGTGACCGTGCCCGACGGCAGCATCGTGCCCGTTGGCGAGCCCTTCGTCAAAGTATGGCGGCTGCGCAACGCGGGCGCGTGCGTGTGGGGGCCGGGCACGCGCGTCGTGCGGGTGCATGACGATGGCCTGCACGCGCCCGAGGAGTGGCTGCTGCCTCAGGCGCCCATCTTGCCCGGCGAAACGGTCGAGGTGCAAGTGACCCTGCAGGCCGCGCGGCCAGGGACGCTTCAGGCCGCGTTTTTGTTGCAAGCCGTGGACGGTACCCGCTTTGGCATTGGCCCCGAAGATGGCCCCTTTTGGGCCCAGGTCGAGGCCGTAGAGCCCTCACCTACGCCCACGCCGGGCCCCTCCCCAACGGCTACGCCAGGCTTTTGAATTCCGAAACAGAAAATCAAGAAAACGCAATCTCGGCTTGACAATTCGAAAGTGCGCTGCTATACTCTGAAGAGAAGTTCGAGCCGAGGTTTGAAGATTATGCATCCGTTGCCTGCGCGCTGCCCTTTCTGTCAAGGGCCTTTGGTGGTCACCCATCTGCATTGCGACCATTGTGATGTCACCATCCAAGGCCGATTTTCGCCCCATTTCGCGTCACCCTTGGCCCGGTTGACGCCCGAACAATTGCGCTTTGTGGAGGCTTTCTTGCGGGCCGAGGGCAAGTTTTCCCGGCTCGAGAAAGAATTGGGGCTGTCGTATCCCACCCTGCGCAATCGCCTGCGGGAGATTCTGCGCGCGCTGGGCTTTCGCCCGCCCGAGGACGAACACGGCCGCAAGCGGAGCGTATCCCCTGCCGAGCGCCAACGCATTTTGGACGACTTGGAAGCCGGCCGCATCACCCCCGCGGAAGCGGCCCGCCTGCTGCGCGGCGAACCGCTGGAGCCGGAGGCGTAGGATGAACTGGAGCAGGTTTTCCGTCTCGCTCCCCGTGGACCCGCAGCGCGTCGAGCCGGTGGCCTTGGAGGTCGCCGGGCCGCTCCAAGTGCGCGCCCACGACCAGGCCTCGGTGGTGGTCCGGGGTTGGCACCTGACGCAACCCGCGGAACGGCGGGTGCACGCGGCTGGGCTGGTCCGGGTGCGGGCCGCGCCTTACGCAGTTCTGCACTTGCTGAACGTCGCAGGCCCCGTGAATCTCGCGGGGTTGACCCAGGGCCAAGTGCGCCTGGAAAATGTGGCCGGGCCGGTGCGGGTGCAGCATGTGGCCGAAGTGTACATCGGTGAGGTGCAAGGGCCCCTGCGCGCGGTGGGCGTGAGGCAACATTTTCGCCTCGAGGAACTCGCGGGCTGGCTGACGGTGGAAGGCTTGCCCCAAGTGCTTCAAGCGCAAGTCGATGGTTGGGCGCGTTTGCGAGCCACCGCTTTGGCGGGCCAGCAAGTCCGTCTTCGCGCGGCCTGGTCGGTGCATGTGCAAATACCCGCGCAGGCAGCAGTGCAAGGCCGCATCGAGGCGCCGCAGATTTGGGTCGACTTGGACGCTCAAACCCACCGCGGCTCAGGGGTGCTGGTGTTGCGCGCGGCGAACCCCGACTTGGTCCTCGAGGTGTCCTCCGACCGCGCGGTGTACCTCGGCCCGCAGCCGTCTACCCTGCTGGACATGATGGGCAGGGGGGCCTTTCTGACTCGGCTGCGACGCTGGCTTGGCCGACGCTCTGGGGCTTCTGCCAAGGCCCCCGTCGATGTCTCTGCCAACGAACTTGCGCCGTCTTCACCCGCGTCGCCCGCTTCAGAAGACGATTGGGCCGCCGCGCGTCGCCGGGTTTTGGACCTGCTGGCCACGGGGCGGCTATCGGCCAAGGAGGCCGCGGCCTTGCTGGATGCGTTGGAGGAGCGCTGATGTCCGAGTCTGTTCGGGGTTTCGTCAATCGTGGTGACCGCAGTGGCGCATCCGTGCCACTGCGAGGGGTGTTGTTGCCCTACTTGTTCTGGAACGCGCTCAAGAAACAGTGGCGCATCATGCGCAGTTATGGCTTCAATTTCGTGTTGCAGGTCGCTTCGCTGGTGCTGTTCTTCGGCCTGATCTATTTTGGCGCCCGCGTTTTGGTCGGCCCCAATAGCGCGCGCTTCGGCCGCACCATCGAGGGCTTGCTCATCGGCTATTGGCTGTGGATCGGCGTCATCATGAGTTGGAGCGTTTTCGCGTGGTCTGTGATCCAATACGCGCAACAAGGCTTGCTGGAACAATTGTTTATGACACCGTGGGGGTTGCGGGGGATTTTGACCTTGGAGGCCGCGGCCAGTTTTGTGCTCGACCTACTCCTCAATCTGCTTTTGTTGGTCGTGTTCATGCTCATGTCGGGGCATTGGCTGCGCTTAGAGCCGGTCACGACCTTCCTGCTCTATGTGGCGACGTTGTTGCCGGGCTACGGCATCGGTTACGCGTTGGCCGGCCTGGCCATGCGTTTCAAGAACATCCAAAGCCTGTTCAACCTCATGCAATTCTTCGTTATTGGCTTGCAAGCCATGCCCGTGGACCGTTACCCCTGGCTGAATGTGTTCCCCTTTGCCCAATCCACGCGTATGCTCATCCAGCACGTGCGCATGGGCACCCTGTGGTGGGAGTTCTCTTGGCAAGTGTGGGCCATCGTCTTGGCCCAAGCCGCGGGGTACTTGGTCTTCGGCTTGTGGGTCTACGGCTGGCTGGAGCGCGCGGCCCGCGAGCGTGGCCTGTTGGCGCATTACTGATCGCCGCGCCATGACGCTCACGCGTGGGCATGGGTTCGGTCACGGGCTCTGGGGAGGTGGTATGCTCGCCTTAGAAGTGCAGGCTCTGCACAAAACGTATCCGACCAAGCCGCCGGTGGAGGCGGTCAAAGGCGTGTCCTTTGTGGTTCCCGAAGGGCAGATTGTGGCCCTGCTGGGCCCCAATGGCGCGGGCAAGACCACAACCCTCAAGTGCATTCTAAACTTGGTCCGCCCGAGCGGGGGCCAGGTGCGGGTGTACGGCCGTGACCACAACGATCTGCCCCATCTCTATCGGCATGTGGCTGCGGTGTTGGAGGGCAACCGCAACATTTTTTGGCGGTTGACCCCACGGCAAAATCTGGAGATTTTTGCCGCGTACGCGGGCGTGCCGCCCCGCCAGGCCCGCCAGGCCATCGACCGCTGGATGGCCTTTTTCGGGCTGGAGGATTTGCCACGCGAGACGCGCAACTTGTCGCGCGGGCAGCAACAAAAGGTGGCCCTGGCCGCCGCGTTGGTCAAGGAAACGCCCTTGCTGGCCTTGGACGAGCCCACTTTGGGCCTGGATGTGGAGGCCAAGCGCGAACTGGTGAACCTTATCCGCCGCTTGGCGCGCGACGAAGGCAAGACCATCCTGCTCACTTCGCACCAAATGGATGTGGTCGAGGCCCTGGCCGATCGGGTCATCATCATTCAAGATGGGCGGATCATTGTGGAGGACTCGCCGGAGGGCCTGCGTCGTTTGTTTGACATCCAGGCCTATCGCATCACGGTCCAGTTGGGCTCGGCGGAACTGCCACCCGCGTTTGTCTCCCGCTGGCACGCGCGGGTCGAACCACGCGTCAATGGCGAAATGGTGCTTCGGGTGACCTTGGCGCAGCCCCAAGCCCTCTACCGCTTGTTGGATGACCTCGAAGCCTTGGGCGCGCTTTTGCGCGCGGTTGAGCCCGACCTACCCGACCTGGAAGAGGCTTACTTGCGCCTGGTGCAAACCGCGCCTGCGGCAGCCTCAGAGCCCGGTACGTCGGTATCGTGAACGCGCGACGCATGAAGGAGGAGGTGCCTATGCCCAATCTGCAAGTCCACCGTTCGGTCACCGTGCCGCGTCGCGTGGCCTATGGCGTGGGGGTTTTGGTCGCGCTTCCCGTGCTGGCGCTGGCCGGCGCCGTCGCCTTCATGGGCGTCGCGATGGGCTTGGCCGTGGGCTGCTTGGCCGTGCTCTTGCCCCTGCTCGGCTTGGGGCTGTGGGGCCTGTGGGACCGGGTCTGGCTGGGCCTGCGTTTGCGCATCGTACAGTGGGAATTTGGGCTCAAGTTCCCTGTGCCCGTCAGTCTGCTGCGCTTTCAGCCCCTCCACACCAGCGTGGGGCGACAACTCGGGCGCGTCGGCGCCTTCCCTTGGCGGGAACTGCGCGCGGTGTTGCGTGAGGAGCCCATTGTGCTGAGTGTGGAAGCCCCGAGCGATGACACCCACATCCAGATGGTGTTGGGGCCGCGCTGGGCTGTAGCCCGGCTTGCCAGCCTGACGATTGACGAGCCACCCCATTCTGAAAAGTCGCCGGAGGTTACCCATGGACGATGAGCGCTTGCGCATTCTGAAGATGGTGGAGGAGGGCAAACTGTCGGCCGAAGATGCGGCGCGACTGTTGGATGCCCTGAAGGACGAGCCAGAGGCGCACCCCACGGCCATGGGGACGCGGCCGCGTTGGCTGCGCGTGCGGGTCACCGAGGCCGATGGAGGGCGGGTGCAGATCAACGTGCCGGTGCGTCTGTTGGATGTCGCCCTGCGCATTGCGGCCCGCACCGGCGCCTTGAAGGACGAAGACGAGCAGCAGATCTTGCAAGCCTTACAAGAAGCCTTGGACGCGGGCGAGATGGGGCGCATCGTCGAGGTTGTGGACGAGAGCGACGGGGACCGAGTGGAAATCTTTTTCGAGTAGGGGCTGCCGTCGCGCCGCGAGGTTGGGGCTCCCTGGCCTTGTGCGCGGGGCTGCCCTTGCGCGCTCCGCGCGCTATCCATCAGGCGCGCGGCCTCGCGCGTGCTTATCTCCCCTTGACCCCGACCGTGCCTTCCTCTAAAATACCTGCACGGCGGGGCCCCATGGCAAAGACCATATCCTCCGCTCCCCCTCGTCTTCATGCTGGGCAGGTCCAAGCGTGGGTTGGGCCCGCGGCCTATCGTCGCGGGCTGTGGTACCAACGCCAAGGGCGCGTGCGAGCCCCCCGCCGTCACGGCTGGGAACTGCGTGCCTTGTGCCAAGGACAAGCGCGCGAGCCCTATCGGGTGCGGGTCCGCCTGGGCCCCCATGGCGTGGCGCAGGCCTCGTGCACCTGCCCCGCCGGGCGAGAGGGGCGCTGCAAACATGTCGCGGCTGTGCTGCTGCACTGGGTCGCGACCCCTGACGCGTTCCCGCCCGTGCCCTCCGTAGCCCAACGCCTGGCCTCGTGGGATCGCGCCGCTTTGGTGCGGCTGATCGAGGCCATGGTGGATCGCGACCCCGAGTTGGAAGCCCTCATCGCCGTATATCAACCTACATCGACGGCCACGAACCCTGCCTCCAGCATGGACAAGGCCCCCGATTGTTGATATACTATTATGAGCATTTTTCGAGCCCGGCCAGCGGCGAGGCAAAGCGATGAGTGAAATCGGTTTACGCACCTACCTTCAGCAAATCGTGAACATGGTGCAGGATGAGCGCTACGAAGAAGCCATCCTCCACGCGCGCCACATCTTGCGCCATTACCCCAAATATCTGGCGGTATACCGGGTCTTGGGCGAAATCTATTTGAGCAACCGCCGCTTCCCAGAGGCCGCGGACCTGTTCCAACGCGTGTTGTCCGCGGTGCCCGACGACTTCTTGGCGCATTTTGGCATGGCCACCATTCGCGAAGAAGAGGGCAATCTGGACGCGGCCATTTGGCACATGGAACGGGCCTTTGAGGCCCAGCCCACGCATGTGGCTATCCAGGAAGAATTGCGGCGGCTTTACCGCGAGCGCGATGGCGTCGCGCCGCCGCGCATTCGGTTCACGCGCGTGGCCTTGGCGCGCATCTACTTGCACAGCGGTCTGTTCAATCAGAGCATCGTTGAACTGCAGGCGGTCTTGCAGCAAGACCCCCGCCGTTTGGACGCCCTCGCTCTGCTGGCCCAAGCCTATTACGAGGCCGGGCAATGGGTGCAGGCTGCTGACACCTGCAACCGCTTGCTGCAAAAATTGCCTTATTGCTTGCAGGCCAATCGCATCATGGCCAACATTCTGCGCGCCCAGGGTCAGGAGGAGAAGGCCCAACACTACTGGAGCCGGGTGCTGGAATTGGACCCCTACGAGGCCTTCGTCGGTCCCGAATACCCAACGGCCGAACGGGTGCCGGCCGACAAGGTCCAGGTCCCCCGGCTGGAGATGGAATATACCAGCGACTTGGACGCCTTGCCCTCGCCCGACGAGGCCGAAGTCCCCATGCTGGAAGAACTGGAAGCCGTGGCCCGGAACACGGGCTTGTTGGACGAGGAAGACGCAGGCCCGCCCGAAGACGAGATCTTCGCCCTGAGCGAAGAAGCGGGCGACGAAGAGGAGGCGCGAGCCTCGAGCGGGCCATATGTGCCGCCTGAGCAGGCCGAAAGTTTGATCCCCGAGTGGATGCAGCAGAGCGGCTGGGCACCGCGCGACCCGTCGGTGCCTTTGGACGCGGCACCGGCCGAGCCGTTGCCCGAAGACGAGGACGAGGAGGCGGAGGCCGAGTTGGTTGAGGGTGAAATTCCCGAATGGCTGCAGCAATTGCGCCAACAAATGCCCGAGGCCGCGGCACCCGAAGGCGAAGAGGAACCCCCCGCGGCCGAGGGCGAGGCCGATTGGCTCCCCGAAGCCGAAGCCCCCACTACCGCGTTGGATGATTTGGCCACGTGGTTGGAGAGCACGGTCGCCAGCGGCGAAGCCCCGACTGCGGAGCCCGCGTCCGCGGACGCCGCGGATTGGCTTTCGCAGGCCTTGGAGACGGCCGAAGAGCCCGCGGGGGAACCGCCCGCGGCCGAAGCCGCGGACTTGCCCGACTGGCTGCTGACCGAGCACGCCGAGGCTGAACCCTCCGCCCCTGCCGCAGACTCCGAGGCTGCCACGCTGCCCGATTGGCTGTTGGCGGCCGAGGCCGCGGAAGAGGAAGGTAGGGGCGAGGCGGTGTCTCGCGGCGAAGCCGAGGCCGAGGCCCCTGCGGAGGAGGCCGAACTGCCGGGCTGGCTGGCCGGTGCCGAGGCCGAAGGTCGGGCCGAGGCGCTGCCTCGCGGCGAAGCCGAGGCCGAGGCCCCTGCGGAGGAAGCCGAACTGCCAGGCTGGCTGGCTGGTGCCGAGGCCGAAGGTCGGGGCGAGGCGCTGCCTCGCGGCGAAGCCGAGGCGGAGGCCCCTGCGGAGGAAGCCGAACTGCCGGGTTGGCTGGCCGGTGCCGAGGCCGAAGGTCGGGGCGAGGCGCCGTCCCGCGTCGAAGCCGAGGCCGAGATACCTGGGGAGTTGTTGAGCGACGAAGAGGCCGCGTTGGCGTGGTTAGAGCAGTTGGCGGCGAAGCAGGGGGCGCGGACCGAAGAGTTGCTGACCTTCCGGGAGCAGGCCGAAGCCGTGGAAGAGGAAGGTAGGGGCGAGGCGTTGCCTCGCCCAGCGGCCGAGGCGCCGTCCCGCGGCGAAGCCGAGGCGGAGGCCCCTGCGGAGGAGGCCGAACTGCCAGGCTGGCTGGCCGGTGCCGAGGCCGCGGAAGGCCAGGCTGAGGCGGTGTCCCGCGTCGAGGCCGAGGCGGAGGCCCCTGCGGAGGAGGCCGAACTGCCGGGCTGGCTGGCCGGTGCTGAGGCCGAAGGTCGGGGCGAGGCGGTGTCTCGCGGCGAAGCCGAGGCGGAGGCCGAGGTACCTGGGGAGTTGTTGAGCGACGAAGAGGCCGCGTTGGCGTGGTTAGAGCAGTTGGCGGCGAAGCAAGGGGCGCGGACCGAAGAGTTGCTGACCTTCCGGGAGCAGGCCGAAGCCGCGGAAGAGGAAGAAGGTAGGGGCGAGGCGTTGCCTCGCCCAACGGCCGAGGCGCCGTCCCGCGGCGAAGCCGAGGCAGAGGCCCCTGCGGAGGAGGCCGAACTGCCAGGCTGGCTGGCCGGTGCCGAAGCCGCGGAAGA
>Ga0256914_1003436_pt1 | contig 12476 bp, 9 predicted proteins | sample HulkmetaG_FD_191571 | JGI IMG/M metagenome (GOLD analysis project Ga0256914, IMG submission 191571) | Hydrothermal chimney microbial communities from Main Endeavour vent field at the Juan de Fuca Ridge, Pacific Ocean - Hulk | ecosystem: Environmental > Aquatic > Marine > Hydrothermal vents ...
GGGGGAGGAAAGGAAGAAAGTGAGGCGGAAATGAAGAACCTCGTGATCCTCGGAGCCGGAACGGCGGGCACCATCATGGTGAACAAGATGGCAAACGTCCTGGACCGGGACGAGTGGAATATCACGATCGTCGACCAGGACGAGAAACATTACTATCAGCCGGGTTTCCTCTTCATCCCATTCGGGATCTACGGCAGGAAGGACGTGGTGAAGGCCAAGAGGGACTTCATCCCTCCCGGTGTGGAGTTCATCCTTGCTCCCGTGGAAGGGATCGACCCGGAGAAGAACCGGGTGAGGCTGGGGAACGGGCGGGTCCTGCCGTACGACTTTCTCGTGGTCGCCACGGGGACCAGGATCCATCCCGAGGAGACCGAGGGGCTCCTGGACGGCGGAGGCTGGCGGAAGGAGATCTTCGATTTCTACACCATCGAGGGGGCCACTGCCCTGGCGGATTTCTTCAAGTACTGGGAGGGCGGGCGCCTCGTACTGAACGTCGTGGAGATGCCCATCAAGTGCCCTGTGGCCCCTTTGGAATTCGTCTTCCTTGCCGACTGGTTCTTCACCGAGCAGGGGATCCGGGACAAGGTGGAGATCGTCTTCGTGACGCCCCTCTCGGGGGCCTTCACCAAGCCCATCGCCTCGAAGCTCCTCGGGGGATTCCTGGAGAAGAAGAACATCCGTCTCGTCCCCGATTTCAGCACGGGCAGAGTGGACGCGGAGGCGCGGAAGATCGTCTCCTGGGACGATAAGGAGGTGGAGTACGACTGCCTCGTTTCCATCCCCACGAACATGGGAAGCACCGTGCTCAGCGAGTCGGGCCTGGGGGACGAGATGAACTACGTCCCCACGGACAAGGAGACTCTACGGAGCCGGGACTTCGAGAACATATTCGCCATCGGGGACTGCACGGACCTGCCGAGCTCCAAGGCCGGGTCCGTAGCCCACTTCGAGGCCGACGTTCTCACGGAAAACCTGCTCTCCGCCATGGAGGGAAGGCCTCTCAGGGCCAGGTTCGACGGCCATGCCAACTGTTTCATCGAGTCGGGCTTCAACAAGGGGCTCCTCATCGATTTCAACTACGACACCGAGCCCCTCCCGGGGAAGTTCCCCCTTCCGGGAATCGGCCCGTTTTCCCTCCTGGAGGAGACCAAGATGAACCATTACGGAAAGGTGATGTTCCGCTGGGTCTACTGGAATCTCCTCCTCAAGGGGGCTGAGCTTCCCGTCGAGTCCCAGATGCTGATGGCCGGAAAGAGGCGCTGAGGTGGAGGGGGGAGGCATGGACACGAGGGCGATCGAGGCAAGGCTTCGGACCCTGGAGGAGCACATCGTTTTCATCCGCGAGGAGATGGTCCGGGCCCGGGCCAGGCGGATCGAGGCCCAGGAGTTGAAGGATGACCTCGCGAGGATCGCCAAGGACGCCTTCGACTCGGCCGTCGTGGAGTTGGAGGAGGTCGCCCCCTTCGTGGAGACGGGGGATTTCCTGTACCTCGCCAAGAAAATTCTGAGAAACGTAAAGAACCTTTCACGCCTTTTCGAGAGGCTCGAGGGGGCGGTGGGCTTCTTCGAGGACTTCAAGCCCCTGGGCAAGGAGATCTTCGGCGACGTCCTGGCCGGGCTGGACGAGATGGAGAAGAAGGGATATTTCGCCCTCCTGTCGGGAATGACGGAGCTCATGGACGCCTTTGCCGTCCACTTCACCCCGGAAAGGCTCCGCCTCCTGGCGGGGATGGTCCCGGACCTGGCCGCCCTGGTCGAAGAGGCGGCCGCTTCGGGGGCGGTATCCGACCTTCGGAGGGCCCTTGCCGCATGGAACCGCGGGAGAGGGGGGAAACCCAGGAGCCTTCCCGGGCTCCTTCTCGGACTACGTTCCCCCGGGGCGCGGCGTTGCGCGACGGGGTTGATCGAGGTGATGGACGCTCTCGGCGGGAATGACGCCGGGGCGCAGGAATGACAGGAGAAAGACCATGGAGAAAGAAATTGCGGGTGTCCGGATCGAATTCGACGAAGAAGGTTACATGAAGGAATTCGACCGCTGGAACGAGGATGTAGCCCGGGAACTGGCCCGTGAGGAGGGGATCGAAGAGCTCACGGAGAGGCACTTCCAGGTGATCCGCTTCATGAGGGAGGAATACGAGAAGAACGGAACGGCCCCGTCCATCAGGAAACTCACCAAGGGAAGCGGGGTCCCGACGAAGGAGCTCTACCAGCTCTTCCCGGGCGGACCGGCCAAGAAGGCCGCGAGGATCGGCGGGATGCCCAAGCCCAAGGGCTGCGTGTGACGGCGGAGGGAAAGGAAAGGCGGCCGAAATGAGCGGAAAACCCATCGAAAAGGTTTCTATCATCGTCTCCAAGGGATCCCTTGAGGGCGTATATCCCGGGCTCATCATGGCGAACGGGGCCCGGATGGAAGGGATCGAGGCCATGGTCTTCTTCACCTTCTTCGGGCTGAACGCTCTCCACAAGAAGAAGATGGACAAGTTGAAGGTGGCCACCGTGGGGAACCCGGCCATGGGGATTCCAACCCTGATCGGGGCGCTTCCCGGAATGTCCGCCTTCGCCACCATGATGATGAAGAAGGAGATGGAGAAGCTGGACATCCCGCCAGTGGGGGAATTCCTGGAGATGATCCACGACGCGGGAGGGGAGATCTACGGGTGCAAGGCCGCCATGGACATGTTCCACTACCGGCGGGAGGATCTCTGCGACCAGGTGGACGGAATCCTCACGGTTGGGGAGTTCTACGAGAAGTCCGCCGGGGCGAGCATCATCTTCACCTGAGGGGGCCCTCCCTCCCGCAAGGGCCCCCGAGCTCCACCAGGGACTTCAGGCGGCAAAGGGAGTGGTTCCAGATGACGTCGTGTACGAAACCCGGGAAGAGGAGGCGGAAGAGCGCCCAGAGGATCCTCTTCGAGGGTGAGGTCGGCCTGGGAAAGTCGAAGCCCACGTACACGGAGAGGAGGACGATTCCCGGCCCCGTGGGGGTGACGTCGAAGGCGAGGACTCCTCCCGAGGCGAATCCACCCTTCACCCGGTAGATGAAGCGGCGGCCCTCCTCGACCCTCTCCAGTTCGACTTCGAAGGAGAACTTCTTCCAGGGCAGGTCGTAGCGAATCACGCACCCCTCCCTGTTGGGCCGACCCGAGACCCTCCGGACCCTGACGAACCGGGGCCTGAGGAAGAGCCGGTCCTCCTCGCCGAAGCGCCCCAGGTGGTGGATCACCTTTTCCGGAGCCCCCCGGACCTTGATCGAATACATGCTTTCGAAATCAGGCCGTTCCCCGGCCCCCGACCTCTCGAGGAGACCGGTGAACTTCTTTCTCCGCTCCTCGAAGTCTTCCCTGGAGATTCCCGTGGGATGCCTTCCGAAGCCTTCCCAAGAGAGTCCCAGGAGGCGCTCTGTCGCAAAATTCCTCGCCGTCACGAGAAATCCGCCCACCAGGAGTCTCCAGAGGCTCTTGGGGTGGATCATGGAGAGGAGGATGTTCCCGTAGGTCCCGTCACCGCTGGCGGTCTTCCAGAGGATCCCGCCGAGTTTCCGGTCCGAGGCGGGCCTGCCCTTACGCTCGGTGAGGACTGCCTGGTAGAGGATCCTGGAGAGAAGGGGGCGGCTGAAGAAGAGACGATTTGTGAAGAAGACCATTCTCCCGAAGAGAAGATCCCGTTTCAGGAACCGGAGGATGGGACCGTAGCCTGCTTCCAGGGAGGGGAGATCGATCCCTCTTTTGAGAACGCAATCAGCCAGGGCCGTACCGGTGAGATAGGCCGAGTAGAGGCCGTCCTTGTTGAGCCGGGACACGGCCATGTCGCCGATCACGGCGACACGGTCGGCCATGGGTTTGCGGGCGGCCCCCACGGTCAACCTGGGATTGCAGGCGCAGACGGGGCGGAGCGCGACGTGGCCGGGGATCAACCTCCTGATGTTGGGAAGCTCGAGGAATTCCCTCGCGATCCGTTCGTTTTCGGCGGCACGGCTCTCATCGATGGTCTCGCCGAGGAGGGCGATGGTCATGTATCCCGACTTGGGAACCAGGGAGGCCATCTCGATCCTGAGTTCCCTCGAACCGTACTGGACGAAATGGATGGTCCCTTCCAGGGGCCCGCCTTCGTCCTTTCGGGACTGGAGTTCGCAAATGAGGGTCCTTCTCACCGGGGGGGGCGCGAACCCTGGAATCAGGTCCCGCAGGAAACCCGGGCAGGGGGCACGGGAGCCACCTCCGTCTCCGCCCTCCCTGGACGAGTTGACCCCGCAGGCGACGGCTGCGAAGTCCGCCTCGATGGTCTTCTCCTCCGGTTGCGGTCCGCCGGGGACGAGACAGGAGAAGACCAGCTTCCCCGAAGCGGCCCGAAAGGCTCCCACGACGGTCCCCGTGAGGATTTCCGCTCCCTCCCTCTCCGCCGTTTCCAGGAGGAAAGAGTCGAAGTTCGAGAACCTCCCTCCCCTCGATCTCGGGCGGGTGCCGCGGAAGACCGTGGAGAGGGTCCTGCCTTCCGGAACGGGAAGTTCGATGTTCTTCCAATCGCTGTGAAGTGTGATCGAGTGGACTTCCTTCTGGAGAATGTCCCCCTCCGGGACCATTCCCTCCCGGGTCAAAGCGTCGAAGAGCATGGGGGAGATCCCTCCGGCGCAGAAGTTGCACCCCTCTCTCAGGGAGTGGGTCGATTCCGGGGGAGAGAAGAAGATCTCTTGCTTCTTTTCCAGGATCGTGACCCGCAGGGCCCTTCCCGAGGCCTTGGCCGAGCGGAGAAGGCGGACGGCGAAGAAGGACCCTGCCGGTCCTCCGCCGACGACCAGGACCCTCGCTCCCTTCCGGAGGGTCGAACTCGGGGCTCTTCTTTTCAAGGCGACGGGCCGGGATTTCCGGTTCCAAGGATGCTCGGGCCGGCCCTCCGCCGGAAGGGGCTCGGCCTCGTGGGGGTCATGGAAGAAGAGAAAAGATTTCCTTCTCTCCTGGCGGAGGAAAAAGTCGGGATTTCCGCTTCTGTGGAAAGAGTGGTTCGGGGAGCGACTTCGTCCTCCCTCGTGACTTTTGCTCCGGGGGCGGGCCTTTTTCAAGGGGCGGAATCCGGCGGAGCCGGGAAGAGCCTGGCCGGGGGTCCGCCCCTCCCTGTTTGGGCCTGTCCTCGGGCGGCCCCGGAAGGGGGGCTTTCAAGAGGGTGCCCCTGGAAGGTTGGGAGGGGGCTTCGGCCTCTCCTGGCGTAAACCCTGATCCTGGGACCCGCCACCGGGGAGATTCCGGCACGTTCCCCGGGGCACGAACCCGGGGAGTTCCGTCCCCTGCCCCCCCCCAAAAAAAAAAGAGGGGCCCTTTGAGGGCCCCTCCAAAGGCAGACTGGTGGAGGATAGGGGATTCGAACCCCTGACCTCGACAATGCCATTGTCGCGCTCTCCCAGCTGAGCTAATCCCCCCCGCTGCCTGCCGGGGGTTCCTGCCGGGACCCTGGGGTCCCTTCAGGAAGGCGGGTAGTCTACCTTCGGGGCCGGGGCCCTTTCAAGAGCGTCTTCCAGGGTCCTGGACTTTCTTCTTCTCCAGTCTGCCCATGGCCTGGAGGACGGCTTCCCTCCTCCTTCGGGCCACCTTTTCCCAGGTGAATTCCTTGGCCCTCTCCTTGGCGGCCCTTCCCATGGCTTCCCGCCAAGGCCGGTCCTCGGCGAGCCGCCTGAGGGCCCGCACCCAGGCTTCATGGTCGTGGGGGTCCAGGACCAGCCCTTCCTTCTCGTGGCGGACCACCCCTCCCGAACCCATGGGGGAGACGAGCATGGCCAGACCCTGGCTCATGGCCTCGTAGGTCACCAGGGGGGAACCTTCCTCCAGGGAAGGGAAGGCCATGACCTGGGCGGACCGGAAGACCGTGCCGATATCCCGAATGAACCCCAGGACCACTACGTCGGGCCTGTCCAGGAAAGAGGCGAATTCCTTTTCGATCCCGTCGAAGAAGCGGCCGGCGAGAAGGAGGCGTCCTTTGATCCCCGCCTCCTCCCAGATCCGGAAGAGTAGGTGGGCGCCCTTCCTGACTCCGATGCGTCCCGTGAAGAGTACGTCCAGGCCGTCTCCCGGAGGGAGAGCTCTTCCTTCTCCCTCCAGGCGGGCGGGATCCCATCCGTAGCTCGTTCGAAGGATTCTCTCTGCCGGAAAGCCCTCTTTCTCGAAGGATTCCGCCACCAGGGGGCTTGGGGCGAAGAGGATGTCGGTCAGCTCCAGTTTCCGCCTCTCCTCCAGGATGTCTTCGTCGGTGATGATCTTGGATGGCTGGAGCCCCAGGCGGGAGAATTCCTTCTTCAATATGGCCCGGGAGTAGGCTTGGTGGCAGTTGATCCCGTCCGTGGCGATCCAGGCGCCCTTCTTTTTCGCCTCGATGAATACGGAAAGGGGGACATTGGGCCAGAGGTAGGCCAGGTCCCCTTCCTGCAAGGCCTGGATGTATCGTCGCCGGGTCCAAGCCATGCCCAATTTCACCCCCCAGTCCGTCTTGAAGAGGAGGTTCCCCGGCAGGGTGGGGATCGCCGGCCGAACCACGGGAGAGGAAAAGCCCCGTTCGTGGGTGCAGACCCAGAGTTCTCCCTCCAGGCCGGGTCCGTTCATGCCCCGGACGAGGGAATGGGCGATGAACCCGATGGAATGGTCCGTGAAATAGGCCTGGAAGAGGGATCTCAGCATCATGGCCGCTTCTTTTCCGAGAGGAGGTACGTCTCCACCGACTCCAGGAAGGCCTTCAAGGCCTGGTCCAGTTCGGGCCTGGGAAGGGAGAGGCCGATCCGGATCCTGGAAGGGTCTTGAAAGAAGGCCCCCGGGACGACGTGCACTTCCTTCTCTTCGGCCAGGAATCGGCATAGGGGACCTGTGTCCTGGAGTCCTTTCAGGGAAGCGAAGAGTGTCACTCCCCCGGCGGGAGGGTGGAATTCCACCAGGGGCGAGGCGGCCAGGATCTCCAATCCCGCCCGAACTCCCTCCATCGCCTCGGCCAGCCAGGCCCGGAGGGCTTCCTCCTGGTCCAGGACCCGCTCCAGGACTTTGAAAGGGAGGGTGGGATTTCCCACCTGGACCATGTCGTTCCACTGCTCCAGCTTCACCACCAGGGATGGAGGGGCCAGGACCCAGCCCGCCCGGAGGCTCCCCAGGCCGAAGACCTTGGTGAAGCTCGCCAGGGTCACTGCCTCGGGTAGGAGGGCGTGGGCGCTCCTGGGTCTCTTCCCCGGGGGGAGGAACTCGGAGAAGACCTCGTCCACCACGAGGACGGCCCCGGCCCGGTGGACCTTCCTGGCGATCCTCGCCAGGTCCTCCTCCTCCAGGAGGACCCCCGTCGGGTTGTGGAGGTTGGTGAGGAGGACCATCCGGGCACCCCTCTCCAGGCCCTCTTCCAGGGCCTCTTCGTCGGGGGCCCATCCCAGGCGGGGGGACCGGGGGAGGGGCTCCACCCTGGCCCCCGCAAGGAGAGGGACCCTGTGGAGGGCCTGGTATCCCGGGCTCTCGGCCAGGACCAGGTCCCCCCTTTCCAGGAGGGTCTGGCAGACCAGGAAGAGTCCCAGGCTGGAACCTCCCCCGGAGAGGAAGACTTCCTCCGGGGTGAGATCCAGCCGGGCGGCGAGCTTCTCCCTCACTGCCTTGGGCCCGTAGGGGTCGACCTCTTCCAGGGTGATGTCCAGGGGGGGCTCCCCCAGGAATTTCTCGGGAAAGGTCCGCATCCCGCTCTGGAGCATCTGGTGGCCCGGTCTCCTGGAGTGCTCCTTGGCCCAGGCCATGTATTCGAAGGGTTGAAAGTTCATCGGGAAGCCGCCATGGTTCTTTTCTTCCGGGCTCTGTATCATCCCGGCGTCCGCCCAAGGGAGGGATGTACCATGAAGGCATTCCGGCAACCAGTCCTCTTTCTCGTTTCCGTTCTCGCGGTACTCGCCGGGGCCCGGGCCCAGGGGGAGGGATCGGAGCCCAGAGTGGCCCAGGTCCAGGTGGGGGAGGGCCGTCTCTTCTGCATGGAGGCGGAGACTCCCGACGTGACCTTCCCCGGCCGCCTCCCCAAGGGCGCCCTGGTCCTGGTCCAGGCCGAAGGGCCCAGTTGCCGGGGAACGGGAACCCACTTCTACAAGGTCACCCTTCCCGGCGGCCTGGAGGGCTACATCTACGCCCGTTACGTAACCCGGACGGGGCCGGGCATGGGGGAGACCAACGCCTCCCGGGTCCTCCTCCGCATCGGCCCTTCCAACCAGTACTTCCCCGTGGCTCCCTTGCCCAAGGGAAGCAAGCTCCGCCTCCTGGGAAAGAAGGGGAATTGGTGGCACGTCCTCTCTCCCGAGGAGACTCCCGCCTGGATGCGGGTGAAGGACTTGAAGATCCTCGGCCCGGCCCACCTCTTCACCAAGGAGATCGAAAAGGCCAGGGAGGCCAGGTTGGCCCAGTGGCGGGCCCGCCTGGCGGCCCAGGCCAGGAAGGCCGAGCTGGAGAAGAAGAAGAAGGCCGCTGAGAAGGACCTGGCCTCCCTGGAGTCGGCCCTGGCCGCCGAGAGGGCCAAGGAGCCCCTCCAGATGGACCTCTCCGGGGTGAAGAAGAGCCTGGAGGCCTTCCGGAAGACCTGGAAGGAGGGGATCTTGGAGACATTGGGCCTGGCCCGGCGTGTGAAGGCCCTGGAGAACGAGATCGAAAGGCTCCAGCTCCTCCACGACACGATCCTCGCCCGCAAGAAGGCCGAGGAAGTCCTGAAGAAACTGGGCAAACCCGGCGCCAAGCCTCCCGCCGAGAGGCCTCCCTTCTGGAAGGACGCCTTCGTGGGCTTCCTGGGCCGTCTCCAGGATCCTCCCTATCTGACCTCCTACGCCCTTTTCAAGGGAAAGAAGGTGATCTGTTACGTCCGCTCCCGTGACGGGCGTTACGCCCTGGAGGATTTCCTGGGGCGGTACCTCCTCGTGAAGGGGAAGGTCTCCCGGCCCCCCTCCCTGGAGGGAGCTCCCCTGGTGGACATGGAGAGGGTCCTCCTCCTGGACTGAGGTCCCCCTTCCTTCCCCTTCTTTCTCCCTCCCCCCGCGGCCCCTGCCCCGGAACGGACCGCAAGGGCCTTTCCCCGGGATCTCCCTCCCCGGGCCTTCCTCCTCCCCGCCTTTCCACCTTGGGGTAACCTTCTCCTGGAGAAGGCCCGGCCGGGCCGGAAGGTGAGATGTGACGATGCCAGGAACGGGGAAAAGGGCATGGATCCTCCTGGGCCTCTTGTGGCTCGGAGGGGGGACCGCTCCCGCCCGGGAGCCCTCCCGCGGCCCGGACCCGGCGGTCCCCGTCGAGAGGGCCCTGGCCCGGAAAGACCTGGAAGGGGCGGAGAAGGCCCTGGCCAGGCTCCTCCTGACCCGGGGCGACACACCTGCGGCCATGCTCCTTCTGGGCAGGGTGCGCCTCCTCCGCCTGGACCCGGTGGCGGCGAGGCACGCCTTCCTGGCCGCCTCCACCAGGAAGGAGACCCGCCTGGAGGCCCTCCTGGGCCTGGCCCGGTGCGAACTCATGCTCCAGGAGCCCCGCCGGGCCCTCACCCTGGCCCGGGAGGCCCTCTCCCTGGCGCCGGGGGAGGGCAGGGCCATGGCCCTGGAAGTCCGGGCCCTCCTGGACCTGGGGAGGCCCGGGGAGGCCCTGGACCGGTCCTCCCGTGCCTTGGAACTCCTGGGCCGGGCGGCGCCGGCCTCCCTCCTGGAGGCCCGGGGGGCGGCCCTCTTCCGGGCGGGGCAGGTGCGGGAGGCGGCCCGTTCCTACGAGGCGTCCCTCCTCAGGGAACCGGACCTGGTGGAAGCCCACCTCCGGCTCGGAACGGGTTTGCTCCCCCCCTCGGGCGGAGCCCACCCGGCGGATCTCTTCCCGGGGCTCGGGGCCTTCCGGAGAGGCGGATTGGATCGCGCGATTGCACTCTTCCGAAAATCCTGGCGGGCGGCGCCGGCCGACCCGGTGTGCCACCGCCTCCTGGGGGAGGCCCTCCTGGAGCGGGACCGGAGGAGACTCTTCCTTCTCCGGCATCCGATCTTCCGCAAGATCCGGGCCCTCCTTCCCGACCCCGGCCCGGGAAGGCTGCCCCTGGAGAGGCTCTTCCCCGGTTACCGGGGCCTCTCCCCTGCACGAAGGACCGTGGTGGACCGGGTGGCCCGGGCCTGGGCGCGGTACATCCCCAGGCTCGCCGCCCTGGGGGCCCGCCACGACCTGCTCTCCCCGCTGGAGAGCGCCACGAAGTCCGAGGACAGGGCCTCCCTCAGGGGAAGGCGGACGGCCGACGGGAGGTTCTGGGACGAAGTGCGGGGAGTGGGGGGGTTCCACGCCGCCACGGGCGTGGAGGCCCTGGACGAAGCCTCCCTCTTCGGTTTCGACACACTGGCCCACGAGGTGACCCACCAGGTCCATCTCTTCGCCATGAACGGGGAGGAGAGGCGGGAACTGGAGCGCCTCTACAGGAAGGCCCGCCGGGAAGGCCGTTGCCTGGACTACTACGCCGCCACTTGCGTGGAGGAGTATGCGGCCCAGGGATTCGAAGCCTTCCTCTCCCTGGCCAAGATCCCCGGCTCCAAGAGGACCCACGGCCACACCCGCTTCGAACTCCTCCGGGTGGACCCCGGCCTGGAGCGTTTCTTCCGCCGGCATACCGCCTGGTCCCCCCTGGAGGGGAAGAACCGCCGGGCCCTCCTGGAGGCGGCGGCGGAGTGGGCCCTCCTGTCGGGACGGTTCGACGACACCCTGACGGCCGTGGCCCTCATGGGTGAGGAGATCACCGAACACGCCCGGGATCTGCGGGACCAGGCTCTCTACGAAAAACGCCTCGCCGGTGAGCTGTAGGAGTTTCCGGAGGATCGGACCTCAGGCCCAGACCCGCCGGACCTCCTCCCTGAGAGATTCGAAGGTCCCCTTCCCGATGGAGCCCCGGATCCTCTCCATGAGGTCCAGGAAGAAGGTCACGTTGTGGAGGGACATGAGAACGGGGAAGAGGATCTCCCTGCACTTGTCCAGGTGGCGCAGGTAGGCCCGGGAGAAGTTCCGGCATGTGTAACACCGGCAGTTCGGGTCCAGGGGGAGGAAGGATTCGGCGTGTTCGGCGTTGCGGATCTTCACCAGCCCGGTGGAGGTGAAGGCCTGGCCGTTCCTTCCGTTCCGGGTGGGGGTGACGCAGTCGAAGAGGTCCACGCCGCGGGCCACGGCCTCGACGAAGTCCAGGGGGGTGCCCACGCCCATGAGGTAGCGCACCTTGCCGGCCGGAAGGAGGGGAAGGGCGGCCTCCAGGATCTCCACCCTGGTCTCCAGGGGTTCCCCGACGGAGAGTCCCCCCAGGGCGTATCCGTCGAAGGGAAGGGATGCCAGGGTCCGGGCGGCCTCCCTGCGGAGACCGGGGTCCATCCCCCCCTGGCATATGGCGAAGAGGGCCTGGCCCCTTCGGGAACCGCCCCATTCCAGGTGGAGGGAGAGAGCCCTTTCGGCCCACCGGATGGTCCTGTCGTGGGCCCTCCGTTGCTCCTCGGGGGGAGCCCCCGCGGGAGGGCATTCGTCCAGGACCATCGCGATGTCCGAGCCCAGGTCCCGCTGGAGCCGTAGGGTGCTTTCCGGGTCCAACCGCAGCAACCTTCCGTCGGCGGGATGGCGGAAGGTCACGCCATCGTCGTCGGTGCGCCGCATCTCCTTCAGGCTGAAGACCTGGAAACCGCCCGAGTCGGTGAGGATGGGCCCTTTCCATCCCATGAACCGGTGGATGCCTCCCGCCTTCTTCACCAGTTCGGGGCCGGGCCTGGCGGCCAGGTGGAAGGCGTTGCACAGGATCAGCGTCGCCCCGGCCTCTTCGAGCTGTCCTGGGGTGAGGGCCTTCACGGCCGCCCGGGTCCCCACGGGGGCGAAGCAGGGGGTGCGGATCACCCCGTGGGGGGTGGAGAGGATCCCGAGCCTCGGTCCCGAGGCCGTTCCGGCGAGAAGTTCGAAGGAGAAGGGTCCGGGGTTCACCATCTCTCGACCACCTCCGCTCCCGGGTAGTAGAAGGCCAGGATCTCCTTCCAGTTCCGCCCCGCCAGGGCCATGGCCACGGCGCCCCTCTGGCAGAGGCCCACGCCGTGTCCCCATCCGCCGCCCCGGAAGGTGATCCCCGCCGGGGAGATCCCGGCCTGGAGGATGAGACTGCTTCTGAGGCCCAAGGCCCGCCGGACCTTCCGGAAAGGAAGGACTTTCGAAGACCGGTCCGTCACGAGGCGGACCTGGAGCCACCGGCCCGAGGCCGATTCCTTCTTGACGCATTCGAGGCCGAGGATCGTCTCCTTCCGGGGAAGGCCGAAGATCTTCTCCAACCTGGAGAGGGGGAAGGGGCCGGCCTTCCAGCGGAAGTAGGGCGCCCCCTCGCACCAGGGACAGGCCACGCCTGCCAGGGGAGGGATGTCCGGGGCCTGGGGGAAGATGCCGGCGGCCCGGGCGGTGTGCCCTCCGCAGACGGAATGGTACCAGGCGGGGATGACCCGCCCTTTCCAGGCGAGGACCATCCCCCTCGTC
>Ga0256914_1003437_pt1 | contig 12476 bp, 20 predicted proteins | sample HulkmetaG_FD_191571 | JGI IMG/M metagenome (GOLD analysis project Ga0256914, IMG submission 191571) | Hydrothermal chimney microbial communities from Main Endeavour vent field at the Juan de Fuca Ridge, Pacific Ocean - Hulk | ecosystem: Environmental > Aquatic > Marine > Hydrothermal vents ...
ATTGATACTTTCAGTGACACAACAATTTTTCTTGATTTTAATGGTATAACCGTTCTTGATACTTATACTGGTGGATATGAAGTTTCAGTTGATATATCACTTGTGCTTTTCACAATGGATAGAGTAGAACTTATAAACACGATTGAAGAAATAGTTTCTATACTTAACTACCCAACTTTAGAATTCACCGGGTGCAACACTACAATAGTTGGTGAGAATACTCTTGCCAACATTACATTTAGGTATATTGGGGTGATTAACTATGAGTAGGTATCTTAAAGTAGGTTTGGAAGATAGTTTTGGAACTGCAGCTACAACGCTTATTGGAGTAAGAGCCAGTGATGTGTCTCCAAATGTTAACCATGATCCCGTTTACCTTGACTCCATAGATGGATTTAATCCGTATGATGCCGTCTTCGGGGCACACACAGTAAAATGTACTTTCACTGCGTATGCTATAAAAGACCAGATAAATCCGATCCTTAATGCTGCTTTTGGTGCGGAAACAGATATAACCGACCCAACTACAGGAGCTGTCATTGGATACAAATATACATTGGATGCTCCAAAGTCTCTTACTGTGGAGTATGGTGAAAGAATAAGTAAGGCGTACCAGTTCCTCGGTACAGTTCCAAATCAGATTAAGTTGTCAGCTAAGGCCAAGTCAGTTGTTACAGTTGAGGTGGATGGTATTGCAAAGTCGGTTAGTGAGGTGGCTTATTCCGCTCCGACCTATGATACAAATCTTCCATTTGTATGCTGGAATACATCTGTTACTTTTGCTGGTACTGCTAAGCCAGTAAAAGATCTGGAGCTGACAATAAATAGAAACATAGATCAGAATGAATACATTCTTGATGAATCAACTCTCCATGATATAGTTTATGGTGAAACATCTATTGAAGGGACGATAACAGTTCTTGAGTCAGATGTTGATGAGTTCTATAGGGCTTTGTTTGGAGACTCTGCTGCAACTGCTCTCGTTGATGAGCCAGTGAAAGTAGATATAGTCATGACTGCAAAGATACCGGATGGTACTAAATCTATGGTTGTAACCATCCCATCTGTGTTATATCCATCAGCTGATTATAGAATAAGAGGTAAGAATCCAGCTGACAAATCAATATCATTCAGGGCTGTTGGAGATGGAATATCTGTGGTGGTGGATGCCTAATGAGCCTTACAATTGAATATAATGGTATTAAGGTTCTGAAGCCCTCTGGCAGGGTCGGTGTAACCCACTTTGGGCTTATGACACAGTATCTCAAGATAATCAAAGAGTACCATGATACTGGAAGAGATACTGAGGATTTACTTTTTGATGAAAGGGTTATTGATATATTTGAGAAGTGGGTAGAAAAGGTCTTACCAAAAATAGTTGTTGGAGATACCGATCCTGATAAAATTCCATTTGACACACTGTGGGTTCTGTTTAATAAGGTGATGAACTCAGTAGAAGTTCCTGATGAAGAATCCTTTCGATGACGAAACTATATTGAATGTTGGAGCTCTCGCCTTACAGGTTGGCAAAAGACCATCAGAGCTGTTCGAGTGGAATGACCAGAGTGAGTGGTGTGAGCGGTTGATGTTTGATTTGTATGTAATAGGGCGTATACTATGCCAGATGAAAGGATAACTATTGAGATTCAGGCAATAGATGAAGCCTCAAAAGAGATAGACAAGCTTATCTCCAAGATGGAGTTACTTAATGAGAAGGCTCTGCAGCCGTACAGAGAGATGTATGAAAAAGGAATAAAGGCCGGGGTTCCTACTAAGAAGCTTTTTGAACTTTTCCCACCTGAGGAAAGACTTAGGATTTTTCTTTCTTTACAAAGAAAGTACAATCAAGAGCTCCAGCAGATGGTTGATGAGCTATCACGACTTAGAGAAGGTACTAAAAGATATAAAAGGCTCGAAGATAGGATTAAGGAAGTCTCACGGTATCAGAAACAGCTTAACTCATTAATAAAAGTACATAAAGAGCGGGTTGAGGAATCTGGTAGTAGAATACAGCAGATGAGTGATAGGCTCGGTAGACTATCGAGAAGAATGAATAAAGTAGCTTTACAGTTCGTCTGGGGGGCTCTATCGATTCTTGGAATTACTTGGTCAATGCAGATGGTGGTCAAGGGGACAGTTGGTGTCATAAACAAATATGTGAATGCTCTCGATAATTGGGCTAATGCTGCATACAATGTTGCTTTGTGGATGGCTTTGGCGAAGAGGGAAGGTGTAGACGCTGCTAAGATAGCTGGTGGGTCTCAGAAAAAAGCAGTTGAAGACATTGTAAAGACCAGCCTACTTCTAAAAGGAACTCTTGGTAGTGTCAAAGAGGCATTCATGTTATTCTTAGCTGAGACTCTACTTAAGTATCCAGGGCTTGTTAAGAAGCTGAAAGACACAGCAAAGGAGCTAATTGATTTCTTTGCAAATCCAGATAACCAGAAGAAGTTTGGACAGTTCCTAAGTGGGCTGCTGTCTGGTATTCAGGCTGGTATTAGATTACTTCCACAACTTATAGACTTAACAGATAAGCTCGGTAATGCTCTTGCTGCCCTGTCCAAGCCAATATTATCTGTTCTTGGAATCTTTGTTCCCGGGCTTCGTGATGTAAACAAGAAGCTTGATAAATCCAAGAGCGGTATTGAAAAGCTTGGTGTATTAATAGGAGCTTTGGCAGCTCTAGCACCTCTGCTTGCCCCACTCATGGCAGTTTTCCAGTTTATGTTGTCTGTGTTACAAGGGATAGTCTTCTTTGTTTCTAAGTTAATAGAAGGGTTAAGATGGATACTGTCTAAGGCTGAAGATATTGGAGAAGTATTTGGTAGGATAAGGGGTGGTCTTGGTGGGCTTATGGAGAGACTTGGTGGATTGGGAGGTTCAGTTATTACAGTCGGTGCGGGAATAGTCCCACAAATGGCATACACATTGTATAGACACTACTTTGGAACACCACAAAATGTAAATGTTAACCAGTACATAAATATAGGAACTGTAAATAAGAATGCAGACATAAATGAAGTGACGAGGCAGCTTTATAATCCTTATAGCTCAGGAGGTATATACTGATGGGGCTTGACATAGGGAATGGAACGATCTCCTTCACAGCATATCCTTATAGAATTGTAAGATCCAATAGGTATGCAACAAAAGTAGTTCTAAATGTTCCCGTGGCAATAGGTCTTGATTCAAGACATGTAGATTTATTTTTTAGAATTAAATATGGGGACTTAATGAGTGATGGAACAACTTTAGTTATAGATTTTCTTAACTCGCTTCCGAACTCAATAACTGTTGCTAATTCAACATATAATTCTGTGAAAGATGGTACGTATTATGTTGAAGTGTGTGAGATACGGGCTGAATCGAAAAGAAAAGGTATATATGATGTGAGATTAAGTATATTTGGTGAGTACTAATGTGGACGGCAACTGATGGTACAAATACATATCAGCTTGCAAATGTAAGTATAAATAAGCAGCTCGATGGACTTGGTTATGTAGATATAGTCACCAACACAGATATAGCTGTCGGGACAGTTCTAACAATATTTTATGGATCTCTTCAGGTGTTCAAAGGTGTTGTAACTAAGAAGAATGTACAGAGTGATGGAAGATATGAAATTCATCTTGTAGAAGAGGCTATTGAGCTCCAGAACCAGATAGTGCAGGATGCTTCTGGAAATTATGTATTCACAGTAACAAATGAGGTTCTTGATAACTTAGTTGATTTAATTCTTACTGGATCAGGTTGGACAAGGATTAGTAGCAACACAACAATAACCATTCCTGCTATATCTTTTGCCTATTCAACCAAGCTCGATGCCCTATCGAGGGTTGTTAAGGACTACGCTGGTCTGCATCTATGGTTTGGTGATGGGCAGCTCTCAAGATCAGATACTATTGGAACTGGAGATGGTGCCACTACCTCTTTTTCAGCTACACTTACTTATTTACCAGTGGTTGCTGGAACCCTCAACATATCATATACTATTGGTGGAGTAGCATATACTGCAACCGACGATGGTGCTGGGAATATAACTGGTACTGATGTTACTGGTACAATCGATTATACTACTGGAGCTGTTTCATTGACATTTACTACTGCACCAGATGCTGGCACAGCTATCTCAGCCACCTATCAACAGTACATTGCAAAAGGAGTTTATTTTGGTAGTACGAGGAATGCTATAGGTGCTGTTCAAATTGTACAGAAAAACTATGAGGAAAGTACAGAAAATAGGAATGTAAATATAGTAATTGTCTTTGGAAATGATGATAGTATTTATGGTGTATATAACGATGGTCTTGGAAATAAAACAGTTGTATATAAATATGGGGAAGCTAAGTCTGCTGATGAATGCACAGTCGTAGCAACTCAGATATACAATATACTTAAGAATGAATACAAAAGAATAGAGATTATCACTCCGATTCAAGCTATAGAGCCTGGCGACACTGTTACAGTCGATACTGTGGATTACACAGTGTATCAGATTGAAATCGATAATTATTATATGACGCTGCATCTTAATGCAAAGAAGATAACTTTGTTTGATGTGTTTGGGGACAAACTGATGAAATATAGTGGTTCAGTGAAAGTCGGAAAGCTAACTACAAATTCGGTTCCAGGCCAGTGGATGTTATTTGGTAGTCAGGTTGGATGTAAATATACTTTTGATATAGATGATGTTTCACTTGTCAAGAATTATACTATTACAGTTACACTCGACCAGTACAGAAAAGCTTTATCTCTTGCCTCGGCTACTACTGGAATAACAAATAGCTCGTCTGTTACGAGTATAACTGAATCATCTGCTACAACAGGAATTACAAATGCATCATCAACCACAGCTCTAACAAATAATACGAGTACATCTAATATAACAATTGAGTGGGCAACTGGTGGTGATTATGAGTGCTCCGCAACAACATTAGTATATGCTGCAACAACTGTCACAGCTGGCACTACGAATTATTATACAACATCATGGACTTCGACTTGGACGCATAACAGCTTTATGATGGTTGTATATGCTTCATTGCATACTACTACCGGTTATCCTGAATGGTGTTACATAACAATATCTGAATGGGCAGCTACAGAGACATCCTACACAGTTACTGTTCATGTGAACCCAGCATCATCAGTTGTAACGATTCCATCTGTAGTTACAAATACTGGTACATATTGTGAGTGGCAGATAGCTATTGAGGCTCCGTATAATGATATAGTTATTGATTGGCTTTGTGTTGCATATATTGGGTTTGGAAGAGTCGGAGTGTATCCTGTTGATCAAGGACATACACACACGGTTACAGACCCCGGGCACACCCACTCAGTTACTGATCCAGGTCATTCCCACTCATTAACAGATCCCGGTCACACACATGCAATAACTGACCCTGGGCACTCCCACGCTGAGACAGATGATGTTAGTCTCCTTGCGAGTTACCCATCAAATGTTCAGGTCTATGTAAATGGAACATTGATTGATACTATAGCTGGGGGTGCTGCAGATACAAAAACATATGATATAACAGCAAATCTTATTAATGGTACGAACACTATAGAATTTAAGCCAGATACTACAAATGGAAGCACTCCAGGATCTATATATATTGCTCCCAAGTTAACAGTATATACTTTCTGAGGTGGTTGAGATGAGTGTAATTAATGTAGATGAGCTGGACTTTAGTGATGTACACATTCTTGGTATTCACGAAGATGGCATGGTTGTGAGGATAGAAGTAGCTGACCCAATTAAAGATGGTGGAACATTAAACATAAATCTTCCATTGGAGATGTTCAATAGCCGAACAGAAGACCAGATACTTTATGAGATCTGGAAGATTGTAAACAATAGAAAGAACTCTGCGAGCAAGAGTAAAATGGAGAAAGTATATAATAGGCTTAAAGAACTAAAGGGTAAGAGCAATGAAGATTCCACTCAGAGTCAGACTCCTTAATTTTAATTTATTTTTAGATGGCACATATTATACAACAACTATCGACAACTACATAAAAATGGCTAAGGAGGCTCCGGAGCGTCCATACACCAAAGATAGATTTGACTGTGATGATTTTAGTGCCACATACTACGCTTACACACGATATGCATATGGAATAAACGCTGTGGCAAGAGTTATAGATTTCAGAGCCAAGCACAGTTATAATCTTGTTCACACAACTGATGGCGAAACATATATTCTTGAGCCTCAGACAGCTGAAGTAATACCAATACAAAATAGAGATAAAAAATTGTATAGTTTAATTGGTTGTTTGATAATCTGGTGATCTTATGTACTTTTATAGAATAGGTTCAACTGAGGAGGTTGAAGTTAACGTAGGACAAGATATTTCTACATATACATCTGCAACAGTATATCTTACACCAATATATGATAGATCAGATCAGTACAGTATTACTGGAACTATTAATGTCGATACTATTTCGTTCTCTCCATCAGATGTCCCAATTGGTATCTATTCATTAAAAATTATTATAACAGATGGTACAAATACTATTGTTTTTCCAGATTATGGATATGTGTTAATAGCAATATGGTGAGGTGATGTGATATGGTTAGTCTGTCTGGTCTAAGTAAGTTCTTTGAGGGTAGCGCTGATGAGCTTGCTGCCCTCGCATGTGTAGGTGTTGGTCTGTATATATTTATTAAGAAGGATCCACAGACAGCTATGCAGCTTATAAGCATTGGGACGAGCTACTTATTTGGTAAGAATGTTCCGAAGTCGTCGGGATGATGTATGGATGATGGGGTGAAGGCTCGGTTGGACGACCACGAGAGGAGACTTACAGAGTTGGAGAAGCAGGCATATGATGATCACGACTCACTTGTGAGAATGGAAGAGAAATTAGTATCTCTGGAGCGTAGGCATGATGACCACATGAAGATGCATGAAGTAAAGTCGGAGCACAGTATAAACTTCAGACAAGGTCTAATGATAGTATTAATACAAATTGTTATAGCACTAATAATAGACTATATGTGGAAAAAAGGAATGATATAAATGTATGTTGGCAAACTAAATATACCATATAAGTCTTCGGTTAATTTTATTATTTTAAGCGACCTTCATTATGGTTCTAATGCGTGTGATATTGATCGGTTTAAAAAAGTCGTAAACAAATACCTTGAAGACAATTATTGGTTTGCTCTCGGTGATATGCTTGACTCAATTATTACATCTGACAAGAGATTTGATTATAGGTCGTGTGAGGTTGATGATATACTAACTATTGCAGATGAGCTAATAAATATCTTAAAACCATACTCATCTAATTGTCTTGGGTACATAACTGGAAATCATGAGGAGGCACTTAGACGCAAAACACAGATAGACATCAGCCAGTATATTGCTAATATGCTTGGTGTTCAGTATATGGGTTACTCTGCTTATCTACTTCTAAGATTTTATCGTGAGCACCACTCGGAGCTGTGGAAGCTCTATTTAACACATGGTAGCTACTCTGGTGCTATTAGGTATGGTAAGATCAGAAAATTAGAGTCATTGGCCAATATCTATGATGCAGATATATACATATGTGGGCATGTACATGACCTATTATACACTGATGATATGTATTACACACTTGATAACAATGGTAACTTACAGGAAAAACACAGATATTATATCATTGCTGGTAGTTATCTAAAGCCATTCGATAATTATGTAGAATACAAAGGAATAAAACCATCTCGGCTTGGGAGCCCTATATTAACAGAGTATCCTGAAAAAAGAAAAGTAGATATTACATTTGTTCCATAATTTTATTTATTATTCTATGTGCAATATATTCAATGTCAAATTCCTGTCCTATATATATTGTTTCGTTTGCCAAGCTGAACAATACAATGTCATAAGCCATATGTGAGAACAATTTTATATTTGTGAATGCATCTGAGCCCCGCACTCCATCGTGCTCTTTTGTCGTGTAGTTATGCACAATCAGTATATCGTAGTCGTTGATTAATATGTGTTTCATTAGCATCTCCAGATAGGTCATAAGATACTCAGCTGAGGAGTCTATTAAGTGGTTGTAGTAAATCATATAGAAAACATTATCATAGACAGTTCTGTCGGTAAGAACAACATCTACATCTTTTGATCTTGCAATATTCTCTTGAGAAATCTGCTCCATCAGAACTTCCATCTGGAAGTCAAAGAACCTCTCTTTTGTCCGCACGTCATCAATAGTCCAGCCGTGCTTACTCAGAACTGTCCTTGCAGCCTCACTTACTACTTCTACAGTGTATCCATTTTCCTCAAGCAGCTCTTTACATTTATTTACAAGAGTTGTTTTACCGCCTGACGACAGACCTGTAAACCCAACAACAATCGGCATATTACCCCCTCACATCTTTATAACCCAAGTATGCGAGTACTATACCCAGTATATATAATATAATAACAAAAGGATTTAGTAGAGTTAAATATACCTTATCTTTGGTGCATCGTATTATAGTGTATGGTGCAAATGTTACAGAATACCTAAATATTACTCCATTTTTTACACCAAATATAGATATTCCTCTAAATGAGCATATATAATAATAGTCGCTGCAGTTTAATTTATACAGTTGCTCTGGTGAATTTATAAGTACAACTGTGTCGCCAAGCCATGCTATGTGAGAAATGTGTGTGCATCTATCCAAATGTAAATAAGAAATGTCAACTGTTTTGTAAGCGTGTGTTACAATGCATACTCCGATAATTATTAGTAAAATAACATATGATATATATGCTATTTGCTTTGGCTTCATTTTATCAACTCCTCTATATTAAATATATTTCCATTTTTTATTGCATCAGCAAGCCTATATGCCATAAGTGGCGGCACTGCATTACCTATCTGAGTGTATCTATCTTTTAGAGATCCTGCTAAATAATAGTCTAATGGAAATGTTTGTATTAACATAGCTTCTGGTAATAAAGATCTTCTACCAAAAGTATCTGATAATCTTGTAATGCTTCCTCCAGCACCTTTATATTCAGTTGCAAGTACAGCTGGAAATACAATATTGGTAGGTGCCTTATTTGGTTCTATAAATCTACCAGCAAATAATCTTCTTCTTATTTGTGGAATACCATAGTCACTCATTCGATATACTCGCTTTATCCATTTGTCAGACACATACTTTGCTGCTGCTGGAACTTCTTCCATAATCACCCATTTTGGGTTTAGATATTCGACTATCTCCCAGAATCTGTTTACTAAAGTTGGATCTTCAGTCTTTTTTAGATTTGCTGATGAAAAACATTGGCATGGCGGACTACCAATTACTATATCTACATCTGGAAGTGTCTCATGGTCTATTTTCATTATGTCTTCACATAAGACTTCTGTATTTGGAAAATTAACACTGTAACTCTCGCATGCAATATCCCAGCTGTCAATCCCCATTACTATTTTAAATCCAGCATAGTCGAATCCTAAGCTAAAACCACCACACCCACAAAATAAATCGAGAACTTTCATAAATATCACACAAATCTTATTTCTTTGATTACACCTTTTTTCTGTAGTTCACAAAGGAACTCAAGAACCTTATCATCTCTCATATTCAGCTCCTCGGCCATCTCAACAAGAGTCTTACCAGACAGCTTAAATAAATAAGAATACATATCACATCACCTCATTTGCTATTACCAATAACCCATCTTTTATTTTAATAATTCCTGCTTTCCTAAGCCTTGTGATTTTATCTTCAACATTAACTATACTTATGTTGAGCTTTATTAGATAGTTGTATAATTCTTTTACACTTAATCCACCGTTTGACTTAATCAAAGTGTATATCTGATATAGGTCTGCGCCTATTGTGATTGCTGTTTTCCACTTGATGAATCTCTCAAGGTGCTCCTTAATGATGTCATCCAACCCTATTTCTATTATTCTGTCCGCACCATACACTGATAAGTGGTGCCCAATCAATACCCTATCAAATATCGAACACTCATAAGGAAGCAGGTTGTGCTTATCATAGAACTTATATACTTCATCCCTGAAAACCACTCTCTGGATTTGGTTAAGAAGATTTGGGAAGTTATCTATTATTCGTCTTACCCTGTCGAGATTGCTCGATGGCTTAAGATTCTTCTGTTTCCACCACTTTTCCCTGAATATCTGGAACTCTGTTGGTGTCGGAGCATACAATAGATGTAAGAACCTTCTCATTATACCGCTGCTCACATTTATCTGTTTGTCTGGCTGGTTTGCTATCCAGAATGTCGTAAAGACCTTGTTTGTTTTTTCTCCAAGCTTTGTTCTCTTGCTATACACACCTCTATCAAGGATAGTCAGAAGCTGGTGCTCTAATGTAGTGTTGTATCCAGCTTTGGTTGCTGATGTAATTGCATCGAACTCCTCGGTAGCGATAATACCCATCTTGTATTCATCAATCAGCCCTCGGACTTCCTCAGCTGTGCTTGTCCACTTATTTATGTCGTGGCCACCAATCAGGCCAGCAGTTGTTATCTCAGTCATCTGGGTAGCTGGTATATTGGTTCCATGAAGAATACTGTATTTGTCCCCTACAAACAATGTCTGAAAAAAAGATTTCATGAAGCCGGCAGGGGCTGTGAAACACAGGTGAAGCGGGATATGAGGAACCCTTCCACCCTCGAAGTATACGGAATTTGTCTGGTTATAAATATTAAACATATGGCAGGTTATTGAGTATATGAATGGTGGTGCATAGATGTCGGCAAGATAAACTTCCCTGCTGTTAAGCTCATCCATAATAGCATCATAAATCATTTTTTCACCTTATTGTACAGCTCAATGAGCTCTTTATAACAATCGTCGTCATCGTACACAGAACAACATTTCCAATTGTGCCTATCATGGACTATTCTGAATTTAAGATCTCCAAATGTGTTTCTTTTGTGAGCCCACAGTACTCCAAGCTCCCCACACTTTGGACACTCGATTACTAAGCTGTTGTGCACCACAATATATTTCATCCCCTCACCACCTCTATTAGCTTTTCTAACTCATCGTGTCTTTCATCGACCCTCCTAATAGTACATTTAGTTCCGTCTTCATGTATAATCGCAAAGGTTCTACCGAACCCTGATTTCCTAATAGATCTTAGTCTGCCCCACTTACCACACTTTGGGCACTCTACCATTATCTTAGGAGTGTTACCAGATTTTGGTGGTACTATTTCGTATTTAATTCCATTATTTCTGTATTTATTGTAAATCAAGAACAGCTCTGCATTATGAGGATCGCTGAGTGGAAAAGAGCAATAATCATTTTTAGAGTGATAGATTCTGAATGTTAGACCACCAAATGAATTTCTCCTTCGAACCCTAAGAGACCCCTCTCGCCCACATTTTGGGCACACCACTATAATAGACATATGACCGTATTTATCCCTCACGAGGCGACTCTCAATCACCTACACCACCCCTCATCCTCTTTATAATTTTATTAGCAGTAGATTTGCCAATACCTTTTACCTTTACGAGGTCTTTAACATCAGCATTAGCTATATCTTGTATTGTGCCGAACTCCTTTATAAGTTCTTTTGTAGTCTTCAGTGGTATCCCAAGCAGCCTCGATAGGATAACTGTTGTGTTTGTCTTCTTAGGTATTAAATAGTTTCCTTTGTCGATCTTATAGCATAGTTTAGCCAGCGTCTCAAATAAATCTCTGTCGCTGTCCATATACACAACTGTTACTCCATACCTTGTAATAGCTGAGGCCATCCCGGACAACACTACATTTATAGCGTTGCCTTTTCTGTGTAGAAGTTTATATGTGCTTCCGTGGACTGCAAGAATAGGAACTTTGTTAGTGTCTTCACAGATATCCCTGATACCATTTAGTTGTCTGTCGAGTCTTTTACTTATTATTGACGAATACAGATCATTGATGGTTTTTCGCTCGACCAAACAGTTTTGTGTTTCAATATCCCCAAACTCTAATTTGGAAATATCAACACCATAACCAAGCTTACTAAAAAGAACAGTAAGTATCTCTTTAACAGTGTGGGGCTCTCTACTATCTATCGTCGCCTTCATGATTCCACTCCAGTATTTCATATTCTGTTTTTGTGTAGTTAGTTAAATTATGAAAAGACTTTAAAACATGAATGCCACACGATGGGCAGCTATATAATATATAAAGGCTTGTGTTACCATCATTTGATATTTCATTTATACACATCGTTGCACCACAGTTTTTACAGGTGGTGGGCTTCCAAAAATCTAAAAGAATATTAAGAATCGCTACCTCCCGCAACCCAACCACCTTCGAAATCCGATAATCTACAATCTCTCGGAGGAGGAATCTCGAAACCGAACTCCTGAAGGTAGGTTTGTCTAACCATATAAAACATCACCACCTAAATACTTTTCTTTCTTTAAACTCCTGTTTTTTACCAACATTCCAATAAGCTGTTGGTCTCAGGTAACCAACTACTCTACTGTACACAAGGCACTCA
>Ga0256914_1003438_pt1 | contig 12476 bp, 12 predicted proteins | sample HulkmetaG_FD_191571 | JGI IMG/M metagenome (GOLD analysis project Ga0256914, IMG submission 191571) | Hydrothermal chimney microbial communities from Main Endeavour vent field at the Juan de Fuca Ridge, Pacific Ocean - Hulk | ecosystem: Environmental > Aquatic > Marine > Hydrothermal vents ...
GGCGTTTCGGATGGTTTCCTCGGAGAATCCCGCCATCATCTTCATTGGCTTGTCGGGGATCCGGACGCGGTCCGGATTCCGGTTGGGATAGTTCTCGATGGCCAGCTTCACGATCTCCTTGGCCGTATCGAGGGCGTTATGGGGATGGAACTCCATGTGGGTGGCCCCGGGGACCTTGGAGATCTCGCTGGTGGAGACGATCTTGGTGTGGTAACACTTGGCCGTGTCGGTAATGGAGGGAAAGATGCACTGATAGTCGATGACCATGACCTCCACGCTGCCCGTGGCGATGGCCAGTTCCTGATCCAGCTCGTTACCCGCGATGGGGATCCCGTGCCGCATGAGGAGCTCGTTGCCGGTGCAGCACATGCCGACGAGGTTGATGCCTTTGGCGCCCTTTTCTTCGGCCAGTTTCTTCAGCTCGGGATCGTCGGCCGCGATGACCACCATCTCGGAGAGGATGGGGTTGTGACCGTGCAGGACGATGTTCACCTCGTCCTTTTTCAAGACCCCGAGGTTAGCCAGCGCCGTGGTGGGGGTGGGTGTGCCGAAGAGGATGTCGGAGCCTTCCGTCGCCATCATGGAGCCGCCCCACCCGTCGGAGAGAGAGGCCCTCAGGGCGTGCAGGAGGATGTTGACGTAGTCCGCGCCGACCCCCATGTGGACCCGGTGCATGGCCTCCACGATTTCCCGGTCCACGCTGCGGGGGACGATGCCGTATTTCTTCCACATATCCCGGGTCTTTTCGGGAGCCCGCTTGGTAAGCTGGATTTCGTTCTTGATGGTTCCGAATTCTTCCAGCATGGCCAGGGCCAGGTCCTTGGCGACGGCCTCTTTCTCTCGGCCCTCCGTTTCGATGCCGTACTCGGCCGCCACGGTTTTCAGCTTGTCCGTGTCGAGGATCTGGTATCCCTGGGACTTTCCTTCGGCCGTTTCCAGGAGGACGTTGATGACCTCACGCCCGTGATCGGAGTGGGCGGCCGCGCCGGTGGCCAGGTCATCCAGGATGTTCCGCGCCGTGATCAGATCGCCGGTGGCGCCGCAAACACCCCGTTTCGGCTCACCCCCGAAGGGATCGATCCGACAGGGGCCCATGACGCAGCGGTTGCAGCAGAGGCCCAACTGGCCGAAGCCGCACTGGGGTTGTTGTTTCTCAAGGCGGTCCCACACCGTTTCAAGGCCGTCTTCCATGGCCTTCTGGACGATTTCCTGGTCCGTTTTATCCAGGGACCGCTTTTCCGATTCCTCTTTCAGGACTTTTGGATCAACATACATGGTTATCCTCCTTCCCCTTCTGGGGATCTTATTCCTGGAAAATTCCGATTTCCGTGATTTTCTTCATAATATCCCTGAAGGCCCGGATGTTTTCGGGGATCTCGGGGATCTCCGGTTCCCCGCCCGAAGGCGTGAGGATCTTGTAGGTGAAGTCTTTCCGTGTGGTCCGGATGAGGCTGTTGATGTCTCCGAATTCCAGCGCGCCGGTCTTGCAGGCCTCCACACAGGCGGGGATTCTCCCCTCCCTTTGGCGGTCGATGCAGTGATCGCACTTCGTGTTCACGTTCCGGTCGAGGGTGACCTGCCAGGTCTTTTCGAACTGGATGATACCGAAGGGGCAGACCATGGCGCAGGCCCCGCAGGCGATGCACTTGGCGTAGTCCACGATGACGGAATCCGTTTCCGCGTCTCGGCTCAGGGCGCCGGTGGGACAGACCTGGAGGCACGGGGCGGGGTCACAATGGCGGCACCGGTTGGGGAACGTCAAAAGACCTGGCCCCACCTCCACGTGAATCCGCGGCTTGGGGATTGGGTCTTCCGCGATGGCGCCGAAGAGGCTCTTGCTTTGAGAATGCTCGATGGCACAGGCGACCTCGCAGTGGCGGCATCCGATACATCGTTCCGGTTTGACCATGACGGTGTTCATCGTCTCACCTCCTTTTGTTGGAAATGATGTTGGTGTAGAAAATCCCGCCGGAAAGCCCCGTCTGTTTTGGGAGGGTAATAAGCGGGATCCTCATATACACGCCTTTATCTCCAGCAACGAAACAGCGTTAAAGGGGTTGACCCTGTAAAAACAAGGGTACGCTTCACCTAAAAAGTTACTTTATGATGACACAACGGCCACGAAAAGACAATAATGTTTTTATAAAAAGACGTTCTGATTTGTGGATGGTTTTATTTGAAGGTGGAAAGCTACTTGAGTCCCAAGATCTTGAGGAATTCCTTTGACTTGCCTCGGCTTACGGGCAGTTTTTCCTGAATACCTTGAAGGCTGACGTAAACGGCCCCTCGCTCTTTGAAAACCTTGGTGATTTTCGTGAGGTTGATAAGGTAGCTGCGGTGGATGCGGAAAAAGTATTTTTTGGGAAGCCGGTCGTGGAATGTTCCGATGGAAAGGCCGGAGAAGTAATCGCCCCTTTCCGTGCAAACCCGGCTGTAGACGTTGTCCGCCTCGATGAAGATCACGTCTTTCAGGTCGATGAGCTTGATTTCATTCCTCACACCGACGGGAATCTTCAGCATGTGGGTCGTCTTGTCCGAGATAAAGGCGGTGATGTCGTAAAGGAGGGCGCAGTAGAAGGATTCTTCCATGTCGGGGGCCAGCAGGGAGATGAGTTTCATGAAGAGGTAACGGGAATTGTTGTCCTGCGAAAGAATCTTGAGAGAGAAGGGAACCTGGCGTTTCGAGGTGACGAGCAGTTCGAGCATTTTGGCGATCTTTTCGGAAGAGGATTTTTGGTGAAGATCGAGTAAGGACTGACCGAAGATATCGGAGGAAGAAAAATCTGAAAAAAGAACCATGACAACCCGATTGATATGATGAATTTTATAGGACTTGTCAAAGACAACGATACCCGGTTCCAGGGTATTCAACAATGAAACGAGATCTTCCATGGATTATACATCCTTATAAGATGGGACGGTGGATGTCAAGGTGAGGGATGCGGCGCATGCGTCTTGGATGGCGAGTTGAGGGAATTAATAAAGAAGGCCGATCACGGCGCCCGTCATGCAGGTGGCCAGGGTACCCCCGATGATGGATTTTATACCCAAGTCCACGACCTCTCGCCGCCTTTCGGGTGCCATGGCGCCGATGCCCCCGATCATGATCCCCAGGGAACCGAAATTGGCGAATCCGCACAGGGCGTAGGTCAGGATCAACCGGGAGCGAAGGCAGAGCTGGCCGGGGGGAAGATGGGCCAGATCGGCATAGGCGATAAACTCGTTCAAAACCGTTTTAGTTCCCATCAAGGCACCCGCGGTCAGGGACTCATTCCAGGGGATGCCCATGAACCAGGTGACGGGGGCCATGACGAGCCCCACGATCCTTTGGAAAGTCAGGGAGCTTCCCCCGATTTTCGGGAAAAGGCCCAGGATTAGATTGAGCAGATAGACCAGGGCGACGAGGACGATGAGCATGGCGATGATGTTGAGAAGCAGCTCAAGCCCGGAGATCGTGCCTTTCGTGATGGCGTCCATGGCGCTGCTTGCTTCTTGGGGCAGTTCGATCGAACCGGTCAGAGGGGGCTCCAGTTCGGGAACCATGAGCTTCGAGACCAGGATGGAGGCGGGGACACTGATAATGGACGCCACAAGGAGATGTCCCATGATCCCCGGGATCACGTCTTTAAGGATCGTGGCGTAGAGGACCATGACGGTGCCCGCGATCGTGGCCATCCCTGAGACCATGATCGTAAAGAGTTCGCTTCGGGAGATCTTGTTCAGGTAGGGTCGGATGAACAGTGGGGATTCGACCATGCCGACAAAGATATTGGCGGCGGCTCCCAGGCCCTCGACCCCGCCAACACCCATGATCTTTCCCAACAGCCACGAGAATCCTTTTACCACGGCGGGAATCACGCGCCAGTAGAACAGGAGGGAGGAGAGGGCGCTGATGACGAGGACCAAAGGCAGTCCCCGAAACGCCAGGATGTAGCTTGCGCCGGGGAACCTTTCTTTGAAGGGAAGGGTGGCCCCGCCGAGATACCCGAAGACGAACGACGTTCCCGCCCGTGTCGATTCCTCCAGGGCCGCCACGCCCCGTTGGAGCCAGAGGAAAGCGACCCGGGTGCCTGGCAGCTTGATCAGCAGCAGCGCGAGGGCAAGCTGGAGGACCAGTCCGGACAGGACGATCCGAACATTCACGCGTCTTTTATTCTCTGAAAAGAACCATGCGATCAGGCAGAGAACCAACAAACCGACAAGGCTTTGCAGTTTTTCCACTTCGTTCCCCCCTTCTTGTGTCAAATGTATCGTGTGAAACGGGTCCCGGATATTGTTTCCTGATACCATGTTTCACGCCGAAGGTGAAGAAGGCAGGAGCGAGCCGGAGGCCGGTCGGGTCGGAAAAGGGAAAAAAATAAAAGGTAGAAGGCAAAATGGTTTCAGGCGGTGATCGCCCGGACAAACGCGGCAGGTGAGCCAGTATTCGTTGACTTTGCGGGTGAAATCTGCCATTCTTTTACGCGGAAGTGTGTAGGTCACTGGTGGGCCTCCTGGACTTCAAATCCAGTGGTCCCGTGAAGAACGGGACGGCGGGTTCGATTCCCGTACACTTCCGCCAACCCGTGTTTATTGAAAGGGGGAAACCATGATCGGTGGAATCGGCATCACGGAATTGGTCATCATCCTGGTGATCGTAATCATCATCTTCGGGGCCAAGCGGCTTCCGGAGCTGGGAAGCGGGGTGGGAAAGGCCATCAAAAATTTCAAGAAGGCGACCACGGGCCAGGATGAGATCGATGTGACACCTAAGATGGATGAAAAAGAGCCTTCGGAAGAAAAATCTGAGAAAAAGGGACAAAAACCTTAACACATTCTTGAAAATCTTGAAGAGTAAAGATTATTATGACGTCCTTATCGGCGTGGGATCGAACATCGGGAATCGCGTGGAAATCTGCTGCGCGGCCATCGAGAGATTGCGACATCACCCCGCGATCGAAGACCTTGAAGTTTCCCCCTTTTTCGAAACCGATCCCGTTGGTGTGACGGATCAGCCCCCCTTTATCAACCTGGTCATTGGAATGAAAACCACTCTATCCCCCCACGAGCTTTTGAAGACCTTGAAAAACCTGGAAACGGAACTGGGAAGGGTTTACCGCTACCGCTGGGGCCCCCGGGAGATCGACCTGGATATTCTCTTGTACGGTGATACCGTCGTGGAGACGAACGACCTGAGAATTCCGCATCCAGAGATGCACAAACGGGCCTTTGTCCTCGTTCCGGCGTGTGAGGTCTGCCCGGACTGGGAGCATCCCCTTCTGAAAAAGACCTTGGCGCAACTCCTTAGCGGTCTTTCGAGGGAGGGCGTTTCACCTTACGGGGGATCGATTCCGTGCGTTTGATCATCTACGCCATCCTAGGCTTTATCATCTACTACCTCATCAGGGGATTTTCCAAAGGCGAACCCAAAAGGCCGCCAGGTTCTTCCGTGCCTCCCGCGGGCAGCGGCAAGGAATTGAAGAAAGACCCGGTGTGCGGAACCTATATCCCGGAGGATACCCCTTATCGTCTGAAGCACGAGGGAGTTCCCTGGTATTTTTGCAGCGAAGCGTGTATGAAAACCTTTCAGAAGCAGATCGCGGAGAAGAAGGAAGGCGAAAATAAAAAAGCTGAGAGCTGAAGGCTCAGTGCTCAGGGCAAGGGAATATAAGTTTGGGTAAATAGTAAGCCATGAAGCGTAAGATGACGTAAAAATAACGGGGAGGAATCAATGAAGTTTTTTATCGATACCGCAAACATCGACGAGATCAGAAAGGCCAGCAGCATGGGCCTCGTGGACGGCGTGACCACCAATCCGACGCTGGTGTCCAAGGAAAACCGCCCATTTTTGGAAGTCATCAAAGAAATCTGCGAGGTGGTGAACGGTCCCGTGAGCGTGGAGGCGGTCTCCATGACGGCACAGGAGCTGATCCCCGAGGCGCGGAACCTGGCGAAGATCCATCCCAACGTGGTGGTAAAGATTCCCATGACAATGGAAGGGATGGTGGCCGTGCGTCAGTTGGAACACGAGGGCATACGGACGAATGTGACGCTTGTCTTCTCTCCCAACCAGGCGCTGCTTGCCATGAAGGCGGGGGCTTCCTTCATCAGCCCGTTCGTGGGACGGCTGGACGACGTGGCCCACGAGGGGATGGAGATGGTAGCGGACTGTCTGGGCATCATTGAAAACTATGGTTTCGAATCCCAGATCATCGTGGCCAGTATCCGGCATCCCCTGCACGTCCTCGAGGCCGCCCGGATGGGCGCCCATATCGCGACTATTCCTTTTAAGGTAATGGAGCAACTCGCCAAACATCCCTTGACCGATGTTGGAATTGAACGGTTTCTAAAAGATTGGGAAAAGGTCCCGAAGGGATAGCCTCTCTCTGCCGCGAGTCAAAGACTGCTTCCCTAGGGGCGTCTGAAGATTTTGTTACAAGGTTCTTTCTAAAGGAGGGACGGGAAATGGTCTATCTCCCGTGGGACCCTGAGATAGAGAACCGTTTCTCCGGGGAATCCACGTGGAGTTTCGGGGGATTGATAAAGGGAGGGGTTTTGGAGTCGATGCAATAAGTAAATTGTGCGGAAGGTATTGTCTCGAAAAAATTGAAGATCATCCAAATGAAACTACTTTATGGGGGATGACCATTTAAGCTCAGTCCTTGCCGACATGAAATGGTTTCACTCTGACTTTTTTCACAAAAGATATCTGAGACGTTGCGATTCACCATCTGTCATCGGGCTGGAGCGATATTTCGGGCTCATCTTATACGAGTTGAGAAGGTGCTTGATGGTCACCTGCGGAGGCCCGTTATTTAATCTCTGGGGGAAATGCTCGCTTTTCTGTTTCTGGTACATTTTGGATCACAAGGAATAGGAGGAAGCGGCGTCCTGGCTGTGACCTGATAAAGGTAGGGAACGAAAAAAATATTTTATCGTTGAAGGTTATAGTGCGGAAGCCAAAAAAGTGAAACTAGTCATACTCTTAAGTCGCTCATAGAGAGGATTCACAGGAGAGTATTCTCGAAGCTTTGGCCGGAGAAGGCGGGGGCACTACTATACCGGCGGTTAAAACAATATGTAGTGGATAGGAAGCGAAAGGGGTTAAATGCCTTTTTTGCATCTAACCCCTTAGAATCGCTGGAGCCAACGAGCGGACTCGAACCGCTGACCTGCTGATTACGAATCAGCTGCTCTACCAGCTGAGCTACGTTGGCACTTTACCTTGGGTGAAATTTCTTTTAGCATAAACAGGTTGAGGTGTCAAAAGCTTTTTCCTCATTCCCCTACAACCGGGAGAACCAGCCGTTTTTCCACCATGTCGATGATCGGAACCTCGAACGCCTTTTCCTTCAAGAGCTGGTTTACGAGTGATTGGGGATAAGGTCGGTATCGGAGTTTCACCGCGATTTTCACGGCGTTCCGAATATTTTTGGGTATGAGAAAGGTATAGGTTTCAATAGCTACCCCTTTTGGGGGGATGGTCCGGTTCCACAGAAAGTGATCGATCTTCCACGGTTTGATCGTGTGTTGGCCGTTTTCATCCACGGCGTAGGCGTCGAAAATCCTTGAATCCCGTTCAATATTTCCCGATTCCGTTAGGTTTCCGGAGTGGAAGAATACTCGCCCGTTTTGATCGGTTGCTTGGACGTTCAGCCACATTTGTCTCAGTTCCGCGAGAGAGGTGGGAAGATTGTGCCCCGCCGCGACATTCTTGACTTTTATTTTGAGTCTGAGAAGTTTCCCCGGCGTTACGACGGCATCGGAAACCTCGAGCTCGATGGCCGCGGCCGTTTGAAGGCGGTGCAAGATTTCTCGGGCGTGGTCCTGAAATCCCTCTTCTTTCGCCATAACGGGGTTGGCCCCGAGAAACCAATGGGGAAAGAAGGGAGATCGTTCCGGCGCCAATTCGGATGCCGGTCCACTCATTTGAGGTGGCACAAGGGTGCGTGCGGCCTCGACGGCTTTTTCTACCGGCATCATGTGGCAGTGTTGGCATTGAATGCCTTTACGAGCGTAGATGGATCGTTTCCACTCGTCGTAAGTCCGTCCCACGGGGAGGTTTCCGTGGAAGGATTGATGGCAGTTCGCGCATATTTTTGAGCTTACGTGAAGGGCCGACCAGAGACCTTCGTGGATGCCACCCGCGTCGCAATTTTCGTAAGGTCCCCGTTTGAGAGGACCGGGGCTTAACGTAAAGGAGGCGTTGCCTGGTTCTTCAAAAGGCGTCTGGGTTCCGTGACTTTCCGACATGACGTGGCAGGCGTCGCATTGTACGCCAAAGGTGGAGACAAGATCGGTGTCTTCGGAATGGAGGGCGGTCGCCGTGGTAACATCTTCCGTCGCGAGGCCGAGGGGACTGTGACATCCTATACAGAGGCGATCCGTTTTTCCTCCTGTTTCTTCCGATGCGCGAGTAACCAAGGCCTTCCAAATGGGATCGTGGAAAGCAGCGGCGTGCATCGATCCTTTCCATTGTTGATAGATTTGCTTGTGGCACGTGCCACATTCGGGGGCGCCTTCAAACTGGTCGAGGGAAAGGGGAGGTTGTCCGTCTACTCGAATGAGAGAGGGATAGAAGGGATAATCAGGGTGCAGATTTGGTTCCTCCACCGCTTCCGTGCCTTTTTCCGTCGTTTCTTTTTGTTGTTTTTCTTTTATCTGATTTTCTTCCTCTCCAGTCGATGGTGTTTCTTTTTGCGGTGCCGGAGGGGCAATTTCTTGTTTTCCTTCTTGCCCGGAAGGTTGAACGGTGGGAGATTCGAGTGGGGGGAGCTCATTAAGGGGAGAAGAAAATCCCACCCCATTTAGAAGGATCGCAACGATGACGGAGATGGTCAGGGTTTGGCAGATTTTCATGACTGTTTCCTTATCATTTTTCGAAGACGTTCCACGTTTACCGTGTCCATCGGAACCTGAGTGTCGGGTGCAGTTTTGGGTGTTTCCAGAATAAAGGGGAGACCCGACAATCTTTCGTCGTTTAAGAAGAAAGAAAAAGCCTCTTCTCCGATTTCCCCTCGTCCGATATGTTCGTGCCGGTCGATTCGGGATCCCAATGCCTTTTTGGAGTCGTTGACATGGATGACCTTCAGATGCGTTAGGCCTATAATTCTATCGAATTCTTCCATGGTTTGTTCGTAGGCCTCTTCCGTCCGTATATCGTACCCCGCCGCGAAGGCATGACAGGTGTCAAAGCACACCCCCATCCTTTCAGGCATATCGGTCTCATCCATGATGTCGCGCAAGTGTTCGAAACGGTATCCGATTTGTGTCCCTTGGCCTGCCGTGGTTTCCAGTAAAACACGCACCTGTGTGGCTTCTTGCTCAAGTAACGCCACACGAAGCGCCCGGCCGATTTGGGTGATTCCCCATTTTTCTCCTTTGTTGAGGTGGGATCCTGGATGCATGACTAAAAAAGGAATTTCCAGTTGTTCGCACCGTAAAAGTTCCTCCTCAAAGGCGTTGAGGGAACGGTTAAACATCGCCCGGTTGGGGGAGGCCAAGTTAATGAGGTAACTGTCGTGGGCGATGATGGGATGGATACCCGTTTCCTCTCTCCGACGTAAGAAACGGCGTTGTTCTTCTTCCGGAACGGGGCGCGCCGCCCATTGATTCGCGTTTTTTGTGAAGATTTGGATCGTGTCGAGCCCTAATTCTTCTCCCCGATCCAGCGCCTTGGAGACTCCACCGGCAATGGACATATGTGCCCCGATTTTCGGCACCGTTCGTTCCGCCGCTAAAAAAGGTCGTTTTCGCTTTCAGCAATGGCCCGGTCGATTTCCTTCTTGAGCTCGGGTGGTAATCCCTCGATTTCCACGTTCAGGAATCCTCTCACGATGGTTGCTGTCGCCTCTTCTTCCGATAGCCCCCGTGCCATTAGATATTCAATCTCTTCTTGAGCGATTTTGCCCACGGCCGCTTCGTGGGACATATCTACGCCACTGAGCCGCCCTTCTAGCTCGGGAATGGCGTGGATGATTCCCCGTTCCGTCAAGATAAGTCCCTGGCATTCCAAGTGGGCTTTGATATCCTCGGCATCACCTATGAGGTGCCCCCGAGCAATGATGGTGCCGCCGCTGCTGATCGTTCGGGAGATGATTTCGGAGCGGGATCCCCTCCCTTTGAGGTGAACCCGGGCCCCCGTGTCCAGATAGGAACCCTCCGGCGCCACCAGGATGCTGCTGAAGCGGGCGATGGCGTTGTCCCCGTTGAGATACGCCGTCGGAAAGGTTTGGAGGTCTTTCACCTGTTTGAGGGACACATAGTTGGAGATGAAGACACCTTCCTCTTCTACGATAATCCCCGTTCTCGGTCTTACGATAACGTCTTCCTTCCAGTTGTGAATCATAGTGAAGGTGATTTTCGCGCCTTTTTTGACGTAGAATTCGGATACTCCCAAATGCAAGCCTGAGCGAAGGCTAGAGGCGGTGGTGCAACCTGTAATGATGTTCATTTCGGCGCCTTCTTCCGCGATCACAATGTTGTGAACCGCCTGAAGAACACCTTCTTCCTCCATGTAGAGACAGGCTTGAAGGGGAAATTGCGTCTTTTTCCCCGCTTCCACCCGCATGAAGTAGCCTCGAGGGGGTTGTAGTTCCGTGAAAGCCGTATACTTGTCCGTGTCCACTTCGAGGGCTTTCCACCAATAATCTTTCAACCACTCGTATTTGGTAAGGGCATCCGCAATACTTAATATCTCTACCCCATCTTGGGTGATGTTGCAGTGGGCGACAGAATGGTCTTCTTGAATGTAGCTACCGGAACGGCCTTCTCCTGAAGGAATGATACCCGCGCTTAAAAGATCTGTTTCGCTGATGCGGTCGAGGGATCCCTTTTCTTGCGGGGTTTCGAGCTTGTATTTGCTTAAGTCGATGTCTCGTCCGATGGCGGCCTTTTTGTTTAAGGCTTGTTTTGCTCTTTCTTTTAGATCATGCATCGCACGCACTCCTCATATCCAAACTTGCCGACACAGGCGAAAATTTCTTCGGGATTGCTGGCGCACGAAAGACGCCCGTTTAGAATGACGTGACCCACGTCCGCTTTCACATAGCGCATGATGAAACCGGTGTGTGTAATGATGATTCCCGATTTCTTCCGTTTTTTCTTGTGTTCGATCATCGGTTCGTCAAAATGTTTGATGGCTTTGTCGAGGAGTTCCGCTATGACCTCTCCGACCAACGCGATGTTTTCCAGATCTACGCCCGATTCTGGTTCATCCAAGAGAACCAAATCGGGATTTTGCGCCATGAGCTGGAGCAGCTCCGATTTTTTGATTTCCCCCCCTGACAGGTTACTATTGACATCCCGATCCAAAAAGTTCGTGAAATTCAACCGTTTGGCGAGTTCTTCCGGGTCCTTTTTCATCTTGGCGCACAAGGCGACGAGCTGGCGGGTTTTTAACCCCCGGATGGTGGGTGGGCGCTGAAATGACATGCCTATACCCATCCTTGCCCGCTCGTGCAAAGGGAGATGGGTGATGTCTTCGCCTTTGTAGAAGATTTTTCCCTTGGTTACCTTGTAGCCCGAAAACCCCATAATCGTCATTAGCAAGGTTGTTTTCCCTGTTCCGTTGGGTCCGAAAAGGACGTGGGTTTCACCGGGTTTGACTTCCAATGAGATGTCGTGGAGGATCTCCCTCCCCGCTACCTCGACCGAAACGCCGTCTAAAATTAGCATGTAATCCTCCTCTGGGATCGGAAGAGAAAGGGGAAAGGGGCTTTTTGCCTATCCCTCCCCCTTGTCCCACCTTTCCTTACTTCTTTTCACTCCATGTGCCGTAGCGTTCCCGCAATTTGCGATGCAGGATCTTGCCCGTTCCGGTTCTCGGCATTTCTTCTTCTTTGATGAAGTCGACGGACTTGGGAATCTTATAGCCCGCGATCTTACCGCGGCAGAATTTGATGATTTCCTCCGGCGTTGCCGATTTCCCTTCGTGAAGAATGATGACGGCGTGCACCGCTTCTCCCCATTTTTCATGGGGAATGCCGATCACGGCCACGTCTTTGACCGCCTCATGCTTTCCGATGACGTTTTCCACCTCGGAGGGAAAGACGTTTTCCCCACCCGTGATGATCATGTTGTTTTTACGGTCTACCAGATGGTAAAAGCCGTCTTCGTCTCGGTAGGCCATATCTCCCGCGCTGAAATATTCCCCGAAAAAGACCTCTTTGGTTTTTTCCGGCATTTTCCAGTATTCGTCGAAAACCATGGGGGTCCTGGAGAAGAGTTCCCCCACTTCTCCGTCGGGAACCTCATTGCGATTCTCGTCCAAAAGGAGAATGCGATCGGTACCGATGACTTCCCGTCCGATAGAACCGAGTTTTCTGAGCTGATCTTCAGGATGCAAAAGGGTGACCAGCCCGGCTTCCGTGGAGCCATACGCCTCGTAGAGTTCGGAATTTTTGAAGAAGTCCAGGATTCCAAGCTTGGTATCTTCGCGCGCGGGAGCCGACGAACACATCAGCTTTCGGATACAATCGACGTCGTATTTTGCCTTT
>Ga0256914_1003439_pt1 | contig 12474 bp, 9 predicted proteins | sample HulkmetaG_FD_191571 | JGI IMG/M metagenome (GOLD analysis project Ga0256914, IMG submission 191571) | Hydrothermal chimney microbial communities from Main Endeavour vent field at the Juan de Fuca Ridge, Pacific Ocean - Hulk | ecosystem: Environmental > Aquatic > Marine > Hydrothermal vents ...
CTCTTCATCGCCTGGCTCCTGGCGCAACGGCAGCGGCAGGGCGTGTCGTCCTGAGCTTTCCGGATGAAGCCCGCCTCTTCCCGCGTGCGGGCGGCATGAAAGAGGCCCGCCCATCCGGGCGGGCCCACAGATACCTGTTCGGAAAGGAGGAGAGGGGAATTATGCCCCTTCGCGCTTCGTGGCGGCCGGCGTTGCCGCGTTGCGTTCCGCCATGAAGCGTTCGAATTCCTCGCGGTCCCGCGCCTGCCGCAGCTTCGTGACGAACTCCTCGAACTCGCGCTGCTCCCGCTCCAGACGGCGGAGCGTCTCTTCGCGGTAGGCGTCGAAGGCGGCATTGCCGGTCGGGCGCAGGCCGCCGCCGGGCCGGACAACATCCCGGACCCTTTCGGCCGTGCGGGCCGCCAGCTCGTCGATCGACCCGCCCCAGAGAATGTAGGCCAGCACGGCCATGCCGAGCGGCCACCAGACCATGAATCCCAGAACCAGCGCCGCGACGCCAAGAGGCGTCCAGCGGCCGCCACGTCCGGTACCAGCGGAAACCGTATGCATGAGATCTTGCCCTCCGGTCGTTGACGATACTCCCGGAATGTGGGGCCCGATTTCCCCCGGGTCAAGTGCCGGGACCGGGCGCGGCATGCGCCCGTAGCGGTTTTTTCCTTATATGCCAGTGCGTTGCCGCAATCATTAAAAGCCGGAAATATGGAAGTCCGGGCGGGCCTCAGGCTTCGCTTTCCTCCGGCTTCCGCTCCGGGGCGGCGTCCGTCGTCCCGTCTTCCTCCCCCTCGCGGGCCATGGGAATGTCGACCTCTTCGGAGGAGCGCTTGCGGGTGATGATGATGCGCGGCCGCTCCGCTTCCCCGGAGCCGGCGACGGTGGTCTCCCTGTGCACCTTTTCGGGTCGTCCCGGTTCGATGATGATCGAGAGGTGTCCCGTGCGTTCCCCGCCGTCGGAGTCCGCGTCCGTCCGTCCGTCGTCCTCCGGAAGGGCGAGGGTATCGGGCGCGAAGGGGATGGCCGCGGCCGCGGATGCGGTGGCCGGAGCGGATTGCGCGGTGCCGTCCTTCTCTTCCGGGACCGCGTGTTCGGCGGTGGGGGAGGTCCCGTCCTCGAAGAGTTCGGCGTCGGAGGAGAACCAGCGGGTCTGCTCCGGACCGATCCGGGGTTCCTCCGTCTGCTGCGGGATTTCGTCGCCGCACAGGGTGGAGATCTCCCTCAGGCACCCGGCGACGGCCTCCAGCTTGCGGGCCATGAGGTGCTGCTGGGCGGACAGCAGGGCGGGAAGGTTTCCATCGGAGCCCTTGTCCTCCCCGTCGAGCTTCTCCATGCGGGTGGCGATGGCGGCTGCCTCCTCGGCCATGTGCATCACGGCTTCCGGCAGGGCGGCGGCGAACGGCTCGTGTCCGATCTCGGCCAGCCGACGGGCCGTCCGTTCCATTGTCGCGAGGATGTCCCGGGAACGCTGGCCATCCGCTCCCAGAGCGTTTTCCAGCTTCCGGATGGCATCCAGCAGGGCGCGTGTCTCCGCCGCCTGATGGCGCCGCAGATATTCCGCCAGGAACCAGCGGCCGCGCGCGGTTTCCAGCACCGCGGCCTCGATGGCTTCGTAATCTTCGTTGACGCTGGGGGAGGGAGTCTTGTTCATGACCTTCCTACTCGACACAAACTGACGTAAACGGTAAATGCTCCATGTCCGGGCCTCTTCAGTATCTTCCCGAATGGTTAGCGAAAGGTTGCATCGGTGGCGAAAGCCCATGACATGTCCCTGTTCGCGCGGATCGCCACGGTCTACGGCGCCCTGTTCTTCAGCATCGGCATGTTCATGCCGTTCTTTCCCGTATGGCTGAAGTCGCAGGGACTGGACGACGTGCAGGTGGCCTGGGTGCTCGCCGTGCAGAGCGGAACGCGGATGGTGGCGTCGCCCCTGGTTTCCCATCTCGCCGACAGGCTGGGCCGGCTGCGTCCGGTCATGCTGGCCTGCGCGGCCGGCGCACTGGCCGGGTTCCTGTGGCTGGAGATGGTGGACGGCTTCCGGGCCATCATGATCGTGGTGGCCATCACCTTCACGGCGTTCGCCCCGCTGATGCCCCTGACGGAGGCCTACGCCGTCACGGCCGGGCGGAGGCACGGACTGGATTACGGGCGCATGCGCCTGTGGGGGTCCATCCTGTTCATCGCCGGCAATCTCTTCGCGGGCGCGATGCTGGACATTCTCTCCACCGGACGGCTGGTGTGGCTGCTCGTCATCGCCCAGGGGGCGCTGTTTCTCGCCCTGCTGTCGCTGCCGCCGCGGCAGGAGAGCCGGAGCGAGGAAGCGCCCCGGCAGGAGCCGGAGGGGGAGGGCCGGCCGGGTTTCCTCACCGCGGGGTTCGTCGTTTTCCTGCTTTGCGCGGCCCTGCTGCAGAGCTCCCATGCCCTGGTCTACGGTTTTTCGGCGCTGCACTGGAAAGCGCAGGGATATTCGGGAACGGTGGTCGGTCTGCTGTGGGGCGTGGGCGTGGTCGCGGAGATCGTCCTGTTCTGGTTTTCCGGAAGGCTGATGACCGGGCTCGGGGCGGTGCGTCTGCTCGGACTGGCGGGCGTCGCGGGATGCGTGCGCTGGACGGGTCTCTCCTACGATCCGCCGCTCGTCGTTCTTTTCCTGCTCCAGATGCTGCACGGCTTCAGCTTCGGGGCGGCGCATCTGGGAGCCATAGAATTCATACGCAGATACACGCCCCAGGACAGGTCGGCGACGGCCCAGGCGATCTATGGCGCCGTCGCCGGCGGGATCTTCATGACCGTGGCGACCTGGGCGTCGGGGCCGCTCTACAGGGCGCACGGAGCCGGGGCATGGCTCGTCATGGCGGGCATGTCGGCGGTCGCGCTGCTTCTTGTTCTGCTTCTGAACCGCATCATCAGCCCCAGAGGGCGGGCTCGGGCGGCTGGATGATGGAGTTCTCGTGCCGCATGGGCGGATCGAAGTCCTCGGCCAGCAGCATGGGACCGTCCAGGTCGGTCCAGCGGGCGAGTTGCGCCACCAGGAAGGCCGGGGCCATGGCGAGGGACGAGGCCAGCATGCATCCGACCATGATCTCGAATCCCTGGTCCCGTGCCGCCGCGGCGAGACGGATCGCGCCGGTCAGGCCTCCGGTCTTGTCGAGCTTGATGTTGATGGCGTCGTACCGCGATCTGAGGGCGGGGAGATCTTCGATGCCGTGTGCGGACTCGTCCGCGCAGACGGGCACGGGGCGTATGATGCGCGCGAGGGCCTCGTCCGCGTCGGCGGGAAGCGGCTGTTCGACCAGTTCCACGCCGCAATCGACGCAGACGGCGAGCAGGGCGGGCAGATCGTCCGGCCGCCAGCCCTCGTTGGCGTCCACGATGAGGCGTGCGGCGGGCGCGGCCAGGCGCACGGCGCGCAGGCGCATGATGTCGCCGGCGGCGTCGGAACCCAGCTTGAGCTTCAGAAGAGGGCGTCCGGCGTTCTGCCGGGCCTGGTCCGCCATGTCCTCGGGACTGCCGAGACCGATCGTGTAGGCGGTGACCAGCGGTCCGGGACGGGGCAGGCCGGCGAGTTTCCAGACGGGTCTGCCGCTCCGGGCCGCCTCCAGGTGCCACAGGGCGCAGTCGAGCGCATTGCGGGCGGCCTTGCCGGCGAGGATGCGCGGAATGTCGTCGTGGGTGATGCCGCGGGCCAGAGTGGGCGCGGCCCGTTCAAGTTCCGCGACGGTTTCCTCGACGGTTTCCCCGTAGCGGGGGTAGGGCACGGCCTCGCCGATCCCCTTCCGGCCCTCCGCGTCCGTCAGCGAGACGATGACGGTGCGGGCCACGTTCCGCGTGCCGCGCGAGATGGTGAACGGACGCGAAAGCGGCCAGGCGCGTTCCTCGACGGTGATCTTCAGCATGTGCCTCTCTTTTCGGCCGGGGGCGGGCGCGGCCATCGTATGCCGGGGCGGCGGGGAAAGGCAAGCCGTTCCGGAGATGCCGGAAGCCCGCGGCCGCATCCGGTCCGCGGGCTTCCCTGCGACAGGCACGGACGGATTTCTTCCGTCGGATCAGATCTGTACCACGCCGGCGAAGGCGCAGCCGTTCCGCTCCACCACGTGCTCGGCGGCGATGCTTTCGATGCGCTCCACCTTCAGACCGCGGTTGGCGATCGCCTCCTCCGCCATGCCGCGGACGATTCGTTCGGCCTCGTCGGCGGAGCAGTGGGCGGAATATTCCATGATGACGCCGGCGCGCTCCGGATCGTCGGGATGGGCCACGGCCACGGCCGCCGCCAGCCGCTCGCCCGCCCGGTCGGAACAGATCTGCGCATAGGCGGTGGGAACGAGCACGCCGGGGGCGAGCTTGACGGGCTCGATGCGCTGGGCCTTCGGCCCGACGATGGAGGACAGTCGGACGAGGTTCACGTCCGCGATGCCGGCGCGCATCAGGGCCAGGTCGAAAGCCACGAGGCGTCGTTCCGCATCTCCCGTTCCGGAAACGAGGAAATAGGCCTGTGGCGCATAGAGGGCCCTGTTCGCGAGGGCCTCGATGGCGGTGGGGGAAAGTCCGGGGGAAAACTGCAGGTTCATCGGCAGGTTCCTTTCAAAGCTGTCGCCAACACGAAGAAGGTCCCGGCAAGGGACCTTCCGCTCGGGCCGCCCTTGAAAAGGACGAGAGGGATGCTCTCGCTAACGCTTCGGGCCGGACAATTCAAGATGCAAAAGGCCAGTCCGGCGAATTTTTTTGGGGAGAGGCACGGACCGGTCCGTACCGGGAGGAAAATGAAAAGGGGACGGGTCGAACCCGTCCCCCGAATTTCGCATGAAGTCCGCTTCGGCGCCGGATCAGGCGTTTCCGATCCTGCCCGTCGCCTGGGCCAGAAGCAGGTAGAGCTTGCCGGATTCGGAGGCCAGGCAGGAGTCGACCAGCTCCTCCCCGCGCGGGGATTCGGACACCGTGTCCAGCAGCTTCTCGAAGAGCCGGATGAAGGTGTCCACGCGTTCGCGGATGGCCTGCTCCTCGTGGTAGCGGGTGGCGATCTCCTTGTCGAGGCGCTTGCTCCGCTTCAGGTAGAGGTGATGCGTGTAGACGGACATCTCGCCCTTCTTCCAGCGGTTCTCGAGGTCCTGGGGCAGGGTGTTCTCGAGCGCCATCACGAGATCGCGGCTGGCGGAGTTCAGCGCCTTGACCAGCTCCTCCGTCTTGCGGACCGCGGAAGGCTTGCCCGCCCGGCCGTTGCCGGTCACGGTGGCGGCCACCTTGCGCAGGGAGCCCGCGAGACCGGAGGTTTCACCTTCCGGTTCCGTCTTCCGGCGGAGCAGGGAGCTGATGGAGCGTCCATGCACCTTGTCGGAGGCCGGACGTTCCACGTGCTCCGCCTTGTCGCGCATTCCGGAGGTGAACGTCACGGCCGGGGAAGGCTCCCTCTGCTCCGTCCTGATGCCGGGGCCGGTCAGCTCCAGCGAGGCGGCCTGCCGCTTCACCACGTCCGCCAGGGCGTTCAGCGCGGCGATCTGGTCGGCCACCACGCGACGCATGTTGTCGGCATTCACACGGGTCTCCTCCGGCAGCTCGACGATGGCCTCGCGCAGTTCGGCGCGGACGGCCTCGATCTCGCGGATCACCTGCTGGGCGGTACGACGCAGATGTTCCGCGGTCTCGGTGAACTCCTCGGTGGAGGCGCCGAGCATCTCGTGAATGGAGGACACCAGCCGCTCGTGCTGCTCGCGGATGGTGCGGGCGGCGCGGGCGATCTGCGTGTCGGAGATCTTCTCGAGCCGCGAAATCTCCTGCGCAAGGGTCTCCGCGGCGGCGCCGGTCTGGGCGGCGATCAGGCGGCCGATCTCCTCGGCCTTCTCCTGCGCGCCGTCGAGCGAGGAGGTGATGCGGGTCATGTAGGCCTTCATCAGGGTGTCCACCTCGGACACGCGGCCGGAAAGCTGCTCGATCAGATCGCCGAAGAGATCCTCGCGGCGGGTGAGCACCTCGGTTATCCGCTCGTCGAAGCGGTCCGTGGCGCGTTCGACGATGCCGGAAACCTCCTGCAGCCGTTCGGAGATGCGTTCGGAGACGTTCTCCAGCCGGCCGGTGAGCCTGAGCGAGGTGCCCTCCAGCTTCTCGTCCATGGTGCCGAAGGTTTCCTCCAGCTGCTGGGCGAGGGCCTCGGAAGCCTGCTGCATGTGGCCGGAGAAGCGCTGGGAGCTCTCGTCGAGGCGCCGCGCGGTGACCGCGGTCTTCTGTTCGAGTTCGCGCGTGGCCTCGTCGATGCGGGTGACGATCCGGCCCGCGGTCTCCTCGAACTGGGCGGCGATGCCCTGCGTGCTCTCCGCGAGATCGCGGGCGAAGGACTGCGAGGTGTCCTTGAGATTGCCCAGGATGCCGCGGGCGGTGGTCTTGAGCCCTTCGTCGAAGGCCTCCGTCGCCTTTCCGAGATCCTCGAGGATGCGGCCCGTGGCGCCGTCGAGCGTCTCCACGAAGGCCTTGCCGGTGTGGTTGAGCTGTTCGGTGAGGTCCGTGGAGATCTCCGTGAGGAGGGCGTTGGCGGCGTCGAAGCGGCCGCCCAGCTCGCGGGCCGAGGCCTCGATGCGCTCGAACATGGTCGAAGTGGTTTCGTCCAGATGTTCGCGCAGGGCGTTGGCCGTGAGGTCCAGCTTGCCGACGAGTTCGCCCGAGGTCTGCTCCAGGCGGGCGAACATCTGGCCGGAGATCGTTTCCAGCTCGGCATGCAGGCTCGTGGTGGTCTGCTCCAGGCGGGAGGAGACCTCCGTGGTGGCGCTCTCCAGGCGCCGGGAGACGGCATCGGAGGTTTCCACGAGGCGGCTGGTGAGCTGGCTGGAGGTGGTGTCCAGCTGCTCCGCGATGTCGCTGGCCGTGGAATCCAGACGCTTGGCCAGATCGGCCGAGGTGGCCTCGAGCCGTTCCGCCATGGCCTCGTTGGCGTTGCGGAGGCGCCCGGTGAGCTCCAGCGTGGAGCGCTCGAGCCGCTCGGCCAGCGTCTCCGAGGTTTCGGAGAGCTTGCCGGTGACCTCGACCGAGATGGTGTCGAGACGGGTCGTCAGATTCTCCGCGGTTTCCGCCAGACGTCCGGTGACATCGGAGGAGACATGCTCCAGCTTTCCGAGCAGGGTGCGGGAGGTCTCGTCCAGACGTTCCGTGACGGTGGCGGAGACGTTGTCCAGCCTGCCGGTGAGCTCCAGCGAGGTGCTCTCGAGGCGGGTCGCGAGCTTCTCGGTGGTATCCTCCAGGCGGGTGGTGAGATCCGCCGAGGCGACGTCCAGCAGCTCGGACATGCGGCCGGTGGCCTTCTCCAGGCGGCCGGCCATGCCGTCGGCCACGCTCTCGATGCGCTGGGTGATGCCTTCGGTCGAGGTCTCCAGATGCTGGGTCATCTGGGCGGTGGCCTCGGTCACGCGGGTGAAGTAGGTGGCCGCGGACTCCTCGAGCCTGGCGGCCATGGCCTCCGTGTTCTCGGTGAGCAGGCTCTCCAGCCCTTCCGTGGCGTCGCCCAGTTTCTGCACCACCTTCATGGATGTGCCGAGGATGCGGTTCTCCAGCTTCTCGGTGCTGTCGTCGAAGAAGCCGGCGATCTGCGAGGACGCCTCCGCCGCCTGGGAGAACAGTACCGTAGCGCGCTTCTCGAAATGCCCGGAGAGGCGCTCCGCCGTTTCGTCCATCAGGCGGGTCATGCGCTCGGTCGTCTCGTTGGCATTGGCGGCGATGCGGGTGGCAGCGGACTCCGCCTTTTCCGTCATCTCGGTGGCGATGGTCTCCAGGTTCTCCGCCAGCCTGCCGGTGGCGTTGCGCAGGCGCGCCTCGGCCTTCTCGGAGGTCTCGGCGATGCGCTTGTCGATGATGGCCGTGGACTCGTCCAGATACTGGCCGATCTGGCCGGTGGCCTCGGCGACTCGGCCGAAGAGCAGCGTGGCCGTCTCCTCCACCTTGCCGGACATGCGGCCGGCGGCCTCGTCGACGCGGCCGAAGAGCCGTTCGGTGGTCTCCTCCAGGCGGGCGTTCATGTGACCGGTGACCTCCTCGGCGCGGGCGAAGAGCTGCGAGGTGGTCTCCTCCAGGCGCGAGGCCATGTCGTCGGTCGCCTTCTGGAGGTAGTTGTGCAGTTCGTCGCGGGCCGCGGCGACGTTGTGGACGAACTCGCCGGACATGGAGAGCAGCCGGTCGCTCATCATGGAGGCGGCCTCCTCGATCTTCGAGGACACCTCGCCGCCGGCATTGACGATGCGGTCGGAAAGGTCGGAGGCCACGGATTTCAGGTGATAGGTGATGTTCTCGCCGGAGGTGCGCAGAAGCTCCGTGGCCTGCTGCGAGGTCTCGCGCAGCTGCTCGGAGAGCGTGGAGGTCATGCTCTCCACGTTGCGCGCCACGTCGGCGTTGGTGCGGGCCAGCTCGTCGGCGGAGGTGCGCAGGGTCTCGACGACGGACTTCTCCATCTCCTTCACCTGCGTGCCGAAGCGCGCGGACTCGTCCTTCAGCGTGGCGGTGGCGGTGCCGAGGACCTGGAACTGCTCGCCCAGCTTCTCGGTGAAGCTCTTGGTTTCGCCGAGCAGCATGCCGGACATCTGCTCGAGGCGGGCCACCTGGCCCCCGATCTCGTTGACGGTCAGGGAGGTGCGGCCGGAAACCTCCTCCAGCGCCGTGGTGAACTGTGTGGAGGTGCTCTTGAGCTCCTGCTCGAGGGAGGAAAGCGTTCCGGTGGCGGATCCGACGAGACCGTCGAGCTGGGTGATGCACTCCTCCATGCGCTTGATGACCGGCTCGGCGTCCGCGTTGAGGCTCTTGCCGATCTCGGCAAGGGCGTTGCGCTGGTGCTCGAGGCCGGCCAGCAGGGTGCGGATGCGCTCCTCGTTGGCGCCGAAGGCGCGCTCCAGGGAGGCCATCTCCTTGTGCACCACGGCCTCCAGTTCGCCGGCGCGCTTGATGGCCTGCTCCATGCCGCCCACCAGATGGTCGATCTCGCCGCGCACTCGGCGGGCCACGGTGGTCAGGCCGTCGGTGACGATCTGATCGGGCTGGACGAGCCGCAGGGCCGTGTGCACGAGCGCCTCGGAAACCTGGCGCATGTGCTGGGCGCGCCAGAGCAGATAGGCGGTGGACCAGACGAGGAAAATGGGCAGGAAGAGCGCGATCATCGCCGTGGCGGTTGTCGGCAGGTTCCGCGGCGCCACGGGGTTGCCCATGGCGGCGATGGTCGGGCCGTAGATGGCCGCGATGGCGAACACCCAGAAGAGGGAGATGCCGAAGGCGAACCAGAACGGAGCCGTGGAGGGGCGACGGCGCATGCGGGCTATGAGCGCGGCCGCCATGGCGTCGTTCTGGTTGGCGGGACGCACGCGCAGCCCCTTTCTCCGCGCCGGCTTCTGCGGCCGGGATTTCGCGGATGCGGCCTCGTGAGCCTGCTGTCTCTCCGTCTTGGCGGCCTTGTCTGCTGTCGGTTTCGCCATGTTTCCGTTGCCCTGCTTTTTTATCTGCCCTTCTCTGACCGGTCCGTCAGATCCGCCCCGTGTCCGTCATGGCGGCGACGACCGCATGCGTGGACGGACGTCGCCTCCGGCGTGCTGGCCCCGTTTCCCGCCGGAGCGGGGCACGCCCGGTACGTCGCGGAACACGCCATTCCGCGGTGTCCCGCAGGGGACACGCGGCACTCTCCGCGATCCGGCTCATTATTAACGTTTGCCGGAATGTCGGCGGTGTTTATTTCAAAGTTTGGTTAATTTCGTGGCCCGTTTTGAGTCAACTTGCTGTCACAATTCACCAACCGTCAACCATTCTCGCCTGAAACCCCGCGGGCGTAAACCCAAATTTACGGAAGGGCGGACAGGCTGGGGATAGTTCCGGGGGAAAAGCCTGAAACGGGAGGGCCGAGATGACCTTGACGGGAAACGACAGCACGCACGCGCCGGCGCTGTCCGACGTGATCGACACCGCCCATCTGGCGCGATACACGATGGGCGACGTAAAGCTCGAACGGGAGCTTCTGGGCATGTTCGACGCCCAGCTGGAGGAGCTCATGGCGGCCCTGGAGGCCGCACGCGGCAATGGCCGCGAATGGAAGCTCGCCGCGCACACCCTGAAGGGGGCGGCGCGGGCCGTGGGCGCCTTTCCCCTCGCCGAGACCGCGCTTGCATTGGAGAAGGAGGGGCCGTCCGCTCCCGATGCCCTGATGGAGCGTCTCAGGCGGCAGGCCGGAGATTTCCGGAAGGCCTGGAGGCGCTGGCTGGAGGGCCGGACCGGGGATCTGCGCCGGACCGGGTGAGACGCTCCCGGAGCTTGCGCAGGCTGGAAAGGCGGAAGCCGTACAGATTGACAAAGGCGTATGGTTCGCCCATACGCCTTTTCACGTTCTGCAACTCAGGGGAACCGCTCATGGTGAAGATCGTTTTCATCGATCCGGAAGGCAGGAGCCACGAGGTCGAGGCGGAAGAGGGCATGACCCTCATGGAGGCGGCCATCAAGAACATGGTGCCGGGCATCGACGCCGACTGCGGGGGCGCCTGCGCCTGCGCGACCTGCCATGTCTACATCGACCCCTCCTGGCTGGAGAGGATCCCGGGTCTGTCCTCGCGTTCGGAGACGGAGGAGGACATGCTGGACTTCGCCTTCGACGTCCGCGAGAACTCGCGGCTTTCCTGCCAGGTGAAGATCGTTCCGGAAATGGACGGCATGACCGTGCGCGTTCCCGAGCAGCAGGGGTGACATGACGCGTAGCGGAGGCCAGCTCGAGACGGAGGCTCTCATCGTCGGTGCGGGACCGGCGGGGCTTTTCGCCGCCTTCCAGCTGGGCATGGCCGGCGTGCGCGCCCATCTGGTGGACGTGCTTCCCCATGCCGGGGGGCAGTGCGTGGAGCTCTATCCACAGAAACCGATCTACGACATTCCGGCCCATCCGCGCATCACAGGACGCGAACTGGCGGAGCGCCTGCTGGAGCAGGCGGCGCCCTTCGAGCCCGTCTTCCATTTCGGCGAGGCGGCCAGGGAGCTGGAGCGCCTCGAAGACGGAGGCTTCCGCGTGCGTACGGCATCGGGCCTGACCTTCCTCGCGCGCGTGGTGGTGGTTGCCGCCGGCGGCGGTTCCATCGAGCCGAAGAAACCGCCCCTGAAGGGCCTGGAAGACTACGAGGGACGTTCGGTCTTCTTTTCCGTGAAGGATGTCGAAGCCTTCCGTGGTCGGCGTATCGTGGTCGCCGGTGGCGGGGATTCCGCCCTGGACTGGGCCATCGAGCTGGCCCCCCTCGCGGAGCGGCTGACCCTTCTGCACCGGCGGCCGGAATTCAGGGCGGCGCCGGAGAGCGTGCGCCGCATGAAGGGGATGGTGAAGGCCGGCGAAATGGAATTCCGGCTGGGCCAGATCCGCGGCCTGTCCGGCGAAGGGGGCATGCTGCGCGCCGTGCGCGCGGCCCACGGGGGCGAGGAATTCGAGCTGCCGGCCGATACTCTGCTTCTGTTCTTCGGGCTTTCCGGTAAACTGGGACCCGTGGCCGAGTGGGGGCTGGAGATGGAGGGCGGCCGCATCCGCGTCGACACCGAGGCGTTCGAGACCAGCGTGCCGGGCGTCTTCGCGATCGGAGACGTCTGCGTCTATCCGGGCAAGCTGAAGCTCATCCTCTCCGGATTCCATGAGGCGGCCCTGATGGCGCAGAAGGCGGTGCGCTACGTGCGTCCCGGCGAACATCATGCATTCGTGCACAGCACGTCGTCGGAAATTCTGGCGGAAAGGCTCGGGCGGAAATAGATCCGGGCCGGGGAAGGAAACCTGAGGGGAAGGGGTGGACGGTCCTTGCACCGGCGCAAGCGAGCGTCCATCATCATGGGCATGACGGAAAATCTGTTCGAGAAGATTGCGCAGTGTCCTCCGGCGGCCGAGGCGCTGGCCGGGATGGAACCGGAAGCGCGCCGGCGTCTGGAGGAGAACGCCCGGGTGGTGCACATGCCGGCGGGGGCGACCCTGTTCCGGCCGGGAGATCTCTGCGAGAACTACCTTGTGGTGCTGAAAGGCGCGGCGCGCATCACGCTCACCTCGGAAACCGGACGCGAAATCCTGCTCTATCGGGTGGAGCCGGGTCAGTCCTGCGTCCTGACGACGGCGGCCCTGATGTCGGAGAGCGAATACGACGCGGAGGGCGCCACGGAGACGGAGGTGGAGGCCCTGGTGATCCCTTCGGCCGTGTTCGCCGAGCTGCTGGCCGCCTCCACCGTGTTCCGCAGGTTCGTCTTCTCGTCGTTCGCCATCCGGCTGCAGGATCTCATCGGGCTGGTGGGGGAGGTGGCCTTCTCGCGTCTCGACAGGCGTCTTGCCGCGTTCCTCGTCAAGCGTGGCGGGGAGAACGGCGAGGTGACCATGACGCATCAGGAGATCGCGGCGGAGGTTGGGTCCACGCGCGAGGCGGTTTCGCGGTTGCTGAAATCCTTCGAGCGCGAAGGGCTGGTGCGGTTGCGCCGCGGGGTCGTGGAGCTGGCCGACGCACGGCGGCTGTCGCGGATGGCCGAGTCGGCCTG
>Ga0256914_1003440_pt1 | contig 12474 bp, 9 predicted proteins | sample HulkmetaG_FD_191571 | JGI IMG/M metagenome (GOLD analysis project Ga0256914, IMG submission 191571) | Hydrothermal chimney microbial communities from Main Endeavour vent field at the Juan de Fuca Ridge, Pacific Ocean - Hulk | ecosystem: Environmental > Aquatic > Marine > Hydrothermal vents ...
GACCACAGTTCACACACGGCGTCTCTATCAGCAAGTTGCCAAACGGAGGACCTATAAATGTCTTTATCCCTCTGTTGGATATGGCAAGTGCGTTTACACTCTGCACTTTTTCACAGACTTCAACACACCTCGTGCAGTTTATACACTTTGCCGGATCCCTAACTATAGGTCCAGAGCTATCCACCTCGTACGGCGTATCAATGTGGTCGTAAGACACCGTCTTGACCCCAAGTCTGTTCGCTACGCTCTGTAGCTCACAGTTTTCTCCCCTCACGCAGGACGGACACTCAACATCGTGCGCTGCAAGTATCAGCTCGACATTCGTCCTCCTCGCCTTCCTGACCATAGGTGTGTTCGTAAATATCTCCATGCCGTCCGTAACCTTGGTTATGCAGGACCTCATCAGCGTCTTGGCGCCCTTTACCTCCACGACGCAAACGCCACAGGCACCACCTTCATAGATACCCTTCAAAAAGCAGAGCGTAGGAATGTCTATACCAACGGACCTGCACGCCTCCAGTATAGTTACACCCTCAGGAACCTCGTACTCTTTACCGTCTATCTTCACCCTAAGCATCTCTATCCCCCTTCCATATCTCCTTTCCTCTATCACAGTGGAGACAGCGCTTTGCCTCCTCTATGGCATCTGCAACCAACAGCCCCTTGTTTACCTCAACGAATCCTCTCAACCGCTCTTCCACATCCACCACCACAGGCTGCTTTCTCGGTATCTGCCTTTCGTAGGCGGACTCGTCGTAGCTCGTGTGAACCTCTGTCCTCTCAGGGAAGTTAAACTTCCCATCGTAGCCGAGGTATCTGTCTATCATCACTGCAGCCTTCCTACCTTGTGCAACGGACTCCACCACGGTGGACGGCACAAGCACATCTCCCCCTGCAAACACCCCTTCGATGTTCGTCTGCAATGTCTCTTTGTCCACTATCAGCTTGCCCCTACCGTCGTGTTTGAGTTCCTCAGCAAATCCACCCAGCCGTGCTTCCTGTCCTATGCATATCACTGCAAGGTCAACATCCATGTAGAACTCACTACCATCTTTCCTCACGGGCTTTCTCCTACCACTGTTGTCAAACCCCAACAGCTCCATCTTTACGCACTTTATCCTCTTCAAACTGCCGTCGCCCTCAAAAGCCACCGGAAGCGTCAGGAAGTCAAACTCCACGCCCTCAGCCTTGGCGTCCCTGATCTCCTCCGGAAGGGCTGGCATTTCCAACTCCGTCCTCCTGTAAACCAAACGCACCTCTTCAGCACCCAGTCTCAACGCAACCCTTGCCGCATCCGTAGCCGTAGAGCCTCCTCCTATGACTGCAACCTTCTTGCCCTTCAGGTCAAATCTTTCTCCCATGTTCACCCTTCTCAAGAAGTCAAGACCGTACTCCACGCCGCTCAGATCTTCACCTTCAATGCCCATCTTCTTGGGCTCAAATGCACCTATACCCACGAATACCGCATCAAACCCTTGCTCCCTTAAAGCCTTTATGCTGTCAACCGGCGAGTTCAACCTTATCTCTACACCAGCTTCCTCTATCCTCTTTATCTCACTGTCGAGCACACCTTTCGGAAGTCTGAAGTCTGGTATTCCCACCCTCATCATTCCACCGGCAAACGGCAGCGCCTCAAAGACCACAGGTCTGTAACCAAGTCTCGTGAGGTAGAACGCACAGCTCAGGCCAGCAGGCCCAGCCCCAACTACAGCTACCCGCTTGGGCTTTACCTCCTCTGGAGGTGCAAATTTTATCCCGCTACTCGCAGCCCAGTCTGCAAATACCCTCTTAACTTCCCTTATTGCTATGGATTCGTCGAACTTACCACGCTCACACTTCGACTCACAGAAGGCAGGACACACCCTTCCACATATGCTCGGGAACGGGTTTCTCTCCATGTGCACCCTGAACGCCTCCTCAAATCTGCCCTCTGCCATGTGAGCCATGTACCTCGAGACATCAACACCAGCAGGACAGGTGTTGCTACAAGGTGCATAAAACAGTGCTGCGCACACGCCGGCTTCACATTTCTTCTCAAATATGTGCTCCTCATATTCCTTCCTGAAATACCTTATGGTCGATAACACCGGATTCGGAGCAGTCTGCCCCAAACCACATAACGCCGTCATCTTAACCACCATACCGAGTTCACTCAACTTGTCTATGTCTTCAGCCTTTCCATCACCTTTGGTTATCCTCTCGAGCATATTCAACATCTCTTTCGTCCCTATCCTGCAGGGCACACACTTGCCGCACGACTCCTCCTGACAGTACTCAAGGAAAAACTTCGCCAAATTCACCATACAGTCGTCCTCGTCCAACACTATCAGACCTCCACTGCCCACTATCGCACCCGCTGCAGTCACAGACTCATAGTCAAGCGGCAAATTCAGGTGCTCAGAGGTCAGCACACCCCCAGAAGGCCCACCTATCTGCGCAGCCTTGAACCTCTTGTGCTCAGGTATGCCACCTCCTATGTCAAACACTATCTCACCCAGCGTAGTGCCCATCGGAACCTCTATCAAACCGGTGTTTCTAACCTTACCCGAAAGGGCAAACACCTTCGTCCCCGGACTCTTCTCCGTGCCTATGCTTCTGAACCACTCCGCACCGTTCAATATAATGTGCCTCACATTCGCCAAAGTCTCCACATTGTTTATCAGTGTCGGCTTACCCCAAAGACCCTCCTGCGCCGGAAATGGTGGCTTGGGACGAGGCATGCCCCTTCTACCCTCTATAGAGGCAATGAGAGCCGTCTCCTCTCCACACACAAAAGAGCCTGCCCCCATCCTCAACTCCACATCAAAACTAAAACCACTACCCAGTATGTCTTCCCCTAAATAACCCCTCTCCCTCGCCTGAGATATCGCCACCTTCAACCTCTCTATCGCCAAAGGATATTCCGCCCTCACATATATGTAACCCTTACTCGCACCAACAGCATACGCCGCTATCAACATACCCTCCAATACCGCATGAGGATCCCCCTCTAACACAGCCCTGTCCATAAACGCACCCGGATCCCCCTCATCCGCATTGCATATAACATACTTCGGCTCACCTTCAGCCGCCCTCACAAAACCCCACTTCCTACCAGTGGGAAAACCAGCTCCCCCTCTACCCCTCAATCCACTCTTGCTCACCTCTTCTATCACCCGCTCAAAACCCATACCCAACGCCTTCCTCAACGCCTCATACCCACCATGCCGCTCGTAATCCCCTATGTCCTCAGGATCCACTACTCCACAGTTCACCAACACAACCTTCCTCTGCTTCTTGTAAAAACTCTCCTTAAGCTCCTCCGCCAACAACCTCTCCACTACCTTACCACCAATTAGATGCCCCTCCACTATCTCCTCTACATCATCAACCCCTACATGATGATATATCACCTCTCCCGGCTCAACCCTCACCAACGGACCCTTCGCACAAGGACCCATACACCCAGTACCTATAACCTTCACCTCTACCTCTCTATCTAAACCCCTCTTCCTTAACTCCACCTCAAAACGCTTCTTCACCCTGTCACTGCCAGAAGATATACAGCTCGCACCCATACAGATATATACTTCGTACCTTTTATCTGCCACCAGCTATCCCTCCTTATACATCTTTAACACATTCTTCAGCTTCGTGACGGTCATTCTACCGTGGATGTTCCCGTCTATGTTCACCACGGGAGCGAGGCCGCAGGCACCAAAACACCTCGCTATCTGCATCGTAAACATCCCGTCGTCTGTGGTGTCTCCCACATCTTCAAAGCCAAACTCCTCCTTCAACGAATCAACCAACTTCATACTCCCCTTAACATGGCACGCAGTACCGTTGCATATCGTTATCACATGCTTACCCACGGGCTTCATGCGGAAAAAGTTGTAAAATGTCACTACCGCATAGACATCTTTTGCAGGGATACCAAGCACATCTGCTATCTCCATCTGCACACTTACGGGAAGATAACCAACCTCCTCCTGAACCCTGTGCAATACCTCAATCAAAGAGCTCCTACCCTTAGGAAAACTCGCAGCTATCTCCCTTACCCTTTTCACATCAATCTCATTAGCCATTTGATCCCCTCCAATCCCAAAGAATCCAGTGAATATATTCACCAAATTATCAACGTGAATGTTATCACTATCACTTGAAAAAATCAAGAGGGAAAATGGCTTTTTCTCAGCAATTCACGTTTCCAACTTTTCCCCCATAAAGATAAATAACGCAAAAAGTCACTAACCCAGAATTTTTCTGCAAAAATAAAAGGGTAGGGACAAAAAATCCCTGCCCGAGGTTTCTTTAACAAAAACCCCGCTCAAAACAAAAGATCAATGGATTAAAATACCCTCACTCTATTATCCCTGCTTCTTCGCAACCGCTATAACCTTATCAAATATAATGCACATGAGCGTACTTCCTCTACCGTTCCACATCTAACACACAACCAGCTCACCCCCTCCGCTTCTGCTCCACTCAAAACACCTGTGGGTACTATACCCACAAAGCGTGGGTAATACACCCACAATTCGTGGGTATTATCCCTACAAAATGTGGGGAATACACCTACAAAGTGTAGGCATTACACCCACAATTAGTGGGCATTACACCCACACCCCTATAGGTAATACACCCACACCTCCGTTGGTATATCACCCACACCCCCGTTGGCAATACACCCACAAACCGTAGGTCTATTACCCACACCGACAAGTTTTCGGCATACCAAAAACCCAATAACAACAACACCTAACACAAACACCCCCTCCCACCTAAATAAATACTTAAATAAAAGTACTTAAATAAAATATTTAAATAAAAGGGTTAAAGAATATAGACAATGAAATAGAGATAATAGAGCTAATAAAGATACATACTAACTTTATAGGTGGTTAGCAAACAAAACAGATACCCAACCCTCTTACTCAACTCATTCTCACTCTCATTCTCACCCTCAAACCCCATTACCAGCAAGACTAAAAGACACCAAACTACCACGAGCAGTATAATACACGCACCCTAAGTTGGTAATCAATAGTTTTTTATACCTCTGAGATAAAAATACCGCCCCAAGATAAAATTTTTTCGTATCAAGTATTGACACTTTAGTCTGCTTATCGTATAATATAGGTGTAGTAATAGGGTATTTATAGTTTATAGAGGTGTGTATTCGTGTTCGCACAGATACCAAATTGCCCGTTGGGTTGCGAGTTGTTTCGGTGGCAATTCTTCTTAGAGCCAAACGGTAGCGCACAGGTAAACTTGACATATCACGATCGATGCCATGCAATCTACCCATGCAAAAAATTTCAAAGGGGGGATTTAGATGTCTAAAAAGATAGGAATAGCTGTCTTATTAGGTATATTCGTGATGTTCGCAGTTGGCACATCTTTTGCTCTAACCATCAAGCTCGGCAATGTGCTTAGCATGAAGCACCCGTGGAACATCTGTCTAACGGGCTTTGCAAAAGATGTAAAGGCGGCAACCAACGGCAGAGTGGTGTTCAAGATCTATCCAAGTTCGCAGCTCGGGAACGAAAAGGACCTCATAGAGGGCATGAGGCTGGGAACGGTAGATGCAGGACTGATAGGTGGGGCGTCGTTTCAGTCCATCGAACCCAAAATGGGTGTAGAGGAGTTGCCCTATGCGTGGAAGACGCACCAAGCAGCTTACAGGGCGTTTGACGGGGAGCTTGGAGACCTGTTGTTCAGCTTGCTGGCAAGAAAGGGGATAATAGGGCTTGCATGGTGGGAGAACGGATTCAGAAACATCACTAACAATGTAAGGCCAATATACAAACCGTCTGACCTGAAAGGGCTAAAACTGAGAGTCACGCCCATAAAGATGAGACTCGACACATTCAAGGTATTGGGAGCATCGCCAATGCCCATACCGTTCGGAGAGCTGTACACGGCGCTTCAGCAGGGCACAGTCGATGGACAGGAGAACCCACTGGCAATCATATACTCCGCCGGATTCTACGAAGTCCAGAAGTACCTCTCACTAACGGGGCACATCTGGGGATCAGGGGTGCTCTGCGTCCGTAAAGGTGTCTGGAACAAGATATCCAGTGCAGACAAGAAAGTGGTTCTGAGGTACGCCTACAAGTGGAGAGACAGAGAAAGAGAGATGATCCAGCAGAGCGACAAGACGCTGACCAAGAAGCTGAAAGAAAAGGGCATGAAGGTAAACAGCGTCAACAAAGCACCCTTCCAGAAGGCAGTTCAACCGGTGTGGAAGGAGTACGAACCCGTGTTCGGAAAGAAGATCATGGAGCTGGTAAGAAAATACAGCAAGTAGCATGGAACGAATACTGAAAACGATAAAGTTTCTCATTGCACTGTTCCTGGTGCTGATATTCGCCACGGTCATATTGGAAGTTCTTTTTAGATATGTTCTGCACCTCGTACTCCCGTGGGTGCAGAACTCTCACAGACTTTGCTGGTATGGTCTGCATTTCTGGGAAGCGCATACGCCCTGTGGAACACAGAGCACATGGCAGTCTCCCTCTTCGTAGATAGAGTGAAATCCAAAAAGGCTCGCAAACTCTTAAACTACACGGCGAGAGGGACGACGCTCCTATTCCTACTCATTGGGATCTGGGCTGGTGCTAAGGTCGTAGCAATCACATGGGGAGACAGAACGACCGCTATGCAGATACCAGCAGGGATACTCTACCTATCGTTTCCGATAAGCTGTGGACTAATGTCCGTGTTTCTGGTGGTTCAATTCTTCTCAGAGGGGAAGGAAAGGACATGATACTGCTTCTGGTGGTAATGGCAATATGCCTCATAATAGGGATACCTATCGCATTCTCTATCGCATTCTCCATCGCAATATCCTCGCTGGTTTACCTGCAGGTAAACCAGTCAGTACCACTCCCAGTAGTAGCACTGAGAATGGTGGTGGGCATAGACACATTCACGCTGCTCGCAATACCCCTGTTCCTGCTGGCTGGAGCGCTAATGGCAGAGGGAGGGATCACATCAAAGATCATGCGGTTCGCCTCTGCACTCGTTGGAAGGATACCCGGAGGCATGGCAATGGTCATGGTAATATCCTGCATGTTGTTCGGGGCAATATCGGGTTCGGGCGTGGCAGATGTTGCAGCCATAGGTGCGATAATGCTACCTGCGATGAAAGAGCAGGGATACAAACCGAGTTTCAGCGCCGCACTGCTGGGTTGCTCAGGCTCACTCGGGACGATAATACCCCCAAGCATCGTAATGGTAATACTCGGCATCACGATGGAGACCTCCATCGGAAAGCTCTTTCTCGGCGGGATAATACCCGGAATACTGACGGGCTCTGCTCTGATGATGCTGTCGTACTTCTTCGCAGTCAAGGAGCACTACCCAAGAGGGGAGAGGTTCAGCCTGCAGGAGGTTTACGCCTCGTTCAAAGAAGCAATCCTTCCACTCCTCACGCCGATCATAATCGTGGGAGGGATACTCGAGGGGATATTCACCGCAACGGAGGCAGGTGGAGTAGCCGCAGCCTACGCCTTTTTCCTGTCGGTGGTAGTTTACAAAAAGATATCCTTCAAAAGGCTCTACGAGATATTCTTCTCGGTAGCCAAGACGAGCGCCGTGGTGCTGTTCATAATATCTGCTGCATCTCTGTTCGGATGGATACTCGCAGACGAGCAGATACCCCAGCTGGTCGCACACTACATCCTCTCACTCTCACACAACTACTAGGTAATCGTTGCGCTCATAAACATCTTGCTCCTCGTGTTGGGGACATTCATGGAAACCATAGCAATCATCATAATAGTCATACCGGTACTGCTGCCAATAGTCTCCCAGATAGGCATGGACATGACGCACTTCGGGGTAATGGTCGCCATAAACCTCGCAATAGGGGCAAACACGCCACCGGTAGGGGTCAATCTGATCACCGCCTGCAAGATGGCAAACATACCGCCGGAAAGCAGCACGAGATACGCCGCTTACTTCGTCGGAGCCATGATAGTAGCACTGATACTCATAATAGTGTTTCCACAGGTCGTAACATTCATACCAAACCACATCGTAAAGTGAGCTGGAGATAACCGAGCAAGGGACCCAAACGCTAACCCGCAAGTGCGTCAAAGCTTGCGTGCATGTAGTCTTTCAGCGCAGGGTAAAGCCTTCTGTAAAGGCGATGCCACTTCTGATAAGTCTCCCTGTAAGCGGGATCGGGTGCCACGACCTCTCCCGTCTTAACGAGCCTTTCAACTGCCTCGTAAACATCACCGTACTCCTGCACCCCAACAGCCGCTATCACGGAAGCACCAAAGGCAGGCCCTTCGTCAACCTCCAGCTTCCTGACCTCCACACCAAGCAGTGAGGAAATGATTTCAAGCCAAAGCCTGCTCTTAGCTCCTCCACCCGTGACCCTCACATCTTCGAGCCTTATGCCAGCAGCCTCCAGGAGGTCAACAACATCTCTTATAGAATACGAAACCCCTTCCAAAACACTCCTGACGAAGTGCGACTTCGTGTGTCTTAGCGAAATGCCGACAAAGACTCCCCGGGCTTTGGAGTCCATGTGAGGCGACCTCTCACCGTTCAGGTAAGGCAGAAAGACCAACCCTTCACTACCGGGAGGGATACCCTCTGCACCCTTAAGAAGCACATCATAAACATCTGCACCCACCACCTCAGACGCTACATCCTCAAGTCTGCAAAACACCTCCTTAAACCACTTGAGGGAAAGTCCAGCAGAAAGCGTAACCCCCATGTTGTACCATGTGCCAGCAGGTGCGTGGTTAAAGAAGTGAACCACACCGCTTTTGTCTCTCCTCTCCGGATCAGTGGTCGGCACGAACACCACACCAGAAGAACCAAGGCTTATAAGTGCCTGACCATCTCTCACTACCCCCGAACCAACGGCACCACAAACATTATCAGCACCTCCAGCCACAACAACACAGCCACCGTCAAAACCTACCTCCTCTGCGACCTCCCTCCTAAGAGAGCCCACCACATCAAAAGAACCCACTACCTCCGGGAAGAAATCAGGGTTTAAACCCAGCTCCCGTATCACATCAACCGCCCACCTACGGTTAACCACATCAAAAAGACCCGTGCCAGCAGCGTCTGAGAGCTCCGCAACCACTCTGCCGGTGAGCTTAAAAGATATGTAGTCCTTAGGCAACAGGATCTTCCACAGCCGTCCGTAAAGCTCCGGCTCATTCTCCTTGAACCACAGAATTTTGGGCACGGTGAAGCCTTCCAGTGGCAGGTTGTAAACCCTGTTAAGCAACCTCTCCCTGCCCACACTCCGCTCTATGAACTCCCTCTGCCTGAACGTCCTCGTGTCGTTCCAGAGTATCGCACGCCTTATAGGGTTACCACTATCATCGAGAAAGACTGAGCTGTGCATCTGACCGCTGAGCGATATCGCCTTTATCCGCTTGGCGTCACTCCCAAGCCCCCGGGAAACAGCCCTAAGCGAAGACAGAACCGCATTCCACCAGTCAAGTGGCTCCTGCTCACTCCAACCGGGATAAGGGGAGTAGAGTGGATATCCCTCAAAGTGGGTGAACACCACCCCCCTCTCCACGGATACGACCACAGACTTCACACCGGTAGTTCCCACATCCATGCCGAGAAACATCAAAATGCCCCCTAACCCCCGTAGCCAAGTATGTACTGGTTCAAGATGTGCTCAAGGTACTCCTGCCCACCAGAAGCACTCCCCAGATCTGACCTGTCCAGTATGTACGCCTCCAGCTCCTCAAAGGAGGTATCTCCCTCCACGATGCGCCTTCCAATACCGTCAGAATAAGAACTGTAGCGCCCGGACACGAACTCCTCTATAACGCCGTCTTCCAGCAACCTACTTGCTATCTTCCACCCAGCAGCAACGGTGTCCATGCCAACGATGTAAGCAACCACGAGGTCTTCAAGGGTGAAAGAGCCTCTGCGGACCTTTGCATCGAAGTTTAGACCGCCCCTGTGGAGACCCCCGTTCTTTATAACCTCGTACATGCCGAGCGTCGCCTCGTAAAGGTTGGTGGGAAACCTGTCAACATCCCAGCCGAGCAGCGGGTCTCCAAGGTTTATGTCTATACTGCCAAGTTTTCCCACGAGGCGCGCATACCTCAGCTCGTGGTGGAATGTGTGTCCCGCAAGTACGGCGTGATTCGCCTCTATGTTGAACTTGAAGTACTCGTCAAGGCCGTAGTGCTTCAAGAAGGCATAAGCAGTGGCAACATCGTAGTCATACTGGTGTTTCGTTGGTTCTTTGGGTTTTGGCTCAATCAGAAACTGCCCGTCAAACGAGATCTTCTTCGCATAGTCCACCGCCATCTTGAGGAATCTTGCAAGGTTGTCAAGCTCAAGCCCCATGTCGGTGTTAAGGAGTGTCTCGTACCCCTCCCTTCCGCCCCAGAAGACATACCCCTGAGCACCCAGCTCCTTCGCTACATCAAGCGCCTTCTTAACCTGAGCGGAGGCGTAGGCAAAAACATCGGCATTGCAGCTCGTAGCCGCACCGTGAACATACCTCGGACTGGAAAAGAGGTTAGCAGTAACCCATAGAGGCTTTACACGGCTGTCCTTCATGTGTTGTTTTATGTGTTCCACAACCCTGTCAAGGTTTTTGTTCGTCTCCCTCAGAGTAGCCCCCTCCGGAGCTATGTCCCTGTCGTGAAAGCAGAAGTAGTCAACGCCTATCTTCTCGCAAAACTCAAAGGCTGCATCTACCTTCTGAAGAGAGACCGTCAGAGGGTCTGCCCCATCATTCCACGGCCTTCTCATCGTTCCAACGCCGAACATGTCAGTGCCATCGTGGTTAAATGTGTGCCAGAAAGAGACCGCAAACCTCAGGCTCTCTGCAGCCCTCTTTCCACCAACGACCTCGTTCGGGTCGTAAAACTTAAAGGCAAACTTGTTCTTGGATCTGCTACCCTCGTAGCGCACATCTGGTATGCCGTCAAAGTAACCCATAACCATATCCCCCCTCACAGAGAAAACCTCGCATCTACCCAAACAGAACCCGCTTTACTACTCCTCATGCAATCCTCCACGAACTTCACACCCCGTGCACCATCTATCACCGTGGGATAAAGCCTGTCCGCAACAGTCCTGCCCTCCTTCTTCGCAATCAGGACATCGCAGTACTCCCTGTACAGGTTCGCAAACGCCTCAAAGTAGCCTTCCGGGTGACCGGCGGGAATCCTGTTGTAGGAGGTTTCCAAGCCGTTCTTCCCCTTCACGAGTAGCTGGGTGTTTCCGTTTTTCTTGGTAAACTTCACAACCTCCGGCTCCTCCTGAAACCACTCCAGCGCACCCTCGTCACCAAATATCCTAACCCTGAGTCCGTTTACTATCCCTATGGCTATCTTCGAACTCCAGTAATTTCCAGTAGCACCGCCAACATACTCCAGAAGCACATAGTCGTTGTCGTCCAGCCTCCGCCCCGGAACGACTGCGTCCATCTTCGCCAAGAGGCGGCTAACATTCAAGCCGGTCATAAAGTGAACCGTGCTCTCTATGTGAGTGCCTATGTCCCCGAGACAGAAGCTCGGACCGGTGTGGGCAGGATCGAGTTTCCACTTGCGCTTGTAACCGATAGCCTCAACCGAATCCGCAAGATAGCCCTGAGGGTACTCAGCCATCACCACCCTTATGTTCCCTATGTCTCCCCGCCTTATCATGTCCCTGATCTCTCTGACCATCGGATAGCCAGTGTAAGTGTATGTAACCATGAACTCAAGCCCTCTGTCTTGGGCAAGTCTCACGAGCTCCAACGCCTCTTCAGAGGTAAAAGAAAGCGGTTTCTCACACACGACATTTATCCCCTTCTGAAGAAAGAGCTTCGCAGCAGCGTAGTGAACATCGTTAGGAGCAGATATTACAACGAAGTCTATGCCATCTGCCCTCTGGGACTCGCTCTCTGCCATCTCCTCAAATGTCCTGTAAACCCTATCCTTTGGTATGCCCACCTCCTCTGCAGTCCTCAAGCTCTTCTCGTAGTCCCGCGAAAACGCACCTGCAACCAAATCCGCCTGATGATTCATGGCAATGGCAGCTCTATGGACATGACCTATAAAAGAACCCACAGCGCCACCCACCTGCCCGTAGGTCAGCCTACCGGACATAGCTCCCACCTCCTACCTTGTCCTTCATGCCTATAGCCATCTTTATGAGTCTTTCCTGCTTTATCTCCTCCTTCGGCACTATCCCCGCCACCTTACCTGCACTCATTACAACCACCCTGTCACTCATCTGAAGTATCTCCGGAAGCTCAGAGGAGACCATAATTATCGCTATACCACTCTTAGCAAGCTCGGACATGAGGCGGTATATCTCTGCCTTCGTGCCCACATCTATGCCCCTGGTCGGCTCGTCCAGTATGAGGACATCGGGCTTCAGCGCAAGCCACTTCGCCAGAACGACCTTCTGCTGGTTTCCACCGGAGAGGTACATCACCTGCTTTTCCGCCGAAGGAGTCTTTATGTCAAACGAGCTTATAGCCCAGTTCGCAAGCTC
>Ga0256914_1003441_pt1 | contig 12472 bp, 13 predicted proteins | sample HulkmetaG_FD_191571 | JGI IMG/M metagenome (GOLD analysis project Ga0256914, IMG submission 191571) | Hydrothermal chimney microbial communities from Main Endeavour vent field at the Juan de Fuca Ridge, Pacific Ocean - Hulk | ecosystem: Environmental > Aquatic > Marine > Hydrothermal vents ...
CTATTACTTTCTTCTTGAGGGGTTCTTGTCTAGATTTCATGGCTGAGACCGCCATATACGTTATGATGAACGCGAGCACCGCCAGAATTACTATTGTCATGGGATCCAACACTACACGATCACCCCCGCTACACTATCCCTACAGTGTTCCCTATTCCCACTACCACCGCGATCCCATCTTTCGGAACTTTCTCCTTGATTATCTTCTTAACTATCTCCATGGCTTTCTTTACCCCTTCAAAGACCTGTTTTGTCATGGTGTTTATTGCCTCCTCATTGGACATCTTTATGACTACTGCATCAAGCGGTATCCCGTACTTTGTCGCTGCCCTCTCGATAGCTATCTTCTCAGGACCCGGGTCACCTATGGCTGCGCCCACACCGTAAGCTACCTCGCCTGTTTTCTCGCTCTCCAGCTTCAGGGCTGCGTCCACTGTTATTATTCTAGAGACACTTCTCCCTAGGTCATTAATTATTCTTTCAACGGCCTCACCAGGCCATCCGACAGTGGAGCCTGGGCCCTTAGCCTTTATCACGTATACCTTTCGTCCCTCTATTTCGGTCACGTAATACACTGTTTCTTTCGTTATTTCTATGGGTTCCGCATCGCCTTTAAGGTAGTGCGCCACTAACGGACCAGCACCATCACCTATGGGTGTTCCTTTCATGAATGAGTCCATGGCGTCGTCGTATGCTTTCGCGAGCTTAACGACTTGCTGTAGTTCTAGGGCAAGCTGCATCATTAGTATCCAGTTATTGTACTTCAGACCTAACTGGAAGTAATGCTTGACAATTTTGTTTATGAGTGTGAGAACCGATGATATCTCCAGAAGTACTTCGGCGTTCTGCCTCTGGACTAGGGTTGCGTTGGGGAGGTTTTCCTCCACATACTTCCTTATGGAGTCGTCCCTAGTCCTTATTAGGTGCCGCATCCTACGTATGATGTCTGTTGGTTCGATGTCGACCGGTGAGATCATGAAGAAGTTATCTATGAATCCCTCCAGGACTTTTCTTGGGTTATCCACATTGAGTCTGCTGAGGTACTTTATGACTTTCCTCTTGCCTTCATCCTCTATCTCAGTGAGTTGAATTATCTTCTTTCTAATGTATGATGAGTATCGCCATAGCTGCATTTTCTGCGGTATGTCTGTGAAGTTAAGTAAGAATGACCCGAGAATTAGGAGCACTAGTATTGTGGATGCCCAGTCGTTACTCCCGTCCATCTCCTCACACCAGTTCCGTCCTCGTTCGTTTACCCTCTACGCCTTTTTAAAGGATTCACTCGGCCATTATAAGTGAATCTCGGGGTTAGTTGTCACTATTACGCTACCGTCATGCGTTATTAGTATGGTCTCCTCAAATTGCGTCACTAAGCCTCCCCCCACCTCAACGAGTACCGGGTACTGGTTTAGGTAACTCTTATGCGCTAGTGAGGTTAACGACGCGCGTAAGTTCGATACTGAGCTCACGTCAGCTAACCACCGCTCGCAGAAAGGCAGTGTCTTAAATCGGCGTATGATCTCGCCAAGTACTTTATGCTCGGACTCACTTAGTGGTTTACCCTTCACTCTTCTCAATGAGTATATCTGGATCTTCCCCTTGGCTTCCTTAACCATGCCTTTACCCGTAGTTACAAATGGCTCTATGGCGTATGCTCTGCCTGTCCTGAATCTTCCTAAGACGAAAGGATCGTTGTAATTGGGTATTACTTCACCGCTATGTATTAGGTAGTGGCCGAGGCTATGACCTGATAGGTTCTTGATTACTTTGAATCCCGCTTTTCTGACAGTGTTTTCTATTATTTTACCTATCTCCCTAAACTTTGCTCCTGGCTTCACGGCCTTTAAAGCCTTCAGTAAGGCGTTTTGGGCGGCCTCTGCTAGGGGTATTAATTTATCGTCCAGAACCACGGTTACTGCTGTGTCTGCTATGTAGCCATTAACGTGTACCCCTATGTCAACCTTGACCGCTGATGCATCCGGAATGACCTCAGCGTCGTCTATGTAGGGGGTTCTATGAGCCGCTACCTCATTTATCGAGATATTTACAGGGAAGGCTGGGAAGCCCCCCAATTCCTTAATTTCTCTCTCTATTGATTCCGCTATCTCAACGATCTTTACTCCTGGCTTCACTAGTCCTCTAGCGTTTTTCTTAACTCTGTAGGCTATTTCTCCTGCCTTAACGTAGCACCCGACTACGTCGTTGATTTCCTCTGTGTTCATATGTCTTACCACCTAATTAGTGTGGCTGAAGTTTAATACGTTGATTCCCTCACCGTACCCGAGTTAACACTTTATGGCTGTGCACCTAATAGATACTGAGGTGAATACCAATGGTCAAAGTTAAGTGGTTTGGTCATTCAGCCTTCGCAGTTGAGGTAGGGGGTAAGGTCTTCCTAGTGGATCCTTGGATTACGAACCCTAAGTCCCCAGTTAAGGACTTAAGTGAATTAGGCATAGAGCCTGACTATATCCTAGTGACTCACGACCATGGTGACCATTTAGGTAATGCTGTAGAGTTACTGAAGCTGTACAGAAGGGCTAAGGCTGTCGCGATATTCGAGATAGCTAATCAAATAGCTGAGAAGTTAGGCGATCCTAACAGGGTCATTGACGGGAATATTGGGGGACCCATACAGTTAGGCGAGGGCTTCTTCGTGGTTCTAACGACTGCAACGCACTCAAGTAGTAGCGGATCACCAACAGGTGTGGTGTTCGGTAGGGAGGGTGAAACAGTGTACCATGCTGGTGATACAGGGTTGACTTACGATATGAAACTCGTGGGTGAACTCTACAAACCATTAGTTGCATTACTGCCAATAGGCGGGCATTATACCATGGGACCCAAGGAAGCAGCCAAGGCTGCAGAGTTAATAAAGCCCAAGTATGTTATCCCCATGCACTACGGCACCTTCCCAGTCCTATGGGGCAAGCCAGAAGACTTCAAGAACGAAGTCACCAAGCTAGCACCTGAAGTTAAGGTAGTCATCTTGAACCCAGGCGAGGAAGTTGAGTTAACCTAAGCGCGGGCATCAGACCTGCGTGGGTCCATCATCTTTTTAATCATACCTTTCGAGTCTCATCACATGCCCACTAAATATTATGCCCTTAACGGAAATTAAGGCTGGTGAGCTAAGCCTTTGCGCGTTGCCGTCATAATCACAGGGGCTAGCGGTGTAGTCTACGGAATTAGGTTAGTTGATGTGCTTGCTTCAATGAATCATGAAGTTCACGTTATCTTAACTAAACCCGCGTTAACCGTGATTAAACACGAGTGCCTGTGCGCAGACAGCATAATTGAGTACCTCAGGGGGAGAAGTAAGGGAGTATTCCTTGATGAGGATCTTTCATCCCCTCTCTCCTCATCATCCTTTGTTCTCGACGTCGTTTTTGTGGCGCCATGCTCCCTGCGGACCCTGTCAGACATAGCTAATTCAAGACAAGATAACCTAGCAACTAGGGTTGCCTGTAACGCGTTGAGGTTACGACGCAAGCTAATACTGCTAATTAGGGAGACGCCACTCTCAACTATAGACATTCACAACATGCTGAAGGCGTCAATAGCTGGAGCCATAATATTACCTGCTTGCCCCGCCTTCTACACGCGCCATAGTAGGGTTGAGGAACTAATAGATTTCGTTGTTGGTAAAGCCTTGGACGCCGCCGGGATAAACAACAACCTGTATGACCGCTGGTCTGGCTCTACTCCAGAAATTCCTCTCTGCGCCCGACTTTTCTGCTCAGAAGACTCCTCACCTTCTCATTAACCTCGTCCTTCTCAAGCTCCTTTAGGAAGTCATCCCCGCTCTCACGGAACTTCACCGCGAAAGCACACCTACCGTCCGGAAGCAGCGCTTTTCTTTCGCAGTAAGCGAACTGACAGCTCGCACCTAAGCACTGGTCGCCTATCCACCTACACATCGCTGCCTTCTGCACATGTCCCTTAACCACCTTGTTAACCGTGACTAAGGCGTTCTTAGAGCATTTGAAGAATGGGCATAACGGGTTGCACTTGTCCTTGAGGGGCATTGGCCTTAGGTCGCGACGTTTCTCACGCTTGTCCAGCATCGGGCGCCCTTCGTACATCCTTCTCCCATAGCGCCTTTCATGGTCATGATAGCGGGGCTTATACCTGCGTTCGTGGTCTGGTTGCTTCCCTTGCGGAACCAACGCTAATCACCGGTTGAACTGATGAAGATGCTCATGATTTACTACGGCTTCAACCATTTAAAAGTTATGTAAGACCTAGTGCCTGAAGGGTATGTAACGGCTAAGAGCAGCTCCTTCCTCACACTGTGTGATAGTCGACCCCACCCTATCAAGTCACCAGGATCTATTAGTTGGTCATAATCGAGTACCTTGACTAGGTAGGGGGCATGCTCGACTCCTGGCATCGCCTTATAAACAGCGAAGTCAGCACCATACTTCAGCGCTGAACGTACTATGAAGCCCGCATCTCTCAACTCCTTATACGCGCTGTAGAGTACATCAAAGTCCTTGACCATTTCCCGCGCGAAGGACCTTAACTCCTGAGCACTGATCTTCGTTCCTTCCCTAAACACCTCAAGTATCCCAGCCTCGGTAAGGTACATGGTCTCGAGCAATGATAATTCTATGGGCCTACATATGTCGGTCGTCTTGGGCTTCCTAATCCCAACGGGTTTGCCGAAGTAGCCTTTGCTGAAGAGGCATCGAGCCTTGCCTACGTCAAACACTACTGACTTCGACCCTATTAGGTGGGCTTGTACGGGAGTACAGACCTTAACGCTCTCAGCGGTGTAGGGATATGTACCTGATATAGGTCCCCACCCTCTTGAGGATGTCGGCCGCGTCCTCAAGCTTATCAAACAGCTCCTTTATCAGTATCAGCGTTCCCACATCATTGCTGTAATTCTTTATTGTCTTTAATCCGCTCTCCCTGTAGAGCTCGTCAACGGAGTTCTCCTCCTTCATAAGCTTTAGGTAGAGTTCCCCTACCTGCTTGTGGTTTGTACCTACCTTCATTAGCATTTCAGAGTTCGTTTCCACCATCTCTATTAGTTTTCTCAGGATTGCATCAAGTATTGCGTAGAGAGCATCTGGCAACCTCTCAAACTCCTTATTGCTTAACAGTAGGTTCCTGTAAGCAGCCGCTTCCCCATGCTCGGCTGCCCGAACTAAGTCTTGGATTATGGTGACATACACATCCTTAAAGGTCAAGGCTGGCGACACTCGGATAACATATTCCATGAGCTTTATACCAGCTTCCTCGACGGAGTCCTTCACAGACCTGATCTTCTTGTACCTTCTTTCCACCGCGACACTCTTACCTTCATCCAGATCTTTGAACATGTAGAGTAATTCCCTATACTCGTCGGCAACGTTACGCATCATGTCCATTAATTGCTCCATTATCTGCGACTCAGCTATACTTTCCCGTTCCCTCATCCCTCCTTCATCGAACCGAATTGCTTCCTCTGCCATGACTCTTTCTGCCCACTTGCATTTCCAGGTAAAGCTATTTAATTGTTTGGTTACTAGCCCGACAAAAGTTGAGGATTAAAATTTTCCACAGTTGAGTCATGAATTACTCAGCCTAAGGCAGGTAGCGCTAATTCAGCTCTGCAGGTCAAGAACCTCCCTAAGCTTTTCCTTTAGGTTTTCAACACTGGTTATCTCCTGCTCAATAAAGTTAAGTTCGTTCTCGCCTGTAGCTACCGTGTTTAGTTTCTGCTTAATCTCCTGGAGAATCTCAAGCTCCTCCTCCACCGTCACTAGTAGCGAGAACTCCAGTAGGGTACTAATTAATCCTCTGTACTCTTCGCTTATACTGTTTTGCTTTACGTTGCTTAAGGTTCTGAGTAGCGCTTTACGTAAACGACTTACCTCTTTCAGCGTTGACTTTAACTTCTCGTAATCCGCAACGTTATCTTTAAGCGCATCTGCTCTCTTCCTTAGTTTTTTGAGAATCCTATCGCGTTTAATCGTTAGGTCTTCAATGTTTTTGAATAGTAGCGAGTCCTCCACTCACACACCCCTCACGGTGGCTAGGCTGTTGTCAGCCACCCCCTTCTCACGCATTACCTCCGTATTAACCCAAACCTCGTTTTCAGGTATGGATTCGTTTAGGACTGGCTTAAACGACATCCTTTTCTTACCTGGCACAGATAACTCCACCCTCTCCTTAACACCTATGAATTTGGCGAGACCTGGAGACAGGTGAAGTTCATCAGGCGGGATATTGTCCTTTAGCCTGACACGTATGCGTTTCTCCCTTACTTTAGGTCCTTCCTTGCGCATTAACTGTGATGCGGGCGGTATGACCGCCACCAATTGCTTTATGTCTCTCTTCTTCTGTGGTTTCTCCTCCCCTTCACTCAGGGTTGACACCTCGGCATGATTGAATTCGTTACGGGGGCTTATTATCTTTCCTTCCATGAGTGCATGCCATGGTTAGGCTTGATCATTACTAAGGCGAGTACCTTGGAGAAGATGTGCTAACGCACTTTTTCGGCAACCCACGACACGACGTCGCTAAGGGAGATCCTTACCTGTTCTCGCGTGTCCCTATACCTTATGGTTACCGTGTGATCTTCCTTCGACCTGTGATCGACGGTAATGGCGTAGGGCACCCCCACCTCGTCTGCCCTGTAGTATCTTCTGCCGATAGCTCCGCTAGTGTCGTAAAGTGCAGCTATCCCTGCCTCCAAGAACCTATCGTATATGTTCTTAGCTATTCTCACTATCTCCTCATCGTTGGTGACTAGCGGGAATACTGCCACCTTTATCGGGGCTATCTTGGGTGGTAGTCTCAGCACTACCCTATCTCCTTCTTTGGTATAGGCTTTGTCTAGGGCTACGAAAACTAGCCTCTCTACGCCGAAGGATGGCTCCACTACATGCGGTATGATCTTCTCCCCATGCACAACCTCCTCCTGCTCCACCACCTTTACCGCGTTCTTCGGTATCTTGTAGCCTTCAATCCCTACGAACTCCTCGGGTGATTTGAGGAGTTTCTCAACATCCTCAGGACTCATTGCTCTCAGCGCGTTGATCACTTTTGCGGCGTCTGAACCGAGTTCCCTTCCTATGATTGCTTTGTTAATCTTAACTTTCTTGAGTTTCTTCTTGACGGGTTTCTCGTATCTTCTGAACACCGTGAGGTCTTGACCGGAGTACCTCTGGTGCCTTGATAGGTCGTAGTCGCCTCTGTATGCGTGGCCGGAGACTTCTACCCATCCCCACCTGCTTACCTTGACTAACTGGTCGAATGTTTGGGTTGCGTAGTGTGCTCGTTCCTCCGGTAGTTTCTCTTCGAAGAAGGTCTCCTCCTCGCTTAGCCCAAGCTCCTTAACGAAGTCCCTAGATACAGCCATCCAGTAAGCCATCCAAGGAGACACAACTACTCCTTCCTCTATTGCTTCCTCTATTGTGTACTGCGATGGCTTCTCTACACCCTTGAGTCTGTCCTCAGCTCGGAGGATGTTCAGCTTACCTTTAATGCCACCCGAAACTCTCTCAAATGGTGGTTGCCCTGGTTTCTCTGGGTCGAAGAAGAACTCCATTTCGGCTATCGTGAATTCCCTTAGCCTTATCATACCTTGCCTAGGTGAGATCTCGTTTCTTGCTACCCTCCCTATCTGTGCTATGCCTAGGGGTAGCTTGTTTCTCATTACAGTATATACTCTCTTAAACGAGATGAACATCCCTTGAGCCGTTTCCGGTCTCAAGTAACCTGTGTTGCCCTCATAAGGTCCTATCGTCGTTTTGAATAGTAAGTTAAACGTGCGTACCTCTCCCAAGGGGCCACCGCAGGACGGGCAACGTAGGTCGTTCTCCTTTATTATTTGAGTTAATTCCTCAGGTCTCTTGCCCTCTGCCCTTACCCTCAATTTCTCTTCTATTAGCTTGTCTGCCCGAAATATGCTGCCACACTTCTCACACCTAACTATTGGGTCTGTGAAGCTCTCTAGATGACCGCTAGCTTCGAACACTTTAGCAGGGTTTATCACAGGTGTTTCTATGATTGTAGCGAGATCCATGTGGCGTAGGACGAAGTACTTAAGCCATAAGTCTATGATATTTCTCTTCATTAACGTGCCTAAGGGGCCTAGATCGTAGAATCCTGAAACACCTCCATATATTTCAAAGGATTGCCAGAAGAATCCCCGCCTCTTCGCTAACTCCATGAGTTCCTCGTATTTGTCCTCCCTTGCTTCCGCATTCAATATGCTTAACCCCTCCATACCTTAATTAAGGGTTTTAATTCTTTAGAGTTCGGCGGTAATGATGCTGAGTGAGCTGTACCTAATTAGGAGACCTTACGCATTCTTAGGAATTAATGGGGACCCAAACCGAAGTCCCGTGAGCATTGTTGGTGTGCCCTTCGACTCCACGAATAGCTTTAGGAGCGGATCCCGGTTTGCGCCCAGCAGAATCAGGCTCGTGTCACAGAGTCTAGAGACGTATTCCTTTAGGTGCGGTGTGGACCTAGAACTTCAACCCCCCTATGATGAGGGAGATGTAGCTGTCTCTCACGGGGATGCTGTCACCACATTGAAGAACGTGGCCGTGGTGTCGAATGATCTAATAGGAAAAGGAAGGATACCTATATTCATTGGGGGTGACCACATAATCACGTACGGGGTTATCGATGGGGTAACACAGCGTTTAGGCCACACCCCCTGCGTAGTAGTGTTCGATGCCCACTTGGACTTAAGGCCTGAGTACTTAGGGTACAGGTGGAGCCATGCGTGCACAACACGCAGAGTAGTTGAGGTTGTTGGAAGCAGTAACGTGCTGGTGATAGGTGCAAGGGCAGCGTCAAAGAACGAAATTGAGGATGCCCGGAGATTAGGCGTTAGGTACTTCACTAGCCTCGACCTCATGCATAAGAGTGTAAGGGAAGTCACCAACAAGGTAAAGGACCTCACAAGCCACTGCACCGAAATCTACTTCTCCATAGACATGGACGTTATAGACCCCGCGTACGCACCAGGCGTAGCCACCCCCGAACCGGAAGGCATCACACCAACACAACTACTTGACATGCTATGGCGCTTAACAGACGAAAGAACCATAGGCGCAGACGTAGTTGAGGTGAACCCCCTAGTCGACACGTCAGACATAACGTCATTCCTGGCAGCAAAGGTACTCATAGAGCTAATATCATTCATACAAGCATACAAGCAAAGAAAACAATAACACCGACTTAACGCCTAAAAACCCCATAATTCATAGAAAATAATGGGCCGCCGTAGCTCAGCGGGTAGAGCGCCGGCCTTGTAAGCCGGTGGTCGCGGGTTCAAATCCCGCCGGCGGCTCCACAATTATTGCTGGATCTTATTAGGGGGTTATATCCTGCGTAATTGTGGGGACTTAATTCTCTTTGGGTCGCTGGGCCTTCTGATTTCCTTTAAAGTGGTTTTTCTCCTCTAATTCCTCTTGCTTTCTTAGCGATGCGCCACCTGATTAGGTAATTAAATATCTTGTACTCTTTGACTGGTATGAAGCCGTCTGCGTTCTTAGGTATCGGCATGCCAGCTAACGCGATTACGTAGGTTCCGACGTCCCAGGGTTCAAATACGTCCTTCCATGATAGCTTGCCCACGTCCTTACCCCATGCGATCATTATACCGTCTCGATGATGAGCCGCGTTACGCTGTGTTTTAGGTTTGTCCTTGTCCACGCTCACGCAGTAGTCATTATTTGGTATAACTATGAAGTCTGGCGCGTCATGGATGTAAGGTCCCCAGTATATGTCACTACTTCTCACTACTTCCTTTACGTCTGGTATCTTCCTTAAAGCTGCGAGTACTTCATCCTCGTATCCTGGAGCACAGTAAACTATCCCTGCATCAGGCATTATTGCCTTAGCCTTAGAATAGGGGACGAACCTATCATGCATGAAATCCTTTCGTACCGCCCCCACAACCCTGTGGGCAAGAACAGCTAATCTCCTGTGCCTCTTAACGAACTTAATTAATTTTGGCGGAACCCGCATTCCCATTATCTTGAGTTCCATGCCTTCGTCGAATGTTATGTCTATAATACCCTCCTTCTCTAGAAAGAAAGGAATGTTAATCATGTATGGACAAACACTGAATCCATGGTCAGAAACCACAACTATGTTGTCCGCAAGACTACTGGATCTTTTTATGAATTCATCAACTGTGTTGAATACCTTAGCTGTAGGCAGGAGCTTCTCGCCAGCAACGAACTCTGGGTTATCATGCATTACCCAGTCCGTTTCGCTGAATATTAAAAACGCTACGTCCCAGTCGTGATTAGCCAAAAGGTTAAGTGCGCCCTCACTAAATAGTTGCGCCCTTCTTGCTATGCTTTCAATAGCGCTTGGCGAAGAACCCTTTAGCTTTAACCCCTCTAGACTTGATGCAAAATAATGCACGTACTTTCTCTCCAATTCCTTGGGATATATTCTAATACTAGGCGCGGCCCAATCATTAATAACTATGCACTTGCCCGGGCGACAAACAGAGCTCTCAGGAGGATAGGAAGCAGGGAGATTCACTGCTATAGCATTAAGTCCTAATAAAGCAGCCATTTCGTGAATTCGCGGATACTTTATATCATGCCCTGTGACAAACCTCGTTACGAATTTATCCTCAAGCTTTCGAACCTTATGGAAGCTGAACACACCGTGTTTACCGGGGTTCACGCCGCTCGCTATGGAGTTCCAAGCAAGCGGTGTCCAGGGAGGTATTGTTGACCTCATAATAGCTTTTCGGGTACCTTCATCAGAAACCTTAGATCGTAGGAAAGGCATCACCGAATTTTCGAAAAGATAGTGGAGTACACGCCATGACACACCGTCTAGCCCTATCACAAGAGTTCTTCCTGGAATATGGAACACCTCCCCTAAGCTTCTAAGGCACCCTACAATTAATAAAGTACTAACGATAACGTGACCTTGACTTTAAGGGGAATTAAAAACTCAAGTATTTCGTTGTAAGGCTCAACACTACTGAGTCTGCCCAATGACAGGAGCGTAGAATGATAGTAAATAGTAAAAAGTATGTTCGCGTTTCACCTTGAAACTAACCCTGCTATTCCCTTTCTTAAGTACTTCTGGATCGACAGGAATATCACTATGACCGGCAACGAGAACAGTAATGAGAACGCTGAGAGCCTCCCGTAATCTACCCTGCCGTATTCACCGAAGAAGTAACTTAGTCCCACAGATGCTGGCATAAGGGCTGGGTTCTTCAGTATCATTAAAGGTATGACAAACTGGCTCCAAGCGGTTACGAATGATAGTAACCATATCGTCGTTATTCCGGGAATGGCTAGATGAAGTGTTACTCGCATGAAAGCACCCAGCCTGCTACACCCGTCAACCATTGCCGCCTCTTCGTACTCCACTGGCAGGGATCTGAAGAAGCTCTCCGCTATGAGTAAGGCGAATGGTGTGATTAGGGCTGCTATGACCAGTATCGCACCTAGGTACGTATTGATGAGGCCCCACCAGTTATACAGCATCATTATGGGTAGCGCTATCACTATTGGGGGGACTAACCTCAGTATGACGAACGTGGTTAGCATAGCACCCTGCCCTTTAAAGGTGTATCTAGCGAATACATAGGCTGAGATCACGGACACTAACGTGGCTATCGTGGCTGCTGATAACGATATTATTAGTGAGTTGAGGATCCACTGCAACGGAATTACGTTCCCCACAGGGACTAGGAGTTTCCTGAAGTTATCTAACGTGAAGTGACTGGGTATCTCGAACACGGGCGATGCGTTGGGGTCAAACGCCGATAGGAAGAGCCATAGAAGAGGACCTATGAAGAAGGCGAACACTACTGCAAGGAACAGGTACACCAGAACGTACGTGAGGACGTTTCTCTCCACCCTCACCACCTCCTAAAGTACTTCATGCTCCATAAGTAGGCTAGTATTAGGGCCAGTACTATGACGAACATCACGTTCGATGCTGCAGCCGCAAGCGCTATGTCGAAGTTGTTAATTGCCTTGAAGTATATGTATAGCGTCCATAGCTGACCAGCATTCCCTATCCCACCTCCCGGCCCTAAGATCATGTAGGGAAGTGTGAATACTCCGAAGGTCCATATAGTTATCAGTATAAAGTCAACTAGTATTGCCTGACTTATCAGCGGGAACACCACATACTTGAATCTTTGCCAAGGGGTAGCACCATCCACCTCAGCCGCTTCATATATGTACTTGGGTATTCCTTCCAGAGCCGCTGTGAATAGTATCATTGAGAATGCTGTTCCGCGCCATATGTTAGCTACCACAATTACTTCGAATGGGTGGGTGAAGTAAAGACTATACTCGGTCTTCACACCAAAGAATGACAGTATGGCGCTAACTAAACCTTGCTTATCTGTGACAGCACTCCATGCATATCCTGCTACGACCTCAGGTATGACCCACGCAATGAATACTACGGTAGCAACTATCATTTTACCCTTAATTCCTTCCATCCGCATGACGAGGGCTAGCGCGAG